>JABLTM010026906.1_pt1 | contig 13174 bp, 9 predicted proteins | sample 7160121 | NCBI WGS metagenome assembly JABLTM01 (sample SAMN14651224, study PRJNA627086) | human gut metagenome | isolation source: feces | host: Homo sapiens
AATAATGTCTTTTTGGATGCAACGAATCCGAGAACGAGAAAGTACGTCTGGGAAAAAGTAAAGAAAAACTATGCAGATCTCGGCATCCGCACCTTCTGGCTCGATGAGGCTGAACCGGAGTTTTCAACCTATGAGTACGAGTGCTACCGCTACGCCGCAGGCCCGGTGGAAGAGATCGGAAATATTTATCCAAGAGAGTATTCCCGTATGTTCTACGAGGGCCAGAAAGAGAGCGGCCAGGAGGATATCGTCAACCTCGTCCGCTGCGCATGGCTCGGAAGCCAGAAATACGGAGCCCTTGTGTGGTCCGGCGATATTTTCTCAACCTACGAGGACTTCCGCAAACAGATCTGCGCAGGCCTTCATATGGGATTGTGCGGCATTCCGTGGTGGACAACCGATATCGGCGGATTCCACGGCGGTGTGACCGAAGATCCGGACTTCCAGGAGCTGCTTGTGCGTTGGTTCCAGTTTGGTACCTTCTGCCCGGTTATGCGTATTCACGGAAACCGGGGACCGAGAGAAGAGATCATCAACAAGGCTGGCGAAGTGCGTGAGGGAACCGGAGCTGACAACGAGGTATGGAGCTTCGGAGAGAAAAATTATGAAATCCTGACAAAATTCATCGGTGTCCGCGAAAAAATGCGCGATTACACGAGAAGCCTGATGGCAGAAGCACACGAAAAAGGAACACCGGTCATGAGAACGATGTTCTATGAGTTCCCGGAGGATGCAGCGTGCTGGGACATCTCCGATGCTTACATGTTCGGTTCCGACATCCTTGTAGCACCGATTGTCCGGGCAAAAGCAACGAGCCGTACCGTTTATCTGCCGGCCGGTGCGTCCTGGACGCTGGCAAATACCGGTGATGTTTATGAGGGCGGAAAAGCCTACGAAATCGAGGCGCCGATCGAAACACTGCCGATCTTCCTGCGCGACGGAAAACAGGGATATCTGGTGGGAGAGATCTGATAAATCACAGAGCAGTTGTTTGGTTATGGGCAGGCAGCAAATGCGGATTGCAGATAGCTGCATGAAAAAAGAAAAGGAAAAAGGGAAAAGCATTCCGGAAGATCGACAAGATCCAAAGGAATGCTTTTCCGATGTTATAAATCAATTCCGGATCCGAAAAACGGATTTTAGCCTTGCTCCGCATACGGGCGGACAGAAAAACTTACGGAAGCGGATGACCTGCCGCCAGATACAGCTCATACCATTCTTCCCGCGTCAGCGTAATATTGCATGCCGCGATAATCTCTTTCAGGCGTTTTTCACTTGCCGTACCGGTGACGAGCTGCATATTCGCCGGATGGCGCAGAATCCACGCCGCTGCAATCGTGGTATCACTGACACCGTATTTTTCGGCCAGAACGCGGATTTTCTGGTTCAGCTCTGGATACTCGTCACTTCCAAGGAAGCATCCCTTCCATGACGGCATCTGGAATGGCGACCACGCCTGAAGCGTAATATCATGGAGCCGGCAGTAGTCGAGCAGACTTCCGTCGTGGTCAACCGAGCCCGGTGTCTCCATATTAACTTCCATGCCATTTGCAACAAGATTGGAAACCGGAATGCTGAACTGTACCTGATTGACAACGAGCGGCTGGCGGACATATTTCTGCAGAAGTGCAATCTGCATCGGCTTGTGGTTGGAAACACCGAAATGGCGGACCTTTCCGCTCTCAAACAGAACATCAAACGCTGCTGCAACTTCTTCTGGCTCTACGAGGGCGTCCGGGCGGTGGAGCAGCAGAAGATCGAGATAATCGGTCTGCAGCCGTTTTAAAATACCGTCCACCGATTCCAGAATGTGCTCTTTCGACAGATCATAGCAGCCCTGGCGGATGCCGCATTTGGACTGGATCAGAACATCCTCGCGGTGCAGGGAAGGATCGGAGGCAAATGCATCACCGAAAACTGTTTCACTCATACCGCTGCCGTAAATATCAGCATGATCAAAGAAATATGCGCCCTGTTCCAGCGCGGAATGGATGAAATGATTCATCTCGTCTTTCGATTTTTCGGAAAGCCGCATGCATCCGACTGCAATCGAAGGAACTTTTCTCAGATGACTGCCTAAAACCGTTTCTTTCATGACAGAATTCTCCTTTGTGATAAAATAAAATCTTACTCTCACTATACCACTCAAGTACACTTGAGAGTCAATCTTTTTTGGGAAAAAGTGGTGAAAGCTTTCGCCAGAACCGTTGCGGATTCGACCAAAACACAGAAAAGCCGAACTTTGTTAACAAAATCGGAACAAAATCGACAACAAAGTTTACTTGCATTTTCGAAAAAATGATGTAAGATAGGGGTATTCGAAAAAAGATCCGAAAGGATCTGTAAATCTGTACTGACTCAGATAATGGAGGTTTACCCATGGATGCAAAAATCATAGCCGGAATCCTGGCAGCAGGAGGCGCAGCCTTAGCTGCCGGCGGCGTATATAGAATGAATAAGAAAACTGGTTACTTCAAAAAAGGGAATTCCGTCCGGTACGATGTTTCCCGGATCCCGTTTAAAAAGACGAGTCCGTTAAAAGGAAAGACGGTTGTCTTCCTGGGATCTTCCGTGACGAAGGGATTTGCGGCCCACAACAATGCGTTCGCGGAGTACATAGCGAAAAAAGACAGCTGTATCTGCATCAAAGAAGCGGTCAATGGAACAACACTGATTGATAATTGTGAGGATTCCTACATCGAGCGCATGCGCGACAATCTCGACCCGGAGCGTCAGGTGGATCTGTTTATCTGCCAGCTTTCCACGAACGATGCAACGCGCAACAGCCCGCTCGGCGAAATTTCGGAATCCCGTGATCTGGACAGCTTCGATGTCAAAACCGTCTGCGGTGCGATCGAGTACATCATTGCGTATGCAAAAGAAACGTGGCACTGCAGGGTCATGTTCTACACTAACCCACAGTATGATTCCGATACGTACGCAAAGATGGTGGAAGCACTTCTGAAAATCCAGGAAAAATGGCAGATCGGCGTGATTGATTTCTGGAATGACGAACGGATCAACAGCATTTCGCCGGAAAAACGGAAACTGTATCTCCAGGATCCGATCCATCCGATGAAGGCCGGCTACGCTGAGTGGCTCGTCCCGGTGATGGAGCAGCGGATTGCCGAATATCTGGAAACGCAGGTATCATAAAAAAGACAAAAAATACTTTCGTGGTTTCTTTGGTTGGAAGATTCCGCGAAAGTATTTTTTTATTGCGCTGCCCTTAATGGAGCCGGATGATCAGGCTGCTGTGCTGACGAAATTGTTTTTTCCGTACTTTCTGTTACGTTCCGTTTTTTACGGATCCGGAACTGTTTGAAAATGCCGCGGATGGCGTCGTAGAGCTCCGGCTTTAAGTCCTCAAGCGGGATTGGCTGCTGATACAGGATGGCATTGTAGCTTGTGCCGCTTACGAGTTCCAGAATCATATAGAACATCAGCTCCGGTGAGCGGTACGTATATGCCGCGTGAGAGAGCAGCGATTCGTAAATTGTGTAGATAGCAGGTGCGTCACTGAACGGAGAAAATGTAAGCGAATTTTTGAAGAACCCCCAGCTTAAGTGCTTGGAGATCAGCGTCACAAGGCTGTGGTTGGCAGCAAACTGATCGAGGATATTGTCGGTGATGAAAAGCACCTGCTCCTCAAAATCCTGGATGTCCGGATGGCGCAGCAGATCCGCATAGGCTGCCTGGAATATCTGGCTTGCTTTGTGCGCAATCAGATGATTTCGAATATCGTATTTATCTTTGAAATAAAGATAGAAAGTGCCCTTTGCAACGCCGGCGTTGTTCACGATGTCCGAAATAGAGGTTTTATTAAAGCCGTTGTCGATAAAGAGCGAGAAAGCAGAGTCCAGAAGGGACTCACGCTTCATTTGTTTGTTATTATCAATTTTTCCCACAGAGAGTCTCCTTTCCTGAAAGATATCAAAAACGTGTGTCATTATCTTGCCTATAATTATAGGTATCATACATGGAAACTGTCAAAGGGAAAATGACTAATTTTCTCATTTTTGTGACTATGCACGAAGAAAAAAATGACCGTTCGTCAATTTTGTGCAGTATTTAATGTTGACTAAGAGTCATTTTTGCGTTATAACATTAGATGATTGAAAGGCATAGGAAAAACATCCTCGATCTGAGGGAAACAGTATCCCGCAGTATCTTACTCCGAGCGGGTTTTACTTCTCTTATGATCCTGGATTTCATCATAAAAAACCATTATAAAAACCACAGAAAGGAAGTTTATCACAATGAATAGAAACAGAAAACTGAGAAAACAGATGATGTCTGGTCTTGCTGTTGGTATGGCTGCTGTTATGGGAGCTGCTCCGGTTTATGCAGCGACAGGAGAGGACGCAGCGGTTTCCAAAGAAGAAACCGTATATGTAAATGCAAATGCAGACGGATCGGAAGATCAGATCACCGTATCCAACTGGCTGAAGAACGCAGGAACGGAAAAGAACCTGAAAGATGAGAGTGAACTGAAGGACATCAAAAACGTAAAGGGCGACGAGGAGTTCACCCAGAGCGGAAACAAGCTGACCTGGCAGACAGACGGCGAGGATATCTATTATCAGGGAACAACCACAAAAGAGCCTCCGGTTTCCGTGAAGTTCACCTATTATCTGGACGGCAAGGAAATCAAACCGGATGACCTGGCCGGAAAGAGCGGAAAACTGAAAATCAAAGTTGACTATACAAACAACACAAAGACAACGGTTGACATCAACGGCAAGAAAGAGACGATGTACACCCCATTCGTCCTGATGACCGGAATGATTCTTCCGCAGGATATTTTCTCCAATGTCAAGATCGACAATGGTAAAGTCATTTCCGATGGAAGCAGAAACATCGTAATCGGATTTGGTATGCCGGGCCTGCAGGAAAGCCTGGGATTAAATTCCGATTCCCTTGAAGATCTGGTATCCGGTGACAGCGATTTCGAACTGCCGGAAAGCCTGGAGATCACTGCAGATGTGGAGAACTTCTCTCTGGATTCTACCTTCACCGTTGCACTTGACGATGTTCTCGACACCATCGATACCGACAACATCACCGGATACGATGACCTGAAGGATGCACTGAGTGATCTTGAGGATGCTGCAATGGAACTGGTTGACGGTTCCAAGGCACTCTCCGATGGTGTGGATACTTTAAAAGACAGCTACAAAGAGCTGGATGACGGTATTGGAACGTTAAAAGGCGGCGCTGACGAGCTGAACAGCGGAGCCGGCACACTGGCAGGCGGAGCCGGCACACTGGCAAGCGGAGCATCGACTCTGGCAAACGGAACTTCTACTCTGAACAGCGGAGCTTCTACCTTAAACAGCGGAGCAGCTACCCTGTCCAACGGAGCATCCACCTTAAGCAGCGGAGCTTCTTCCCTGGCAAGCGGCGTAAACTCCTACACCGAGGGCGCTGATACCCTGAATAAAGCAATCCAGACGTATCTTGGAAAGAACGGTGTGCTGACTGGAAGCGTAACCGAGTATGTAAACGGTGTGAATAAAGTCGTTGCAGGCGTAAAACAGTACACCGACGGAACAACACAGCTGTCCGACGGCGTTGCTTCTTATGTAGCAGGCGAGAAACAGCTTGCAGCAGGCGCTGAGCAGCTTCAGCCTCTGGCAGACGGCCTGACCGAGGTAAACAGTGCAATCGCAACACTGAACGCAGCACTCGACGGAAAAGATGAGAATGATATTTTAGCAGGAGCAAAACAGCTCTCAGAAGGACTGACCAGTTTGAACGAGCAGCTGCAGAGCACCGATGTACAGAGCCTTCTGACGATGGTAGACGGCATGACCAGCACCGGTTCTACCCTGATCTCCGAGACCGAGGCACTCTCCGAGGTTCTGAACACCACAATCGCAGGATCTGTCAACAGCATGATGACAAACGGCAACGAGCTGATGAGCCAGATGGATACGCTGTCCAAAGGACTTGAGAGCTACTTAAGCGGTCTGGAGGCACAGATCACGAATCAGGCAACGCAGATGGGAACCCAGATGGCAGCACAGGTTCAGGCATGGGCAGACGGAGCAGCAGCACAGCTGAACCAGGAAGCAACAGCAGCAGCACAGAGCGCAGCTGATGCAGCAGCAAGCCAGGCATCCGCCGATGCAGCAAAACAGGCAAATGATCAGCTCTCCGCAGCAGCGGCTGCACTGGATGCACAGATTTCCGCAGCTAAGAGCGCCGGAAATACAGAGCTTGCCGATTCCTTAAGTAAAGCAAGAAATCAGATCGGAAGTGTCAGCGTTTCCGCTTCAGCAGGAACCGTTTCGGTTACTCCGGTTACAGCTCCGCAGATTACTCTTCCGGAACTGAACTTCGAAATCGAGCGCCCGGATCTCTCCGGTCTTGCAGCAATGCAGCAGAAGATGAGCGACATCAAGAGCCAGTACAGTGATCTGCAGAAGACGGTTGCAGCTCTGATGCCGCAGCTTGAGACCATGCAGAAACAGATGCAGACCATCACCGATAATAAAGCAGTTGTTGAGCAGAATCTTGGTGCAATGCAGAAACTGACCGCAGGTGTGGCACAGCTTGATGCAGGCGGAAGCGCTCTGTACAAGGGCATCGGTACTCTGTCCGCAGGTGTGAGCCAGCTGTACAGCAGCACAAATGAGAGTTTTGCAAAAGCAACAGCAGGCATCAATGCACTGAACGCAGGATTCACTCAGCTGAGTGCTTACAATGATACGCTGCTTTCCGGCGCAAGCCAGCTGAAAGCAAATGCACCGGCTCTGGTTGAGGGTGTTACGACTCTGCAGGGCGGCACGACACAGCTGACCGCAGGTCTTGGACAGCTGGGAAGCCAGTTAAGCGATGGATCTGCAAAACTTTCTGCAAACAGCGGAAGCTTAAGAAGCGGTGCTTCTCAGGTAGCAAGCGGAGCATCCCAGCTGGCAAGCGGAGCCTCCACACTGGCAAACGGAACTTCTTCCCTGGCAAGCGGAGCTTCTGAACTGAACAGCGGAGCTTCTACGCTGGCAAGCGGAGCATCTACGCTGGCGAGCGGAGCTTCTACACTGGCAAATGGAACTTCTTCTCTGGCAAGCGGAGCTTCTGATCTGAAATCGGGAAGCAGCAAGGTTGTTGATGGTATTGACGAGCTGTCCGATGGGGCGAAAGAACTGGCTGACGGTACGAAGAAGTTTGAAGAAGAGGGTACCAGCAAGCTGAAGAGTACCTTTGAGGATGATCTGGGAGATGTACTGGATCGGATTCAGGCGCTGAATTCGGATAAATGCGCTTATACTTCTTACAGTGGTAAGGCAAATGGAATGGATGGAAGCGTGAAGTTTATTATTGAGACTGCGGCGATTGAGGCTGCGGAAGAGTAATGTGATTCCACGGTAGATTGTGAGGCCGCCTGCGGTCGGGATGTTTTCCCCGACCGCAGGCGGCATTTACGTTACGTGGGGTGCAAAAAGACAAAAAATAAGAACAGCCCGCGGATATGTGGGCTGCTCTTTCATAATGAGGGGGGAGATAGTTTTGAGTGGTTCATCAACTATCTAAGTTATAGTATAGGGAAGAAATGTGAGCAAAGTATGTCTATTTTCTAAAAGAAACAGTAAATTTCTAAAGAATAAGTGAATCCATCCATTGAGTAAATCACTTCCGCTCGCCAAAACGTAGATGGGTCCCCAGGCGCAGCGGAGCGTCCGCCCCCCGCGGTGCATTTGCAGGAGGGGTAAGGATGTTAGAGGGCGGAAATTTGCGTTGGGACCGGGCGCAGCACTGTCTGACCGAAGGGAGTTTGCGGAGCCCGGTTCCGGTTTTAGCAAATTTTCGGCCTCTTACAGCCTCTTTCCCTCCGAAACAGCACCGTGGGGGCGGACGCTCCGCTGTGACTGGGGGTCGTATCCTCCCGTCCTATTCAAAAGAAAGTTTCCGGTTCCCATAACTCTTCCGGTACTGTCCCGGCGTCATCCCGGTGAGTTTTCGGAAAGCCGTGGAAAAATTATGCGCATCCTGAAATCCCACATTATAAGCAATCTGAGAGACCGTGTGATTTGTGTCCGTCAGCTCGGCCATAGCGCTGTCCATTTTGGATTTCAGGATGAACTGCTTCAGTGTCATTCCGGTGCCCTCGTGGAAGAGGGAGGAGAGGTATTTGTCGTTGTAGCCGAAATAACGGGCGAGTTCGGTGACTTTGAGGGACTCGCTGCTGTGGTACTGGATGTAGCTGATAATGTCCTGCAGGATCTGCGTCCGCTGCGTTTCGGAAGTGTAGGTGCGGTAGAAGGGACTCTGACAGTTGATTTCGCCGAGAACAGCGGCAGTCAGGCTGTTGTTGAGGAACGTGTTGTGGAAACGCAGGGAAGTGTCCTGGAGCTGCTTCATGAGGATGATGACGCGGTTCGGGGAGGAAAGCGTTCCCTGGCGCGGGATGCATAACGTTTCGGGGTAGTTGGATGGAAGCTGGGCGGGAACGAGGTCCTCAAGGCGGTAGGAGGATGGCGGTGCAGCATGAAACTCATCCAGAACCGATCCTGCGGTCGGGTCAGAAGGAGCGATGATCGGTGCGGAGGGGATACCAGGGATAAAATGGAGCCAGTAGAAAGCGCAGCTTCCTTTTTTCGAGCCGTGCTGATGGACGGTCGGAGGCAAAAGAAGATATTCGCCAGGATGGACTTCGTAAGAGCGGCGTTCGTCCGCGATAAAAAGCGTTCCTTCCGTCACAACCATCAGTTCAAAATTGACGAGATTCCGTGTCAGGTGCATCCACTCCGGGGACGGGGACTGGAATTTGCCGCAGAGGTCGTAGGTAAAACAGGCGGCATCTGGAAATAAAACAGAGATCATATGACTTTTTCAAACCTTTTCAAACATTCTTGTATTTTAAACGGCGGTCCGTTTTGCTAAAATAAAACTATAGAAAAACAGGAAAACAGCCGTCAAAAGAAGTGTAACGCTTCCCATATCTGAAAGCAAGGAAAATATCTTTTTCAAACCAGGAGGCGGCGGAAGACAACGAAAAAGGAGACCGAAAAAATGGATCAGAAAAACTTCAGCAAACCATTATCCCTGGCAAAAGTCCAGGTTACCGATGCATTCTGGAAAAAAGAGATGGAGCTTGTCCGCACCGAAGTAATTCCGTATCAGTGGAATGCCTTAAATGACAATGTTCCGGGAGCAGCACCGAGCTTCTGTATGCGGAACTACCGCCGCGCCGGTGAAGTTGAAAAAGAGCGGAAAGCAAAAGGAGACAAATTTGTTCAGATCAAATATCCGCTGGATACTTTTGAGACACTGCCGAAGGATGGCAAAATGGACGGAAGATTTTATGGCTTCCTGTTCCAGGATACCGATTTTACCAAATGGGTGGAGGCAGTTGCGTACTCCCTGACACAGCATCCCGATCCGGAGCTGGAAAAAACGGCAGATGAAGCAATTGAAGCTGTCTGCGCAGCACAGAGAGAAGACGGATACCTCGATACCTACTATCTGATCAACGATCAGGATATGATTTTTACAAACCTTAAGGACAACCATGAGCTGTACTGCTTCGGTCATCTGACGGAAGGCGCCGTGGCCTATTATCAGGCGACCGGAAAAGACCGTCTCTTAAAAGCAGCGGAGCGTTTCGCGGATTTTATTGCCAGCAAACTCGGTCACGGCGAGGGTAAAAAAGCAGGTTATCCTGGTCACGAAATTGCAGAGATGGCTCTGATGCGTCTCTATGATCTGACCGGCGAGCAGAAGTATCTTGATCTTGCGAAATACTTCATCGATGAACGCGGAACAAAACCATACTATTACGATATCGAGCGCGGTCTGACCTGCCCGGAGGGCGAGGAACGATATAGCTACAATCAGGCAAACCGCCCGGTGCGTCAGCAGGATGAGGTGCAGGGGCACTCCGTACGCGCCGTATATCTCTATTCCGGCATGGCGGATGTGGCAAGGGCAACGCAGGATGAGAGCCTGCTGAAAGCCTGTGAAACTCTCTGGAACAACATGGTGCATCAGAAAATGTACGTCACCGGCGGAATCGGTGCCACTCATATAGGAGAGGCATTCTCTTTCAACTATGACCTGCCAAACGATACCGCTTACGCAGAGACCTGTGCATCCATCGGTCTTGTGTTCTTTGCTCGCCGCATGCTGGAGATTCAGGCAAAAGCAGAGTACGCGGATGTGATGGAATTAGCCCTCTACAATGGCGTTCTCTCCGGAATGGCGCTCGACGGAAAGAGCTTCTTCTATGTCAATCCGCTGGAGGTACTGCCGGAGGCATGTCACAAGGATGAGCGGAAATTCCATGTAAAACCGATCCGTCAGAAATGGTTCGGCTGTGCCTGCTGCCCTCCGAACCTGGCAAGAACGGTAAGCTCAGTTGCATCTTACGCATACACGGAAAACGACACAACCCTGTTTGTCCACTTGTACATGGGTGGAACAGCGGAAGGAGAAAAAGTAAAAGCATCCATCACTTCCGAATTCCCGTGGGACGGCCATGTTTCCGTGACCTGCGAGAGCGATACCAAAGAGCCGTACACCTTTGCATTCCGCATCCCGGGATGGTGTGCTTCTTATGAAAAAGAGATTCCAAAAGGCGCAGAAGTGGAAGAAAAAGACGGGTATCTGTATGTGACAAAAGTATGGGCGAAGGGTGAGACGATCCGCCTGAACTTCCCGATGGAAATCCAGTTTTTGGCATCCAATCCGCTTGTACGCGAGGACGCCGGCCGTGTTGCCGTAAAACGAGGACCGGTTGTTTACTGTATGGAAGAAGCAGACAACGGAAAGAATCTGCATTTGACAAAACTCTGTGTGAATGGTGAAAAAACCGCAGAAGCAGCCGATGAGCTGGGCGAGCACTTTGTGCGCGTAACGGCCGAGGGACGTCGCATGAAGCTGGGCGATGCGGAAAAACAGCCGTTGTATCATCTGTATCAGAAAGAGGAAGAGGAAAAGACGAAACTGAAGCTGATTCCATATTATATGTGGAACAACCGAGGTGAGGGCGAAATGCAGGTATGGATCCGCGCATGTGAATGATTTTATTAAAGAAGAAATAAAAAACTCCGGAAAAGGGATGGCTCCTGATGCAGCCTCCCCTTTTTTCCGGAGTTCTTGTTATGCCAAAATATTAGAATCCTGCAAAAAAAGAAAGTGAATTTTTTGCAGGATTCTTTGTGCTATTGGTACAGATTATTTTCTGCTTCTCATAGAAAGACTGCCGAAAGCAGAAGAAACGGCGGGCAGAATTACGAGGACGACCGCAAGGACAATCATTCGATCCACAAAGTCTGTCATGGCCTGTACAACGCAGACAGAGAGAGTCAGATTCATACCGAGGCTGTGAAGCAGCTGCACCAGCACAGTGGAGCCGGAGGAAGTAATTCCACCGAAAACAACCGCGGTGATTGTGGAACTTACCACAGTACCCGGAAGTGAGATCACAAGCGCTGCCGGAAACAGCTTCCAGCCCATGGAGCGGAGGGAAAGACTCTCGCTGCGGGATTCTGCCGTATGGGACGGGCGGAGTCTGCGGAATACAAGGCCGGCAACGAGACCGATGACAAGCTGCACCGGAATATAGTAAAACGCATAGACATCACTCGTCATGCCGGAAATGAGTCCGGAGATCAGTCCCGGAACGAGGCCTGCAGCAGGTCCGAACAGAGCGGCTGCCAGAACTGTTCCGATGGAGTCCAGATAAACCGGAAGACGCAGCAGCAGAGCAATGGTACCGCCGAGAATATTGATGACACCGCAGAGCGCGAGTGTCGTGAGCTTTAACGTACGGTTAGTATTCATCATGCCTCGCCTCCCTTCTGAAACATCGTCTCATGTGGGAAGACCGGCGGTGCGGTGAGAATCTGGTCGAGAACCGGTGCGGATTCCTCCTGCGGCACGCCGAGAACGCGCTCAAAGAACATCAGGAAGAAACGGCGCACATCGACCTGCGTCAGAATGTGGCTGTTCGGTGCTTTCTGATAAAAATTCATGGCATCCACAACCGTCTGTCCGATGCAGAGGCCTCCGGTTTCTACCTGCGTATACGCATCAAAACCGCTGCAGAGCGACGGATCCACAAGATAAGCGGCCGCGAGCGGATCGTTGATCACGCATCCGATGACCTTTTCCTGTTTCCAGTGGAAATCAAAGTAGAAGCGCGTCAGCTCCTCAATGCGGGTTCCGACTCCTGGATTTACGCATTTCATATATTCCACAAGATTCGGCGTCAGGACAATTTTTCGTGTGACATCCAGCCCGATCATATGAAGCTTTTTGCCTGCAAGCTGCGGCAGCTCGGAAAACGCGCGGAATACTTCGGCTGCGGCATCCGGGTCGCACCAGTAATTGTACTCGGCAACCGGGGAGCAGTTTCCATGGCTCTTATAGCTTCCGCCCATGGAGACAAGAGCCGTCAGGTTTGTCAGGCACTCCGGTGCGCGGGAGATGACTTTTGCAAGGTTCGTCATCGGTCCGAGGGCAAGAATGGTAACATCAGGGGTTGCTTTTAAGGTTTCGATCAGGAAAGAAACAGCGTCCTTGTTTGGCGTAAGGCCTTCGGCATCCGGCCAGCCCGATTCGCCGAGACCGTCCATGCCGTGGGTGTCCATCGCGTCCACGTAGTCGCGGACCAGAGGCGTCTCCTCGCCGACATAAACCGGGACATCTGGTTTTCCAATCATAGAAAGAATTTTGAGGGCATTTTTAGCGCCCATAGAAGCGGGTACATTTCCGCTGACTGTGGTGATGCCGACAAGATCCAGCTCTTTCGAAGCCGCGGCAAGCATCAGGGCGAGAGAATCGTCGATGCCCGGATCACAGTCGATGATCAGTTTTCTTGCATTCATTTTCCAATCTCCTTTGATGAAAATTTTGAGATACTTGGTTTTTTATACTGGGAAGTTCACGAACCAGTCCGGACACCCGCAAAAAGACGGGAAAATCCGATTGCATAAATGCACGGGCAAGAGTATAGCACAGATAAAAAAAAAAATCCAGTAAAACAAACCTTGCCTGTTTTGAAAAAATCGGTTATGGTATAGAAAAGCATACAGCAAATGAGAACATGGGAGAAAAGAAAATGGCAGATGGATTTTTAGCACCAACTGGGAAATTCTATCCCAAAACAGAAAATTTTCATGCGCAGACCGCGCGGGCGATTTTGGGTCCGGTGAAACGGCTGTTTCCG
>JABLTM010075774.1_pt1 | contig 13174 bp, 2 predicted proteins | sample 7160121 | NCBI WGS metagenome assembly JABLTM01 (sample SAMN14651224, study PRJNA627086) | human gut metagenome | isolation source: feces | host: Homo sapiens
ACCAAACGACCATTCAAATACATTCGAACCCCGGAGGGGTGGTAGCTGAATACGGCAAAGGGGGATTCCATCCGATACACATTCGTTGGGGGCTGCCACCCCTCCGGGGTTCGATACATTTTAAAAGTCGTAATCCTTTACCTAGGGTTCCGCTGCGCTACACCCTAGGCTAAGTCCCTATCACCCCTACGGGGTTCTACCTCTACGCGCTGGAAATTATGGGAGTAAATACGATACATGCATAACCCGTAATCCTTTACCTAGGGTTCCGCTCGCTGCACCCTAGGCTAAGTCCCTATCACCCCTACGGAGTTCTCCTATACGCGCTGGGGGAATGGGAGTAAATACGATGCATTTCAAACCTCGTAATCCTTTACCTAGGGTTCCGCTGCGCTGCACCCTAGGCTAAGTCCCTATCACCCCTACGGGGTTCTACCTCTACGCGCCAACTATCTTGGAAACAATACATCCCGATACATTTAACAATCAACTCAAAAAACAAATACCACACTTATGGCACAGTCTTTCAGCCAAATATACATACATCTCATCTTTCACATAAAGACGACCAGTGTGATGATTCAAGAGTCTGAACAAAGCAGACTGCATGCCTATATGACTGAAATCATCAAAAGCAAGGGAGATAATGCACTGGCTATAGGTGGCACACAAAACCACGTACACATTTTGTTTACGCTCGCACGTGAACAAAACATTGCCGACCTTGTGAAGTTTATTAAAACGCATACAACGCGATGGCTGAAAAAACTTGGACAACCCTATCACGCATTTGCGTGGCAAGCGGGATATGCTGCCTTCTCGGTGAGCCGATCCATGGTGGATAAAACAATGAATTATATCACAAAACAAAAGGAACATCACCGAAACTTCAGTTTCGATGAAGAGTACAGAAAGTTTTTAGACCTTTACGGAATAGACTACGACGATAAGTTCCTCCTCTGTGATTGAATGCGGAATCTTTAAGGGCATAAACACCTCTATATTCTGCTTCACTCCCCTCTGGGTATTCCCCCCTCACAAATACCTACCCGACTACTCTTTACGATTTACTCCATACCCATCTAAACACGCTAAAAACTACCACTATGATACGAAGTCATTCCCTTTGGATAAGCTTGCTCAGTTGGCTCCTTCTTTCGGTGTCAAGCTTTGCGCAATCCAATAACATTTATTACGTCACGGCAGACGGCAAGCCCGTAAACCCAGCAAACGTTCCAGGCATTACCTTACAAAAGGAATGGATGGATACAACCAAAGTATCTACCCTCGAAGCCGCTTTAAAGAATGCCCAAGCAGGCGATGAAATCTGGATCAAAGGCTACGAAATGGGGGCTAAGGGCGATGCGGTGGTTTATCAAGCTCCCATTGGCGGATTCAAGCTCAAGTCGGGCGTAAGTATTTACGGTGGTTTCGCCGGTGATGAAAAGAACAAGACGGACCGTCGTACGGACGGCCAGTTGTACCGCCTGCGCTACCGTACGATTCTGACGGGTGACGAAAACCGTAATGACGTAGTAGACCCTGTAAACTATATATTCCCTGGAGGTAACAACAACCGCGAAAACAACCGCCGCCATGTCATTGACATAGACATGACACCCACAGAACAAAGTGGGAACAAGAATACGACGGCAACGGTGGTCAACGGCTGTATCGTTGCACGTGGTCATGCTTATGATGCGACGAACCCCACACAACAGAACGGCGGCGGTATCTACATCCACGGCAACAATACGGGCGGCGGCATCTTCCGCATCGAACGTTGTTTCTTTACGGAAAACTACGGCTATTATGGCGGTGCTATCTATGTAGCAGCAGAAGTAAAGAATGTCAACAACGGTGCCAACCTCATTGACCGTTGCTCCTTCTTCAACAATGCAGCGGGTGAACGCGAAAAGAGCTCTAACTACGGCGGTGCGGTCTGCATCGTCGGGCAGGGCTATGTATTTAACTCGACCATCTATAACAACGAGAACGGCGGTGTATTGGCTACCAAAACGGGAAGTGCCATCGTTAACTGTACCATTACGCGTAATACGGGCGCGGGGATTGATGGATTTGGCGATGGAACTCACCAAATTCCTGTACACAATACGGTGGTTTGGGGAAATGCAAACCTGACGACGGATGCTACAAACAATATGCCTGAGTTTAAATACTCTGCCTACCCCGAAGCTAACAAAATCCATTCAACTTCAGATCAGCATAACCTGTTCCTCAGCGAAAAGAACAACGAGGCTGAAGGTCCGTCATTTACCCTTCCTTCAACCCGTACGGGCTATGACGTGGACTTCAAAATCCGTGAAGAAGCCTATCCGCAGTGGAACTGGGAACCAATGGAGGAAACGACCTTGGTCGACAAGGGACACAATAAACTCTATAACGACATAACCTTTACCCAAAATCCAAACCAGGACCTCAATGGCCAAACACGTATACAAGGTACTATTGACATCGGTGCCTACGAGTTTCAGCCCTTGGCTCCCGGTCGCCGTCGCTATGTAAAACAAGACGGAACGGGTAAGGGAACTTCGTGGGAAGATGCTTCAGGCGACTTACAAGCCATGATTGACGAATTGGCTACAAATAATCCCAACAACCTTCCGGGCGAAGTCTGGATTGCCGGAGGTACCTATAGGCCTAAGACCTTCCTTATCACTGGCGAAAACTATACCGCAACTTTCCGCATGCGTGACGGTATCAGTGTGTATGGTGGATTTAAGGGAGACGAAACGTCTAAATCTCAACGTAGTACATACCAATTCCCTTGGGAAACAGAAAAGGATCAATCTACAGTTTATTTAGTTGCTAAGGAATACAACAATAAACCTGTTTTGGCAGACAATCGTTGGAATATCAATTCCAGTTCCCGTCATGTCGTATGGTTTGCTCCTGCAACTTACAGTGATGCCCAAGCACCTGCTTTCACCCGTCCAACCATCTTGGACCGCGTTTGCATTGAAGGAGGACACGCATTGGGTGAATCGACAGACAAAGCAGCCTTTCAAAGTAGTGTCGGCGGTGGTATCTATATGAACGATGCCAACGCCTATTTGCGCGACTGCGTGGTGAAATACAGCACCGCGAAAGTGGCGGGCGGCGGTGTATACTTGAAGAACGGGCGTATCATCGGTTCGCTGATTTACAATTGTAATGCTGGTGCCGACACGGAAAATGGCAAAGGCGGTGGAGTCTTTGTTGACGAAACGGGTATGGTGCTCCGATCGATGGTGGTAAACAATACGGCAGGACTTGGTGCGGGCGTCTATTTGAACAATGAAGACCAATTGTTGCCTAATTACCTGGTGGTTTCAACCAGTGTTATCAGCAACAATACGGCACGCATTAACGGTGGAGTGTACTGCAACAAGGGAGGCATATTGACGCAAAACACCATTACCAACAACTATACCCCGACTTCGCCCGACTTGGCAAACAGGCATTCTGCACAAACGGGCGGCGTGTATATCAACGAGTATGGTATGGTAATCAACTCCATTATCTGGAATAATAAAATTAACCTGACAGGAGCAAGCAATTCTGATGAGGCTACGGACATTCCGGTTTATGCACTCAATCCGACCAAGGAGAAGGTGCGCTTCCTTTACAATGCCATTTCCAGCCCTAACAACGCGGTGTGGAACAATATCTTGCAGGAATATACGCTGACACTGGGCGATAACAATACAACAGACAGCAACCTGATGGGCCCTGACTTCACGGTAGAAACTGAAGGGATTATGACCAGTGACGAGGCTTTGCTGAAGCGTGTGGGAGCACAAAGAGAGGCCGATTGGATTTATTACTATTGGCAACCCAAGCAAGGTTCGAATCTTTGGGCAGCCGGACAACCGATCGGACAGTTCCCCGAACACGTATTGATGACTCCAGAACTTGACATCACCGGTAAGGATCTCTTTGATCAAAAACCCTCCATCGGTGCATTTCAGGTTATTCCTACATTTATTAAAGCTGACGAAACTTCAGAAACAGACAAATACATCATTTACGTAGACGGACAAAATACGAGCATTGAAGCTGATGGTTCGTCTTGGGACAAGGCGCACCGTTCGTTGACGGAAGCGGTTAACTGGTTTGCTCAAAGGGACAACCCAAAGAAGAAGCAAATGGTGATCCGTGTGAAGGCGCAAGAATTATGGCCCAAATTTGCCTTTTCGAATGAGGACCCGAAAACGGCCACGTTGCGCATTCCTGTGACAAAAAGCGGTCAGCCAATTGTCATCGAAGGTAGTTGGCATCCAAACGAACAAAAACAACAATGGGAACGCAACCCGTTGGCATTTCGCAGCATTCTCAATTCCAATTTCAATGGTAAGACGCAGGAAGAAGGTTATTACCACGGTGTGAATATCGATGAGAATGCGAAATTAGTACTCGATGGTTTCCACATCATCAATGGTTATGCTGCCTCAACAGCGTCTATCCAAAGTGGTGCAGGTGTTCTCGCCAAAGCAGGATCAGACGTAACCCTGCGCAACTGTATCATTGAAAACAATACTGCACACACGGCTGCAGCTGTCGATGCACGTGAGGCAAAGAACTTGACCATGATTAACTGTGTGGTCAATAACAATACCAACACGAGCGGCGATTCTGAATCGGTTATTGGTGTACCAGCAGGTAAGGAAACGACCCACACGTTCGACCACTTGACTGTAGTCAATAACGTAGGTTCGATTCCTTCTACCATCACAAAGGAGAACAATTTCAATTCCTTTGCTGCTGGCAATACAGGAAGCAATAATACGCTCGAACTTGCCACCACGGGTGAAAAAGGAGGAGCAAAGAACTTTGCCAATCCTACGAATAAAGTCGGAGCCACCTTCGGTTTCGACACTTACTTGGGTGGTTACTCGGAGTTCCGCCCGTTGACTTCATCTGTTGATGCCGCTCAAGTTATCAATAAGTGCAAAGTAAGTCCCATCACGAAAGGAACAGACAGTCCTTTGACAAAGGATATCACGATGGTACACGATCGTGACCTTGGAGGTATTCCCGACCTCGGTGCCTATGAAGCGGACTTACCGAAGAAGGGAAGGGTGTATTATGTGCGGACGTCTGCTGATGGTGGAAGCGATACGAATGATGGTCTTTCTTGGGAACAGCCTTTTGCTACGGTGCGCAAAGCGGTTGAAACGGCTTTCTCAGGCAACGTAATTAAGAACGCAAAGCCTCAGGTTTGGGTCGCTGCGGGGATCTACGCTCAGGAACGTTCGAATGAGAATCATCTTAACTGCTTTGAAATTCTCGATGGTGTCAATGTCTACGGTGCCTTCCCTAAGGCTGGTACACCGGGCATAGGTGACCGCCATCCGTTTATTTCGGATTCAATTTATCATGATGGCAAATATAAGGCAAAGTATTATGAAACCATATTGGAACCTGGTAATGGCAAATATCCTGGAGGACGTGTTCTCGGACAGTTAGACCAATATAATCCCAAAAATAACAGTGCTGACAATGATAAATTTGAATATTTAGAAGTCGGAGAAGGCGAAGGCGATTATACTTTAGATACTACAGGCGAGTACTACCTTCATGTAGGCTCTGGCAATGGCTCTTTTGTTAAGGTTTCAAGAAGACCTGGAGCGTTTAAGTACGCTACGACCTGGGACGGATTCACTATTCGTAATGGTAAATTGAACACTGGTCTTGAGCCTAATGGTCGTATTGGTGGTGCAGGTGCTGCTATTTATACCAATGTGACATTAAAGAATTGTATAGTAACTAATTGTAGATATGAAGCTGACAATAAGAATCAGCTACGTGCCGGAGGAGTTTATTGCGATGAAGGTACACTGGTTAACTGTTATATTCAAAACAATGTACTGAATAATTATAAGCATGATTATGCTTTCACGGCGTATGGTGCAGGTGTTTACCTCTATAAGGGTACAATGTATAACTGTGTTATCAATGGAAATACAGGTAAGGGTAATACTACAGATGGCGCAGGTATCTTTATCGAATATGGTAAGTTCTTTAATAATACGGTTATCGGCAATCATTCTGATGGTACGGAACGCGGTAATGGTGGTATTTGTATCTACAATAGTGGTGGCGGTGGTAAATTGACTATCTATAATTGTGTTGCAGTGGCTAATACTAGCAGAAAAATGCCATTGACTGGAAGTGATGATATAGCTGTCAGCAATAAAGGAGTCATAAACTGCTTTAATACGATAACAAGCGATACAAAGGATCATTATATAAATGAAAATAAGGGCATCCATTATGTAAATTCCATGTCTGTTACTGATGTCGGAACCATCTTCAAGGACGTGCCCAACAAAGACTTCCGTCTCAAAGCTGGTTCTCCTGCTCTCAACATGGGTGATGACGCCCCTGTAGTAGACAGTGCAACCATCTATCTGGAGTACTATACCGATATGGACTTTACCGACCGTATCAAGGACTGTCGTGTGGATGCGGGTGCCTATGAGTCAGAGAACGAGGAAAATATCAAGGCGGAAGGAGAAGGTAAGGCAGACGCTGACACCCTCACCTACTACGTCACACAAAATGGTGCAGGTACACGTAGTGGGGAGAATCCCGACAATGCTGCCTGTGCCATGAAGTTGCAACGCGTATTGACTCGGGCTGGTGAAGTGGCCCAGCAATATCACGAGAAGCAGGTAGTGGTCAAGGTGGCTGGCTATCCTGGTAAAACCTTCACCTACCATGCCAACACGCTCAGTAATCCGAATGACCCGCAGAGCTACAGCTTTGTGGTGCCTTATGGCGTGACGTTGATGGGCGGTTATTGCGAAGGATTGACGATTGACAATATAAAGTACGAAGCCAATTGGAATAAGGTGGATCGCGATGCTGCGCAGTTTATGACGGTTCTCAGTGCCATCAAGCAAGGCACAACGACGCAAGACGTGAACGGCTACCATGCGCTCACCTTTGGCGAAAAGCCAGTAGAATGGCCCGATGGTAAGGAAAAGACGACTTTGGTAGACGGTGTGTACTTGGAAGACGGTGCAGCTACTTCGCTCGTGCCTTTGGGTGACTCGCGTACCCGTGGCGGTGGTACCATTGTGCCGGCTTGGGGACATCTACGCAATTGCGTTGTGCGTAACAATAAGGCTCGTCAAGGTGGGGGGCTTTATGTTTTGCCCGGTGGTTTGGTCACAGGTTGCGGTATTATGCAGAATGAAGCGACCCTTGAAGGAGGCGGTATCTATGCCTGCAAGGATAAGCAATCGGAAAGTATGAATTCATCCCAACCCGATGAAATCCGTTCGCACCTTATTTCCAACACCCTTGTGGAGAACAAGGCGAATACGGGTGGAGGTATCTATCTGGAAGATGGGGCTGCACTCAGTGTCAATGTAGCGATTTGGGGTAATACGGCTGGTACGGACAAGAATGTCAGCGGTGTAGTCAACCAGAAATTCAGCGACCGACTCTTTGCTGACATACAGTTTGGCGATATGATCAAAAAGTTGAAGGAGTTGATTTCTGAATGGTATCCCTTCAACTATAGCTATATTGAAAAGTTTGAGGTGCCGGGCAATGTCAACAACTCGGTGATGAGCTCAAACCGCAACGATTACTTCGGCCAGTTCTTTACCCTGAAACCCTATTCAATCTTGATAAATAAGGGTATGCTGGAATCTATACAAGATGCCTTGGTGAAGAAAATCGGTGTGGCTGAATATGATATGCAAGGAAAAAGACGTAAGGGACAGCAAGAAGATCCACTCCGACGTATTGACGTAGGGGCTTATGCCTATACGGGTGGAGCGATGCCGACCAACACCATCGTGAAGCGTCTCTTTGTGTCACCAGCCAATGATGTCATGATTGAGGAGGGTACAGAAGAAAAGTTCATGGGCAGAAGTTTCTACACTTCGTTTACCCTACTTGAAGATGCGATTGACTACATCAATGCTGTCAGAAAAGACGCTCAAGTCGGTAAAGAGGCACGCCTTACAACCTTTGAAATTCTCATGGCGAAGGGTACTTACAAACCACAGCGTCAACGTGTCAATGCGGCAATGACGGTCTATGACCAACGCTTGAATTCGTTTACCATTCCCTATAACGTGCAGATTTATGGTGGATTCTCGGGCGAGGAGAAGTATTCCTCATTTGATCAGGATACCAACTTACCCGTAATCGAGGGGCAGGAGATTACACTGCAAAAGTGTGAACCCATTGAATCACTTTGCCAAAAACGTTCTCGCTCTGATCATAATGGTAACCTCTTGCTTGAACCCTGGGAACTCGCTGCGCAGACGGTACTCTCGGGGGAGCTGAATATTTCGGAAACGGAAAAGAATGCTTACCACGTGGTGTATAGCGAGAAGGCTTTGCCAGAGCAGGATGCTAATGGTAAGATAACAATGGAAGTTCCTGATTCCCAAATGGTGGTACTCGACGGTATAACCATCATGAAGGGCATTACGCACAACAACTTGCAATACAACGAAGTGGAAGGTTTGGCTGAAAACGAAGTCGGACGTGGCGGCGGTGTCTATAGCAAGGGGGTAGACTATGTGCTTGCTAACTGCCGTCTGTTGGAAAACAAGGCCGTGCGCGGCGGTGGTGCCTTCCTGTGGGATGCCGATCTCTATTTGTTCAATAACCTCTTTGCGGGTAACCAAGCAGATAATATGCCTCCACGAGCCGGGGCTAATGAACCTTCGTACGGAGGTGCACTCGTTGTAGCTGCCACAAGTAACACTGCCCAACAAACTTACCATGTCAAGGCGATCAACAACCTCTGGGCTAACAACTGTGCCATTGATAAGGGAGGGGCTGTCGCCATCTATAACGAAAAAAATTCGCACACCAAGTTTGAAGTACGCTTTGCCAACAACACGATTGTACACAATCAGGCTTCTGCTGCTCCGGTGATTTACGGTAGTTACACCAACAGCTATTTGGTAAACTGCCTGCTGTGGGGAAACCAAGGTAACATTCTTGGAGAAAATGAAGCTACGGCCAATATTTCCTACAGTGCAAGTGATGTGGATTATCACGATAAATTTGGTAAGACGAATCAAGTACAGGGTAAAAACAAGGATCACAACAGGTTGATTGATTCGGAGAACCACAGCAAGAAGGGACCGCACTTTTGGCAACCTTCTACCCTCGCTGGTGTGGAAGGGTATAATAGCGAAACCAAATGGAACCCGATTGCTATTTCACCCGTTACGGATCATGGCAGTGGTATGATTGATCAGAGAAAAAATCCGTATGAGGAAACCATTGAACCAAATCCTACCTATAAAAGTTGCTGGGAAGTTTTTATTCCGAAAACACTGCAAAAATACAAGCAAGTCTACATCACAAAAAGTACGACTAAAGAAGACCCCGATAGCTACGAACGCTACTCGGGACCGCTTGATGCAGATTCGGGAAAGGTATTGACCCGACCTATTGATATTGGCTTCTACGAGTATCAGTATATCTCCCGTTTCTCTACCATGCCTCAAATTTATGTGGCAGAACAACGTGCTGGACGCGGTACGGGCGATAACTGGGAGAATGCAACGGATGACTTGCGCGGCGCCATCATCGGTGCGGCTCATCCTGAACAAAATGCAAAGGAAGATCGTACTATTTATGTGAAGCACGGACACTACGTTTCACCTTCGCTCAACCAAGATGGCACGGCATTCCCGATTCATACGAGTAACCTGCCTAGCGGCAAGCAACTCAATTTGACCATCAAGGGTTCGTGTACGGGTATAGGACTAGGCAGTAAGGCTGTCCAAAACTTTAGCCAACCGAGCTATATTGCAGCTCATCCACAAATGACTGCTCAAACTAAACAACTGTTTGACATTTCAGTCAACTCAGGCAAACGCTTGACCTTGGAGGGCTTTAGTATGACAAATGCGAAACCTGAAAAGGAGGGTGGCACGGCTGTTAGTGGCACGGCTGTTAAGCTCACCAAAGTGGCAAAGGATGGCCAAATGGCTTTACGCCAAGTCGCCTTACGAGGCAATCGCGTGGGAATGGAAGTCGGAAAGAATGCACTCCAAGAAGGTGGCAAGCTGCTTGCTGTTAATACGCTCTTTGCGGATAACCAAACAGGATTAGCTTTCGATAGTAAGGACGATGTCTCTGTCAAGAACGCAACACTGGTCAATACGACCTTTGCCAATAACATCGTAGCGGATATGAATGCAGAAGTTCCTGCAACCTATAACTCGGTGGCATGGAATAATGGAAGCAACCATATGCCGGCTAATAACCAGAATGCTAATGTGAGTTTCGATAAATTCACCACCGAAGACGACGCCAAGCACAACAACACCAACCTGCTCAAAGGACCCAACTTCGTTGACCCGCTGAATGCCGATAAGTCGAAGCGTGACTACCGTATCCGTCCGAGCTTACCCTTGCTGGACAAAGGTAGTAATGAACTTTACCTGAGGCACGCGATGGAGCTGAAAGGTAATAGTTTACCAGATAGTGTAAAGGACCTGTATCATACCAACCGACAAGTGGGTGAAAACATCGACCTCGGTGCTTACGAATACGAGGCCTTGTTGAAGCAGATTATCTACGTCAAGGAAGGATTGACTGAAGGTAAGGCGGACGGTACAAGTTGGAAAGACGCGACAGGTGACTTGCAAGGGGCGGTCGATCTCGCTGGACTATATGCCGAGGTTAATAAGCCTCAGAAGGCTTACGTCTTTGCAGACCGCAATGTGCATCCCAAGGAACAACTGACCATTTCGCTCCCCTATGCCCAAATTTATGGTGGTATGTACGGAGAAATTCTGTTCGATGAGGAAGGACAGCCAAGTAAGGATGTAGAAGCAACAGTCAAGCATCTGCTCAGCCAACGCACAGGCATGCTGATGCAGCGTGAACACTCGAAACTGACTAAGTTGCAACTGAATGCTGACGCTGTGGTCGATGGTTTCGAAGTGGAACAAGAGGCTGTGGTCAATAAGGGTACACTCTCGACTTCGATTGTGGGCAAGACGACTGACAAGGATGCGGTCGTAACCAATCAAGAGAACACAACAGGCTTGCTCTACAACTCGCTGGTTTATGGCAACGTAAACGGTGTGAAGGCGGTGAATGTAACCGCTACGGGAACCATTACTCCCGCTCAAAGCGAGAGTGGTAATAACCGCTCTAACGTAACAACCGAAGCGGAAAACCGCTACATAAAGACTGATCACTGGAAATATCAGCTGAATGAAACGGACTACGAAAGCCTCGACAAGGGAACGGTGAAATTAGATCCTTATATAAACGCTGTCGGTCATGACCGCGACTTGATTGGTAACAAACGTGTGCGCGGTAAGGTGGACAATGGTTGCTTCGAAACGTGGAACGTGGTCACGGACACAGTGGTTGCTGCTGAAAACTTCCCTGCAGGCCAATCGGTAGTCTATGTACGCAGTGGCAAGGAATTACAACTTGACAAACCGTACACCATAGATTCCCCCTTCAATCCCGGTTTCCTCCTACTTGAACACCAAGCGGGGCTACGCGGTAACAAGCAGGAAGTGTTTCTGACAAACTTTGCTGTGGAACGTCAGTTGCTCCCATTAAAACAGGCGGAAGAACAAGCCCAAGCTGAAGCCAATGCAACAGCTGCCGACACGAAGGTATATGACTTGGCGGTGATGCCATTTATCGTGACTAACGCGGAAGGTATTCAATCCCAAGAATATCCAGAAGATGCTAAGTTGTATTGCTACGATGCGCAGAAACGTGCTAGCTTCAACTTTAAGTTTGATGATGTTACTACGGAGGGCATCAAAGGGGCATGGAAGACAACGTCCTATGATGCAGACCGCAATAACAACTACACCAGGGGATGGCTTATCGAAGGGAAGCCCAATACGAAGGTGCGTTTCTATGGCAAGGATTACAAGGAAGACTCTTCGCTGAAACAAGTCTCGCTGATGAAGGCAAACCATAATGAGCCTTGGAATCCTTCCATCTCACAAAGCAACAAGTTCACCCACAAGGAGAACATGAGTTGGAATCTCTTCGGTTCGCCGTATCTCTGCGCAATGAAGTACACCGATATGGAGTATGGACGCGTGATTTACGGGTATCAGGACGGTAAGTACGTACCTCCTATTCAGACGTATCCGGAGGATGACGGCACCTCTGCTCCGAAAGGCTATATTCCTGCAGGAGATGCGGTGTTTACACAGACGGCTACGCTGAAATATGAGGAACGGTTCACCGTGCAATTGCCGACAGCTAGAAACTCTGAAACAGCTTATGCTAATCAGGAAACAACCCTGAAAGTGGCTATTGCCCAACAAGCTGCGACCCGCGCCGATGCAGCTGACACGAACCCCGACATCCTCCAACTCCATGCGGTGGATGCCTCCGAAGCGCGTACGGACTTTGACCTGGGCAGTGACGGTGTGAAGTGGACAAGCCTGACGGCTATGCCGCAGCTGTATGCTGTACAGAACGGCGGTCACTACTCACTCCTCTCGGCTGTCAACCGAGAAGGTACGGTGACGGCGGGTGTCAGTCTTCCCGAAGCGGGTATGTATACTTTCTCGATTCCCGAGGACTGTGATCTGACAAACTACGAAGTGGTACTGCTTCACGATGCGGTCACGGGGTTGTCGACTGACTTGACAGAAATGCCTTACGACTTCGCTGTCACCGAGGCTTGCGAAACGGAAACACGCTTTACACTGAGCTTTGTCCGCAAGGATTCATCGCTCACCCAAGGTATCCGCGTACGCCGTCTCTCTACGCACGCGTTCCGCATAGAAGGCACGCAACCGGGTGACCTCATCCGCATCTTCTCAACAGACGGGAAGCAAGTTGCCACGGCAACAGCTTCTTCTGCAACGGAAACCATCGAGGCTTTCCTCCCTGCTACGGCTATCGTGGAAGTGAAACGCCAGGGTAAATGTGTAGGTGTGGTGAAGGTGTTGTAAGCGGACCTACAATCTTTGACTGACGATTACTATTGGAGCGGTCGGGATAATGTTCCCGACCGCTCCTTTTTTATGGAAACCGTACCCTCGGAGAGGTGGAAGCAAATTGCACCAGAAGGGAAAGCATTTTCGATTACTTCCATTCGATGCAATTTCGTTTTTGCTGCCACCCCTCCGGCTTCCTTAATAGAGAATTGCGCCCACCAAGGATTCTTTCGCCACTTCCGCGACTGGTA
>JABLTM010035144.1_pt1 | contig 13143 bp, 14 predicted proteins | sample 7160121 | NCBI WGS metagenome assembly JABLTM01 (sample SAMN14651224, study PRJNA627086) | human gut metagenome | isolation source: feces | host: Homo sapiens
AAAATTCCCCGCTGCGGCCCGGCATCACCCTGTACTTTGCCCGCGCCCTGGCCCTGGCCCTGGCGGAAAGCCCGGAATGCGCCGGCTACCTGGTGGGGGAAAACATTCTTTCTCCCAAAACAATCGACATCGGCATCGCCGCCCAGGTGGCGGACGGCGTCATGGTTCCCGTGCTGCGCCGCGTGAACGAACGGACGATGGAAGAACTGCTGGAAGACTATAACAGGCTGATTGCCCAGGCGCGCCGCCGCAGGTTGGCTCCGGAAGACAGCACGGGCGGCATCGCCACGGTCACCAACTTCGGCGGCTTCGGCCTCACCTTTGCCGCGCCCATGCCCATGCCCAGCGAATCCATTATCCTGGGGGTGGGGGCCGTCACCAAAACCCCGGTCTGGAGTGACGAAGTGGAGGCGTTTATTCCCATCTCCAAGGCCAACATCGTGGCTACGGGAGACCACCGCGTGGTGGACGGAGCGGACATCGGCCGCCTGCTCAAGCGCGTGGCGGAATTGCTCCAGCGCCCGGAATACCTGTAACCAGCCCCGTTCCCCAGCTTCACGCCGCATGACAACAGACCCGCCCGTATTAGGCCTGGTAGCCGGAGACGGAGTTTATCCGGAATATATTGTCCGGGGCGCACGCCGCCGGACGCCGGAATTGCGTATCGTGGCCGTAGGGTTCAAGGGGGAAACCAACCCCGCCGTCATCCCCCTGTGCGACGCTTACCAGGAATTCAGCGTGGGCCAGATAAGCAAGCCGTTCACTTTCCTGAAAAAGCACGGCGTAAGGAACGTCATCATGGCCGGCGGCATCAATCCGAAGAATATTCTTTCCCTCCGTCCGGACCTTCGCGCCCTTTCCGTATTGATGCGCATGCCGGAAAAAAATGCGGACTCCCTGCTTGGGGCCGTCATCACGGAAGCGGAAAAGGAAGGCTTCACCATCCTCCCGGCCTCCACCTACATGGAGGAGCACATGCCGCAGCCGGGGCATATCGCCGGACCGCCTCCCACGCCTGAACAATGGGAGGATGCCCGCTTCGGCATGCAGACGGCCAAGGAAATCAGCCGTCTCCACATCGGGCAGTCCGTCATCGTGCACGGCGGTACCGTCATCGCCGTGGAAGCGATTGAAGGCACCAACAACTGCATACGCCGCGGAGGGGAACTGGGCAACGGCAAACCGGCTACGCTGGCCAAAGTGGCCCGCCTGGGGCACGACATGCGCTTTGACATCCCGACAGTCGGCCCCGTCACCATTGAAACGTGCGCGGAATGCGGCGTCAGGCAAATCGCCCTGGAAGCGGGCAAAACCATCTTGCTGGAACGCGACCGGGTGGAGGAATTATGCAAAAGGCATAAAATCAGCCTGCATGCCCTCCAGACCGTGGAACAGGACACCCCTTCCCCGGAAAACCGGCCCGCATAAAAATCCCCTCGTCCGGAAATCCGGACAAGGGGAGGTCATCCCGCGCACGGGAGGAAGAATGGGAAACGGCTTGCTTCAACCGCCGCCGGGACTAAGAATTCTTATCCTTGTCCATCATGGATTTGGCCTTGTCGCTCACGCTTTCAGCCATGTCCTTGACGGCTTCCTTGCCTCTTTCGCAGGCGTCTTTCATCTTGTGCTTGCCTTCCTCCATGTTGCCGGAAGCGGCATCGTTCGCACATCCGCAGCCCTTATTCATATGATCCTTGGATTCGCACATAATAAGCAAATATTTTTATTGTTCATCGTTTGAGTTAACCGTTTTTCACAGCGTCACCGACGGCTTCGGCCTTATCGGCAGCCCTGTCCGCCGCATGGTCAACGGCGTCCCTGCTGTCCTGATAAGCATCCCTGGCGGTTTCCTTGCCCTTTTCATAGGCGTCCCTGGCAGCCTGCCTTCCTTCCTTCATTTTTTCGGAGGCGGCGTCCTTGGCAGCCTTGGCGCCCTCTTTCATGTGCTCTTTGGCTTCAGCCATGTCCTTGTCTCCCTTGGAGCAGGAGCCGCTGCCGCAGGCTCCCTGGGCCAGGGCCACCACCGGAATCGCAACGGCCGCTGCCGCTATCATATAGATCAATTTTTTCATGATGTTATTCTATCTGGTTTCATTCCAATAGACTCTTTTTTCATGAAAAACCATGAATCCGGCAGTGTCATTCTGCGTTCACTCCCTCAGGTTAAAAGCCAGAACCGCCGCAGAGGCAACGCAATCCCGGCATGGCACGGACCCCTCTTTTTTCAATTCCCTGCAATGGGAATAGCCCAGCTTTTCCACAAACCGCCGCCTCAGCTCCTCCCTGGACTGCACTGGCGTACACAGCAGCGCCCCGTAAAGGGCGCCGCACAGTCCGTCTGGAGCCTTTCCGGTACCGCAGGAGGAAACGGTTTCCAGCAAATCCTCCCTGCCCAGGGCCGCGCAGACGGCCTGGGCGCAGTTGTGGCGCCAGGGCGCCGGGCGGAAGGTGGACAGAGCTTTTTCTTCTATATTCATGCCCTTACTGTAGGCTCCGCCTCTTTCCGGGTCAAGACCCCCTTTCCGGACATCCATCCGGGGGCGGGAAGACGGTTTCTCCCGGCATCCCGCGCCGGAGGAGCTCACTTTCCGGCAAGCCTCCGGCTGGTTTCCAGGCGCGCAGCCAGTTCCTCAAAGGGAACGGTTCCATCCAGACAGAAGCTCACCCAGTTTTTCTTATTCATATGGTAGGCCGGAAAACGGCTGCGATTATCCGCAAGAACCCCGGACTCACCGGGACAAACCCGCAGGTTCAAAACCTCCACCCGTTCCTTGGAACTGCCCCCCAGCTTCAAGCGCGGCACAGCCAGAAAAGCGGCGTACCATTTTTCCGTATCCTTCCGCCGCACCACTGCGTTCCCCGGAAACTTCCTCCACAGGAATTCCAGTTCCTCCCCGTAAGCTTTACGGATGTGCGCGATGAGGCTCCGGGCGGGAGCCGCCTTGAAAAAATCAGGTTCAAAGCAGCATTCCGCCACATGCCACAGTTCTTCCTCATATTCCCTGCGGAGCATTCTTGTCCGCAACCTGTCCTCCGTTCCCGGGTCAGCATGCCGGATATTCTTCCCGTCCGCATCATGTACCGTTGCATGAACAGAACCGTCCGCGTGTATTTCCAATTCCATGCAGAACTGGCCGTTCAGCAATGCCGCCCTGCGCAGAAAACCGCTTTCCACACGAACGAAACCGAAGGAGAGCAGCTTTTCCACGCACAGCTTCCTGTCCCTGAAAACGCGTTCCACAGTTTTTTCATACCAGCTTTTCCGGGGAATACGGCGAAAGAACATAAAAAACAAGGTTAAAAACGAAGGAGGGAAGAGCGCCCACCATTTCCGTTCAGGTTCAAACGGAATCATGATAGGGCCGCACGAAAACGGCACAAGGATAAAATAACCCGCGGCTCTACTCCGGGACGCACACCGGAAAAACGGCCCTATCTGCCCGTCAGCACGTACCACACGAACAGGCTGTTGTGCTTCACGTACCGCCTGAGCAGTCTTCCCGGCTCCCGGTAAATGCGGTACAGCCATTCCAAGCCGTTCTTCTGCATCCATCGCGGAGCCCGTTTCACCGTACCGGCATGGAAAGCGAACGCCGCCCCTACGCCCACATAAACCGCGGGAGGCAGCAATTCCCTCTGCTCCGCCATCCACCGCTCCTGTTTCGGGCAGCCCAGCCCCACCCATACCACATTGGCCCCGCTTGAAGCAACCGCCTCCCGCATGTTTTCCAGATCTTCCTCCGTCCAAAGGCGGAACGGAGGGGAATACGCCCCGGCCAGTTGAAAACCGGGGTATTTTTCCTTTAATGCCCCAGACAGGGCTTCCAGCAGCTTCTCATCCCCGCCCAGCAAAAAATGGCGCAAGCCCGGATACCGCACATTCGAACGCACCAGCGCTTCCATCAAATCCGGCCCGCTCACGCGGCACGCTTCCCTTTCCCCGGAAGAAAGCCCCCGGTTCAGCCTCCACACTACCGGCATACCGTCCGGGCAAATCACGTCCATCCGTTCCAGCACGTTCCCGTAATCCCGGTCATGCACGCCGAGGGTTACCACATGGGCATCCGCCGCGGCCACCAGAAACGGAGCTTCCGTCTCCAGCGCGCGTTCCGCCAGCGCAGCGGACATCTCTTCCACGGAACTGACGGCTACGGAAAAGCCGAATACGTTTCTGGTTTCGCACGGTATCCGCGCGCCGGGACGGTCAGAATTGTCTGGAATAGTCATCTGAGAACATGCAGCGTGAGCATTACGGCAGGGACAGCCTCAGCCCGTCATACGCGGGCATGACGTTTTCCGGCAGCTTGCCGGAAAGAATCCCGTAATCCATATCATGGGACAGGTGGGTCAGCACGGCGCGGCGGGGCAGGACGGCGGCAATGGCGGCCAACGTTTCCTCCAGGCACATGTGCGTGGGGTGCAGATGATAACGCAGTCCGTCAATAATCAGCAAATCCACTCCTTTCATCCTCTCCAGGGACGGGGCCGGGATGCTTTTCACATCCGGCATGTAAACCAGGCTCCGGCCTTCCGCTTCCAGGAGATAGGCATATGTCTCCACCCCGGCATGGAGCACCGGAAGGGGCGTCGCCAGCACGTTCCCCACACGGAACGGAGCCGTCACCTCGTGAGGCTCCGGCCTGACGTAGCCGCTCCGCCCCGGTTTAGGAACGAACGCCCAGCCGTACATGGTCCGCAGGGCGTCCACCGTCATGGGAGAAGCATACATGGGCAGGCCGCCGGACCGGCGCCAGCAGAAGGCGCGCAAATCGTCAAAACCTCCCACGTGGTCCACATGGGCATGCGTATAAAGAACGGCATCCACATCCGTGATATTTTCCCGCAGGGCCTGCTGCCGCAAATCCGGGGAAGAATCCAGCAGGAGGCGGGTGCCAGCGGCCTCCACATAAATTGAAGAACGCAACCGCCTGTTTCTGGGGTCCGGGGACGTGCAGACCGCGCAGGAGCAGCCTATCTGCGGCACTCCGGTGGACGTTCCTGTGCCCAAAAAGAGAATGTTCATCACAGAGGTCATGATTGCGTTTAGGGCAAATGATGCCATAATGCATTCAAAATCCAAAGCCCGAATGCTTACATTGCTGAAAATTAAAAACCTGGCCCTTGTGGACCAGCTGCTCTGGGAACCCAGTTCCGGATTCATCTGCATCACGGGGGAAACCGGGGCGGGGAAATCCGTCATCATTGGAGCCATACGCCTGGCGCTGGGAGAACGGGCGGACAAGACGCTCATCCGCTCCGGGGAACAGCAATGCAGCGTGGAAGCTGTGTTCCATCTGCCGGAATCCTCCCCCGTGCACGCCATTCTGAACGAACATGGCGTCCCGCCCTGCGAAGACGGCAACCTGATTATCAAGCGCCTCATCTCTTCCACGGCCAACCGCCAGTTCCTGAACGACAGCCCGTGTACCCTGAATCTGCTGAGGGAAGCGGGAGCCTGCCTGGTGGACATGCACGGCCCCAGCGACCACCGCTCCCTGGTCTCCCAGGAAAGGCAGCTTTCCCTGCTGGACGCCTTCGGGGAGCACGCTCCCCTGGTGCACGCCTATTCGGACGCCTGGAGGCAATGGCAGGATGCGCGCCGGGCCTATGATGACCTGGAACATGCGGAAGCGGCCACCGCACGGGAAATAGAACTGCTGCGCCACCAGGTGGATGAAATAGATTCCGCCGCCTTCACTCCGGAAGAAGTGCTCACGCTGGAAGAACGCTGGCAGCGCGCCCGCAACGGCACCCGGCTCCGGGAACAGGTCTCCAAAATGCTTTCCATGCTGGAGGAAACGGATGTGCCCGGCCTGGGGACCCAATTGAGGGAATTGACACGGGCGGCCCATGAGCTGGAACGCATGGACGCCTCCACCGCCGCGTGGCTGGCTCCATTGGCGGGAGTGAATTTGGAACTCAAGGAAATTGAGGGACGCCTGGCGGATTATTCCGCCGAACTGGACTGCGACCCCCGGGAACTTTTCCAGCTGGAGGAACGCATCAACCTGCTGGAATCTCTGAAAATGAAATACGGCCCCTCCTTTGAGGACGTCTGCTCCCGAAGGGAGGAGGCGGCCAGCCGCCTGGACCGCATTGAACACCGCACGGAACGCCTGGAAGAGCTGAGGGCCTCCATCGCCGTCCTGCGCAAGCAGATGGACGCCGCCGGGCAGGCTCTGACCAGAGCGCGCCAGGACTCCGCGCCCAGGCTGGCGGCTTCCATCGTCAGGCACTCCCGGGAGCTGGGATTCCGCCAGGCCGTCTTTGAAGTGAGCCTCTCCCCCCTTCAGGAACCGGGCTCACAGGGAATGGAAACGGTGGAATTCCTGTTTGGCCCCAATCCCGGAGAACCCTCCAAGCCTCTCCGTCTGATTGCCTCCAGCGGGGAACTGGCGCGCATCATGCTGGCGATTAAAAGCGCCCTGGCCCACAAGGATGCCACCCCCCTGCTGGTATTTGACGAAATAGACGCCAACGTGGGCGGAGAAGTGGCGCGGGCTGTGGGATTCAAGATGCAGCAGCTCGGAAACAGGCACCAGGTGATCTCCATCACGCACTTCCCGCAGGTGGCGGCCCTGGCCTCCCATCATTACCTGGTTCAGAAAGCATCCGCGGGCAACCGCACCATCTCCTGCCTGCGGGAGGTGAGCCATGAAGAACGGGTGGATGAACTGGTCCGCATGCTGGGCGGCGGCGGAGACCACGCACGCACGCTGGCCCAGGCCCTGCTGCAGCCCTCCTGAACGGGAAACGCCGGTGGGAGAGAGGCCGCCCTATTTCCCCAGGCTCCCCAGGCGTGGGGTGAAACCCCGCAGCCTCAGGGAATTGAATACGACGCACAGGGAACTCAAACTCATCGCCCCGGCGGCAATCATGGGATTCAGTGTGAGGCCGAAGGCGGGATATAAACACCCGGCGGCCAACGGAATGCCGATGATGTTGTAAAAGAAAGCCCAGAAAAGATTCTGCCTGATGATGAGCAGCGTGGTGCGGCCCAGCTGGACAGCTTCCGCCACGCCTGCGGAGTTGCTTTTCATCAGCACGATGTCGGAGGATTCCATCGCCAGCTCCGTTCCGGACTTCATGGAAATGCCCACCCGGGCGCAGGCCAGAGCCGGAGCGTCGTTCACGCCGTCCCCTACCATCGCCACCTTGTCCCCGCGTTCCTCCATCTTCATCACATGGGAGGCCTTTTCATCCGGAAGCACGTCGGAGACCACCTCGTCAATGTGGAGTTCTCCGGCCATGTGCCGCGCCGTGGCGGCGTTGTCCCCCGTCAGCATGACGACGCGCAGGTTCATCCGCTTCAAACTGTCCACCGCCGCACGGCTGTCCGGTTTCAGGGAATCCGCCACCATGATGACGCCGGCAGGGCATCCGCCCCTGCCCACATACAGCGGGGACGCGCCCTGCCGCATGAACTCCCGCAGGCGGCTTTCATCCTCCTTCCAGGAAATTCCCTTATCCTGCATGAATCCGGAATTGCCCACCGCATAAGGCACCCCATCCACCGTTCCGGCAATGCCGCGGCCAGGAACCACGGATAAATCCGCCACGGCGCGAACAGGCAAATTCAGAAGCCTGGCGTGTTCATAAACAGCCTTTCCCACAGGATGTTCCGAACCCTGTTCCAAAGCCGCCGCCATTTCCACCAGCGCGTCCGCATCCATGCCTTCCTCCGGCAGCACGGCCACTACCCGCGGCTCCCCTTCCGTCAGGGTGCCCGTCTTGTCAAAAACGACGGTATCCACGCGGCTCAGGGCTTCCAGAGCTCCGGCGGACTTGCACAGGATGCCCAGCCGCGCGCCCCTGCCCGTCCCCACCATAATGGCGATAGGCGTAGCGAGCCCCAGGACACAGGGGCAGGAAATCACCAGCACCGCAATTGCCCTGGCGAGGGCGAAGGAAAACCCCTCCCCGGCAGCCATCCACCCAACCAGCGATACCAGGGCAACGGCAATGACCGCAGGGACAAAGAAATAGCATACCCGGTCCGCCAGCCGCGCAATGGGCGCCTTGGACTGGCTGGCCTGTTCCACCAGGCGGATCATGCGGGCCAGCGTGGAATCCCCGCCCACGCGTTCCGCGCGGATTTTGAGATACCCGGCCCGGTAGAATGTTCCGCGGATCACCCGGTCCCCCGCCGCCCGGTCCACCGGCCTGCTTTCCCCCGTCAGGTCCGATTCATCCAGAGCCGCCTGCCCCTCTTCAATCATGCCGTCCACCGGAATCCGCTGCCCGGTTTTCACCACCACCAGATCCCCGGAACGAATTTCATCCAGCGGAACGGCGCGCTCCGCGCCGTCATGCCATACCAGCGCCTCCTGGGGAACCAGCTTCACCAGCCCTTTTACGGCGGCATTCGTTTTCCGATAAGAGCGGCGTTCAAGGTATTTCCCCAGGGAAATCAGGGTGACGATCATGGCCGCAGATTCAAAATACAGCTCCATTCCCTCCACACTGAAACCCTGCCACATCCCCGCTACCAGCAAATACAGCCCATACAGAAAAGCGGAGCCGGAACCGATGGCGATCAGGGAATCCATATTGGGAGACAGCGCCACAAGCTGCCGCACGCCGTTTATCAAATAATGCCGGTTCAGCCACAGGACGGCGCCCGCCAGAATGCCTTGTGTCCACCAATTCATCCAGAGCCCCCAACTCCCTTCCGGGACGGGCCAGTTCCACATGGGGCCCATGGACAAATACATCAAAGGAACCAGCAGCAGAATGGACCAAACGAGACGGGAGCCGCCCGTTTCCTCCTGTTCCAGCCTTTCCTCCCTCTCCGTTCCGGCAAGCGGCTCCTCCTTCCAGTCCGCCAGGCGGAAACCGGCTTTCTCCACCACCGGAGCTATCCGCTCCATGGCGGGGGAATCAGGTTTTTCAAACAAGACGGTCATCTTCCCCGTCAGCAAATTCAGCTCTACGCGCTCCACCCCCTCCAATCCTTCCACGGCGCGCTCCACCTTGGCGGCACACCCGGCGCAATGCATACCGGAAACAAGATAGTTCTTTTCTTCCATTGTCATTAAAACGGAATGTTTGATGTTCCGGGTCCAGACAAGACCCCATACTGTTAGCCGAACCTAACACATTTATTCCGTTCCTCAAGCCGCTTTCGCGGCTTCAGCCCCCTCTGATAAAAAATGACAAAAAAACGCCCGCGGCCCCGTACCAGTAACAAACACCTTTACTTTCCTCCATGAACATTCCTCCTCTATTCAACATCCTGGCCAGCGCGGCCTTGTTGTCCACCCCCCTCCACGCCCAGCTTTACACCCTCCATGGTGACGGCGTCAAAAAAACGGAGAGAGTCGTGGAAAAAGCGGATTATTCCGATTATGAACTCGTCTGGCACGACGAATTCGACAAAGACGGCCGTCCGGACCCTGCCAAATGGAATTACGAACACGGTTTCGTCCGCAACAAGGAAGCGCAATGGTACCAGCCGGAAAACGCCTATTGCAAAGACGGCATGCTGATTATTGAGGGCAGGAAGGAAAAACATGCCAACCCCCATTACGATCCGGAGGGAAAAAACTGGCAGACGGCACGGAAAGAGGCGGAATACACCTCTGCCTCCCTGACGACGCGCGGCAAATTTTCCTGGCTGTACGGGCGGTTTGAAATCCGGGCCAGATTCAGCCCGCGGGAAGGCATGTGGCCTGCTTTCTGGACCTTGGGCGTCAAGGAAAAGTGGCCCATGTGCGGGGAAATAGACATCATGGAGTACTACCAGTCCACCTATCTGGCCAATCTCTGCTGGGGCTCCCCCAAAAAGGACGTGGCCAAATGGAGTACCACTTACACGCCGCTCAAATGGCTCCAGGAAAAACACGCGGACTGGGCGGACAGCTTCCATGTCTTCCGTATGGACTGGGATGAAAAGGAAGTGCGCCTGTATGCGGACGATATTCTGCTGAACCGGACTCCCCTGGATAATACCGTCAACGCCTCTTACAAGGAAGTCGCCAATCCCTTCCGGCAGCCTCACTTCATCATCCTGAACCTGGCTCTGGGCGCCACCGGCGGAGATCTGGACAAACTGCCGCTGCCCCAGAAATATGAAATAGACTACGTTCGCATTTACCAGAAAAAGGATTCCCCCCATAAAGGAACCATTCCATACCGCGCGGAAAAGTAACCGCCCTCTTCCGGAAACAGGAAAAAGGGCAGGGATTGCGGCATGAAAAAAGCCCCATCCGGACAAACCGGACGGGGCTCTTCAAAGAACAGAAAGAGGGGCAACTCAGTTTACGCGGCCCAGATAGGAACCGTCTTCCGTTTTTACGGAAATCTTTTCACCGGGCTTGATGAAAAGGGGCACCTGCACCACCAGTCCGGTGGTCATCGTGGCGGATTTGTAAACATTGTTCGCGCTGTCGCCCTTGACGCCTTCAGGAGCTTCCGCCACTTCCATGGTGATGGCGGCGGGGAGTTCTACGGAAACGACCGTTTCATCCGTGAAAAGCAGGATGTAGATATTGCCTTCCATCAGATAATCCTTGACGGGTTCCACGATTTCCGGAGACACGGTGATGTCTTCGTATGTATCCGGATTCATGAAGTGATAACCCATGCCGTCAATGTAGCTGAACTCATATTCCTCACGGGCGAGGTTGACGCCTTCCAGGGATTCATTGGAAGTCAGGCGAAGGTTATACACCTTTTTAGTGGAAATGCTGCGGATGCTCATTTGCACATAGGAAGCCATGCGGGGGGGGCACTTGTGCTCCATGCTGACTACAACGCAAACGTCATTGTTGTAATTGACCGCGTGTCCCTTGCGAAGATTGATTACGGGTACTTTTGCCATGCGGCCCGTACCATACCATGTTTTCCCCTCCCGTCAAGGCGAAAAAACAGGGCAACCCCTTGAGGCGCTTGGAGAAAACGCTCCTGAACAGGGCAGCGGAGAAGAAGGGGGAAACGGCTGTTCCTACCGGCTGAGGTCCTGCTGGAACAGGACTTTGATGCCGCTGGAATTCAGCACGGTGCGCCCGAAGTTGAGATCCTCCACGTGAAGAGCCACCAGAGACCCCCGCCCCACGCAAGGCAGCAGGGGATAGAGAAAGTTGACGTTCATTTCCGCGGCATACAGCGCATCCAGGCATTTTTTGAGGTCTGCGGGGCCATGGCGGAGCACCGCCACCAGCACCCCGGACTCCGTATAGCAAATACCTTTCTCCAGAAAAATTTCCGACGTCCTTTCCGGATCGCTGACAATCAGGCGCGCAATAGTCGCCTCATGGCAGTCCTGCATGCTGAATCCCAGACAGAAAATGCCGTGCATGTCCAGCAGGCCGAGGAGGGCGGTCAGGGCCCCCACCCGGTTCTGGAGCATGATGGAATATTGCTTTATCGTGCTGCCGGGGGCTTTAATGGCTTCTTCCTTCATAACAATAAAGCAAATAAGGGCTGTATTCTATTTGGCGTACGTTTTAAGCACGCGCCTGATGATGGCCAGAGCCTGCTGGATTTCCTCTTCACTGACATTCAGCGGCGGCAGCAGACGGACGGTTTCCGGCCCGGCGGGAACGGAAAGCAACCCTTCCTGCCGCAGGGCCTCCACCACTACGGAGGCGATCGTCTTGCCCTCCGGCGCAGCCACCATTTCCGGGTTCAGGCCAATGCCCAGCAACAGGCCCAGGCCACGCACGCCCTGAACAACAGGCAGGTTCCAGGATTCTATTTCCCTGCGAATTTCCGCGCCCAGGCGCCGCGCCCGCTCCGGGAGCCCCTGGGAAACAACTTCCCGCAGCACGGCCAGGCCTACCGCAGTGCCGAGCGGGTTGCCTCCATACGTGGAGCCATGGGAGCCGGGATCCATGATGGAGGAAAGCTCCGTACCCTGGCCGTCAATGGCGCGGTCGGAAATCCAGAAGCCGCCGATGGGGAAACCGCCGCCCAGAGCCTTGGCCCAGGAAATGCCGTCCGGTTCCACATCCGGAGCTACGGCGCGCCATCCCATGATGTCGCCGCAGCGGCCAAAGCCGCACTGCACTTCATCCATCAGCAGAAGAAGATCATGCTCCCTGCATAACTGCGCCAGGCCCCGCAGAAATTCCGGAGTCACGCAGTTGACCCCTCCTTCTCCCTGGACGGTTTCCAGCATGAAGGCCACCGTTTCCGGCCTGATGGCTTCGCGGGCCGTTTCCAGATCGTTGAAAGGCAAATGGCGGAATCCCGGCAGCATGGGGTCAAAGCCGATTTTGATTTTATCCTGCCCCGTGGCGGACATGCTGCCCAGCGTCCTCCCGTGGAAGGATTTGTTGAACGTAAGCACCTCATAACGGGGCTTGCCGTCCGGCTGGGGCTTGCGGTGCCCGTAACGGCGCGCTACTTTGATTAAACCGTCATTGGACTCCGCACCGCTGTTGGCGAAAAAGACTTTTCCCGGGCGCTCCACGCATTTGGTCACGATGAATTCCGCCAGATCCGCCTGCTGGGGGATCTGGTACAGGTTGGAGCAGTGCACCAGGGTGGCGGCCTGCTTTTGCAGGGCCTGCGTCACCGCAGGATGGCAGTGCCCGAGCACGCAGGTCGCAATGCCGGCACAGAAGTCCAGATAGCACTTTCCCGTGCTGTCCCACAGTCGGGAGCCTTCTCCGCGGACGGCAGCCATGGGATAACGGCCATAGGAATGGAGTACGTACTGGTTGAGCTTTTCTTCTGTGTTCATAAGTTAAGGTAATATGGGCGTAGTTTGCTCTTCTGGCCCCGTCTGTAAATGATTTTTTTGGGAACCACGTCATGATTGCCGCATTTTACCCCGGAAGACAGTCACATCTTTGTCCGCCGCCCATTCATTTTTCTTTTCTTTTATCATTTTAACGGCAGAATAACCGCCGCAACCAGCAATAATCCACTATGGCTCATTTTTTCAACCTCAAAGGCTTTCTGGAAGAATTCAAGGCATTCGCCCTTAAAGGGAACGTTATTGACCTGGCGGTGGCCGTCGTCATCGGCGGCGCATTCAACAAAATCGTCTCCGTCTTCGTTTCCAGCATCATCACCCCCATCATCGGCTACCTTACTTCCGGGGTCAACCTGGCATACCTGGTGCTGAAGCTGGGCGATGTGGAATTAAAATACGGGGAATTGGTGGAAACGCTGAGGTGTGAGGTCAGGATGTAG
>JABLTM010091831.1_pt1 | contig 13109 bp, 8 predicted proteins | sample 7160121 | NCBI WGS metagenome assembly JABLTM01 (sample SAMN14651224, study PRJNA627086) | human gut metagenome | isolation source: feces | host: Homo sapiens
CGGGCATTGTGGTGATCTATCTGGCATCAAGCTTTTCCGGAGGAAATTTCAATTGCGGGCTTTGATGATGTTACTTATGCGACACTTGCGCGGCCGAAGCTGACTACCGTGCATCAGATGGTGGATGGAAAAGCACGCCGTGCCGTAGAGGTCCTGATGCACCTGATCCAGGATGAGCCGGTACAAAAAGATATTCCGCCATTGCCGACAACGCTGGTGGAGAGGGAGTCGGTAAGAGATCTGACGAAGTAAATAGTTACCAAATTTACAGAAAAACTCTTGTAGAAACTGCTGGTTTTGCGCAAAACTATTGAAAAATCACCGTGAGGTATGGTAAAATGTGCTTGCAAACGACAGAATCAAAGAACCAGACACGTTCTGGGGATGAAATAAAGGAGGTAAAAAAATGGACAAAAAATGGTGGAAAGAAGCCGTAGTGTATCAGATTTATCCGCGCAGCTTCATGGACAGCAACGGAGACGGTATCGGAGATTTAAATGGTATCACATCCCGTCTGGATTATCTGAAGGATCTTGGCGTAGATGTTATCTGGCTGTCTCCGGTGTACCAGTCACCAAACGATGACAACGGATATGATATCAGCGATTACCGGGCAATCATGCAGGAGTTCGGAACAATGGAGGATTTTGACCGCATGCTTTCGGAGATGCATAAAAGAGGCATCAGGCTGGTCATGGACCTTGTTGTCAATCATACTTCAGATGAACACAAATGGTTCGTGGAGAGCCGCAAATCGAAAGACAATCCATACCGCGATTATTATATCTGGCGTGATGCAAAAGAGGGAAAAGAGCCAAACAACTGGGGAAGCTGCTTCTCCGGTTCCGCATGGAAATACGATCCGCAGACAGAGATGTATTATCTGCATCTGTTCTCAACAAAACAGCCTGATCTGAACTGGGAGAACCCGGCGGTTCGAAAAGAAGTTTTCGATATGATGAACTGGTGGTGTGAAAAAGGCATTGACGGTTTCCGGATGGACGTTATCAGCATGATCTCCAAACCGGAAGGGCTGCCGGACGGAAAAATTCCGGAGGGCGGACTCTACGGTGATTCCGGCTGCGTAAACGGACCGCACGTTCATGAGTATCTGCAGGAGATGAACAGGGAAGTCCTCTCCAAATACGATCTGATGACGGTTGGTGAGTGTGCCGGTGTCACGATCGAGGAGGCAGAAAAATATGCATCCGCAGACGGCAAAGAGCTCAGCATGGTATTCCAGTTCGAGCTGGTAGATCTGGCAAGCGGAACATACGGCAAATGGACGGACAAACGCGTACCGCTCAAAGATTTCAAACGCGTCATGACAGCATGGCAGACGGAGCTTGAGGGAAAGGCATGGAACAGCCTATTCCTTGGAAACCACGACCAGCCGCGCTGCCTGTCCCGTTTCGGCGATGATTCACCGGAATACCGTGTGGTAAGTGCCAAAATGCTGGCAACCTGCCTTCATATGATGCAGGGTACCCCGTACGTATACCAGGGCGATGAGCTCGGCATGAAGAACGTTCCGTTCCACGATCTGTCCGAATTCCGCGATATTGAGAGCATCAACGCGTTTCACGAGCTGACCGGAGCCGGAAAAGTAGCACCGGACGACATGATGCGCTACCTGAACCTGCGCGGAAGAGACAATGCAAGAACTCCGATGCAGTGGGATGATACCGCTTCGGCAGGATTTACCACAGGAACACCGTGGATCAAGGTCGGACCGGATTACGAGACCGTCAATGCCAAGAATGAGATGGCGGATCCGGATTCTGTATACAATTATTACAAGAAACTGATTCATCTCCGGAAAGAGAAGGATATCATGGTTTACGGAACGTACGAGCTGCTCGATCCGGAGGATGAGGCTCTGTATGTATATACCAGAACCTTAGGCGACCAGAAACTCCTCGTGATGTGCAATTTTACAAAAGAGGAGCAGGAGTACACAGTTCCGGAAACCTTTGCGGGAGCAGATGTACTGATCAGCAACTATCCACAGAGCGGCGCAGCAGCGGGGGCAAGAAAACTGCGTGCGTATGAGGCAGTTGTTCTGGAAACCAAATAAAAAATGCAGAGGAACCTGTGGCAGAACGGACTTTTGCCACAGGTTCCCGTTCTCAAAATACGGCAAAAACCGGTAAGAGTAAGAAAGGGGAAAACAAAACATGAAACCATATCTGAAATTGGAGACACATCCGCTTGCAGACCCGAAGAATGTAGTAAAGGGCGATAAATATCGTATCACGGTACTGACGGAGCATCTTCTTCGGCTGGAATACAGTGAGGACGGTGAATTTATCGATGCGGCATCCCAGACGGTTGTAAACCGTGATTTTCCAGCAGTGGAATTTTCCGTCAAAGACACAGGCGATGAGCTGGAGCTGCGCACAAAGTATCTGCAGCTGAATTACAACAAAAAGGCATTCTCTGCAAACGGACTTTCCTGCAAAACAACGGCAGTCGGCATCAGTTCTGTACCGGCATGGCATTACGGAGATCCGACACAGGATCTTGGAGGAACGGCCCGTACGCTTGATCAGGTCAACGGAGCATGCGAACTGGAACCTGGTATCATGTCCTGGTTTGGTTCCGCTGTTCTGGATGATTCGAAGTCGCTTCTGATGACAGAGGACGGTTGGGTGACCCCGAGAAAGAAAGGGGTGCAGGATCTGTACTTCTTCGGCTATGGCTGGAATTTCCGCCTGGCATTAAAGGATTTCTACCACCTTTGCGGCAAAACTCCGATGCTTCCGAGATTTGCACTCGGAAACTGGTGGAGCCGTTACTGGCGTTACAGTGAAGCATCTTATATGAAACTGATGGAAGACTTCGACAAAGAGAACGTTCCATTCTCGGTTGCTGTTATCGATATGGACTGGCACCGTGTAGACGATGTGGATCCGAAATATGGCAGCGGCTGGACCGGCTATAGCTGGAATAAAAAACTCTTCCCGGATCCGGAGCGTTTTCTTGGAAAACTCCATGCACGCGGCATGAAGACAACACTGAATGTCCATCCGGCAGACGGAATTCGTGCGTATGAGGACTGCTATCCGGAAGTAGCAGAGGCTATGGGAGTGGATGCAAAAAAAGAAGAGCCGGTCAATTTTGACATTGCGGATCCGAAATTTGTCGATGTATATTTCGAAAAAGTCCATCATCCGATGGAAAAAGAGGGCGTCGATTTCTGGTGGATTGACTGGCAGCAGGGACAGAGTACCAAGATCGAGGGTCTTGATCCGCTGTGGATGCTGAATCACTATCATTTTCTTGACAGTGGAAGAGACGGAAAACGTCCGATGACCTTCTCCCGCTATGCAGGACCGGGCTCCCACCGCTATCCGGTCGGATTTTCCGGAGACACCCACATCACCTGGGAATCCCTGGATTTCCAGCCATACTTTACCAGCACAGCCTCCAACATCGGCTACGGATGGTGGAGTCATGATATCGGCGGCCATATGCTCGGTTACCGTGACGATGAGCTTGAAGCAAGATGGTATCAGTACGGAGTCTTTTCTCCGATCAACCGTCTGCACAGCTCTAACAGTGCCTTCAGTGGAAAAGAGCCTTGGAACTTCAGTATGGAAGTGCGCAGCACAATGGATGATTTCCTTCGTCTGCGTCATAAACTCGTACCGTATCTGTACACGATGAACTACCGTGCATGGAAAGAAGACACACCGATCGTTGTTCCGATGTATTATGATTACCCGGAGACGGTTTTCTGGGGCAAAAATCAGGCACCGAATCAGTACTTATTCGGAAGCGAGCTGATGGTAACACCGGTGACAACGAAATGCATTCCGGAGCTGAAGCGTGCCAAGACGAAGGTATGGCTGCCGGAGGGAACCTGGTTTGATTTCTTCAACGGAATGATTTACGAGGGTGGCAGAAGTATGGATCTGTACCGTACGCTCGAGGAGATCCCGGTTCTTGCGAAAGCAGGTGCGATTATCCCGATGACAGAGAAGATCAGTGCGCTGGATGTAGAATCCAACCCGGATGAGCTGACGGTACGCGTTTACGCGGGCGCGGACAATACATTTGCCCTGTACGAGGATGACAATACTACCATGGCATATGAGAAGGATGACTGTGCAAAAACATCGATGACGCTCGACTGGGGTGCGCGGAAATTTACGATTGCACCGGTTGAGGGCAATCAGAGCCTCGTTCCGGAAAGCAGAATGTACTGCGTAGAATTCGGCGGAAGTACGGCAAAAGAAGCGAAGGTCTTTGTAAACGGCGTGGAAGCGGATGCAGAAGTCAAAGAGAAAGACGGACTTCTTACGATCGCGGTAACAGATGTAAAACCGCAGGATACCGTGACAATCTGTCTGCCGGAAGATACGGAGATTGCAAAGAACGATGTCATGACACGTGCGATGGATCTGCTGCTGCACGCCGAAATCAGCTACATCACCAAAGAGCAGATCGCAAATCTTCTTCACAAAGCAGACGGAAAGGTAGCAATTCTGGCTGCAGAGCTGCAGAGCATGGAACTTTCAAACGATCTGCGCGGTGCGCTGCTGGAGATCATTACGGCATAAATTGCTGCAGAAAAACACGATTTGATTTACAGAAAAAGAATTCTGTGATACGATACATACAAAGAAAAGGAAGAGAGCGTGGCAGTGGATTCTGTCAGGCTCTCTTCTTGAAATGTGAGACAGGAGGATTTTTAAACGTGGGAAAATACATCATGGCACTTGATGCCGGCACAACGAGCAACCGCTGTATTCTGTTTGATCAGAAAGGACAGATCGTAAGCCTTGCGCAGAAGGAGTTTACCCAGCGTTTCCCGAAACCGGGCTGGGTGGAGCACGATGCCAATGAAATCTGGTCCACGATGCTCGGTGTAGCCGTGGAGGCAATGCAGAAAGCGGGCGCGTCCTACGAGGATATCGCGGCAATCGGCATCACAAACCAGAGAGAGACGACGATCGTTTGGGACAAAAAGACGGGAGAGCCGGTCTACAATGCAATTGTATGGCAGTGCCGCAGAACATCGGAATACTGCGATTCCCTGATGGAGCGCGGACTGGTTGACCGTTTCCGGGAGAAAACAGGTCTTGTGATTGATGCGTATTTTTCAGCCACGAAGCTGAAATGGATTCTAGATGAAGTTCCGGGCGTGCGCGAGCGGGCGGAGCGAGGCGATCTCTATTTCGGAACAGTGGAGACGTGGCTGATCTGGAAGATGACAAAGGGAAAGGTACATGTCACCGATTACACCAACGCGTCCCGTACAATGCTGTTCAATATCCATACACTGAAATGGGATGAGGATATCTTAAAAGAGCTGAACATTCCGCTCTGTATGCTGCCGGAAGTCCGCCCGTCGAGCTGTGTCTACGGGGAGACGGCATCCACATATTTCGGCGGCCCGATTCCGATTGCGGGAGCAGCGGGAGACCAGCAGGCGGCGCTGTTCGGCCAGACCTGCTATGCGCCGGGCGAAGCGAAAAATACATACGGAACAGGCTGCTTCCTGCTGATGAACACGGGAGAAAAGCCGGTTTCTTCAACACACGGTCTTGTTACCACGATTGCATGGGGCATCGGGGACAAGATTACGTATGCGCTCGAGGGATCCATTTTCGTCGGCGGAGCCGCAATCCAGTGGCTGCGCGATGAGATGAAGCTGATCGAGTCCTCGGCAGATTCCGAGTACATGGCGCAGAAGGTGAACGACACGAACGGCTGCTACGTCGTGCCGGCGTTTACCGGCCTTGGCGCACCGTACTGGGATCAGTATGCGAGAGGAACCATTCTCGGCCTGACCCGCGGCGTCAACAAATACCATGTGATCCGCGCAACGCTGGAGTCGATCACGTATCAGGTGGATGATGTCTTAAAAGCGATGGAGGCAGATTCCGGCATGAAGCTCTCCGCACTGCGTGTGGACGGCGGAGCAAGCGCCAACAACTTCCTGATGCAGTGCCAGGCGGACATCAGCCAGGCGCCGGTGGAGCGGCCGTGCTGCATCGAGACGACCGCGATGGGAGCAGCTTATCTTGCGGGACTCGCCGTCGGCTACTGGCCGGATCAGGAGACGGTAAAACAGAACGGAGCCATTGACCGTACATTTGAGCCGGAGCTCTCGAAAGAGGAGCGCGATGAGAAGATGAACGGATGGCACAAAGCAGTCCGTTACGCCGAAGGATGGGCGAAATAGAAAAAGATTTTGAAAATGCAGAAAAGGAACGGTTTCGTAATGAAAACCGTTCCTTTTCGCGTACTGTGACTTCTTGTCTACTGATGTTAAAGAATGTCGATATGTTCGCCGTTTAAAGCTTTGTTCATGCTTCGCACGGCACAGAATTTACCGCACATCGAGCAGGTATCTTCCTGTTCCGGCGAGCGGTCGGCGCGGATGGCTTTTGCGGTCTCCGGGTCCAGTGCACAGTCCCACTGTGCTTCCCAGTCGAGCACGCGGCGGGCGTCTCCCATCTTGTCGTCAATATCACGCGCATGCGGCACGCCTTTGGCAATGTCGGCAGCGTGTGCGGCGATTTTGCTTGCGATGATGCCCTGCTTTACGTCATCCAGGTTCGGAAGAGCCAGATGCTCTGCCGGCGTTACGTAGCAGAGGAAAGCAGCGCCGTTCATAGCGGCAATTGCGCCTCCGATGGCAGCGGTGATGTGGTCATAGCCCGGTGCGATATCGGTTACGAGAGGTCCGAGAACATAGAACGGAGCGCCCATGCAGATGGTCTGCTGTACTTTCATATTGGCCGCAATCTGATCCATCGGAACGTGGCCCGGTCCCTCAACCATAACCTGAACGTCTTTTTCCCAGGCACGTTTGGTGAGTTCGCCGAGGCGCACCAGCTCCTCAATCTGGCAGACATCCGTTGCGTCGGCAAGGCAGCCAGGACGGCAGGCGTCGCCGAGAGAAATGGTCACATCGTATTCACGGCAGATATCGAGAATCTCATCGTAATACTCGTAGAACGGATTCTCCTCGCCGGTCATGCACATCCAGGCGAACACGAGGGAGCCGCCGCGGGAAACAATATTCATTTTCCGTTTGTGTTTGCGGATCTGATCGATGGTTTTTCTGGTGATGCCGCAGTGCAGGGTGACGAAATCGACACCGTCCTCGGCATGGAGGCGGATGACGTCAATAAAATCTTTGGCGGTCAGCGTATCCAGGTCTCTCTGGTAATGGATCACACTGTCATATACCGGCACGGTGCCGATCATGGCTGGACATTCGGAGGTCAGTTTCCGCCGGAACGGCTGCGTATTGCCGTGGCTCGACAGGTCCATGATGGCTTCTGCGCCCATATTGACCGCGGAGAGTACCTTCTGCATCTCCACATCGTAATCTTTACAGTCTTTCGAAACACCGAGATTTACATTGATTTTCGTGCGCAGCATCGAGCCGATGCCCTCCGGATCGATGCAGGTGTGCAGCTTATTGGCCGGAATGGCAACCTTTCCGCTGGCAACGAGCGGCATCAGGTCTTCCACGGCCATATACTCTTTTTCTGCGACTTTTTTCAGCTCCGGTGTTACAATGCCGCGGCGTGCGGCGTCCATCTGTGTTGCGTAATTGCGTTCCATCTGTTGTTCTCCTTTATTTTCAAAATCAGATCCGGTAAGCGTGGTTCAGCGGTCCCGAGCCGTGGCCGAGATCCATCATGCTCGCGAGTGCGCCCGAAATATACTCTTTTGCGGCGGAAATGGCATCCGGAAGGGAAAGCCCCTTTGCGAGCCCCGATGCGATGGCGCTGGAGAGTGTACAGCCGGTGCCGTGTGTGTTCGGATTGTCGATGCGTTTTCCGGTGAACCAGGTAAATGTGCCGTTGTGATATAAAAGATCGTTGGCATCATTGATACTGTGGCCGCCCTTTAACAGAACGGCACAGCCGCAGGAATCCCCGATCTCTTTTGCGGCGCGTTCCATATCGCTTTCCGACTGGATTTTGATGCCGGAGAGAACTTCTCCCTCTGGGATATTCGGTGTGATGACTTCAGCCAGAGGAAAGAGCAGTTTTTTCATCAGGTCAGGCACGCCGCCCGAAGCGAGCGCGGAGCCGCTTGTAGCGACGAGGACCGGGTCCACAACGATGTGTTTGGCCTGGTAGAAGCGAAGCCGTTCGGAGATGACTTCGATCAGTGCCGGGGAGGATACCATACCGATTTTGACGGCGTCCGGGAAGATGTCCGTAAAGACGGCGTCAAGCTGTGCGGCCAGAAACTCCGGTGTTACATCGAAAATACCGGAAACTCCGGTGGTGTTCTGGGCGGTGAGTGCGGTAATTGCCGACATGGCGTAAACTCCGTTTGTGATCATGGTTTTGATGTCTGCCTGAATGCCGGCGCCTCCGCTGGAATCACTTCCCGCGATTGTTAATGCTGTTTTCATGTTTTTCGCGTCCATGAGAATTACTCCTTTGCATTACTTTTCTTTTTGGACAGGCGACAAAGAAAGTGGTGCCCCCAGTCTGCCGCCTGGTGTGAGGATGAATGGTTACGTAAAATTATTTGTTTTCCAGCATGCGCAGAGTCTGTTCTTTCAGATCCTTCGTTGCGGAAACAATGTCTTTCTGTGCAAAAATGGCACTGATGACGGCGATGCCGCAGATGCCGCTGCCGGAAAGCTCCGTCACGTTATCGCGTGTGATGCCGCCGATGGCGATGACAGGGATTTTAACGGCATTGCAGATAGCAGTCAGCGTTTCGTGGCTGACATCCTCCGCATCCGCCTTGGAACCGGTGTGGAAGACCGCGCCGACGCCGAGGTAATCTGCCCCGCGCTGCTCGGCGAGAATGGCCTGTTCCACGGTCTGCGCCGAAACGCCGATGATCTTGTCCGGGCCAAGCTTAGCACGGACATCGCCGGCCTCCATATCGCTCTGGCCGACATGAACGCCGTCCGCATCCATCTTAGCTGCGATTTCCACGTTATCGTTGATGACGAAAGGAACATGGTATGCAGCACAGAGTTTTTTCAGTTCCAGTGCCTCTTCCATAAAGTGATCCTGGTCAAGATTTTTTTCGCGGAGCTGGATAAACGTTGCGCCGCCCTGCAGAGCCTTTTCCACCTGGCTGTACAGTGTCTCGCCGTTCAGCCAGCTGCGGTCTGTCACAGCATATAAAAGCAGGCCTTTTTTATCGCACTTCATACTTTGCACCTTTCTCCAGCGTCTCGCCGTCCATGTGGTAGATGGCGTCGATGATGCGGTTCCGGTAGGTGGAGTTGCCGTCTTCCGGTTTCATATGGCTCCAGCCGATCTCGCCGGCAAGTCCCATCGCGCAGACAGCGGCAGCAGCGGCTTTTAACGGCTCGTCCGGGTTGGCAACGAGGTAAGCGGTCATCATGCCGGAGAGCTGGCAGCCTGTTCCGGTGATGCTTCCCATCTCGGCGCGTCCGTTGCGGATCACGTAGCAGGTGTCAGCATCGGCAACGAGGTCGATCGCTCCTGTGATGGCGACAACACAGTTGTGGTCTTTCGCAAAGTTTTTTGCAAAAGCAACGGCGCTGTCGAGGTTTTCGTCTGTTACTTTATCGGCAACGTCTGCGTCAACACCCTTTGTCGTTCCGCTTCCGAGTGCCAGTGTTTTGATTTCGGAAATATTTCCGCGGATGACGGTGAACGGGATTTTTTCCATCAGTCCGACTGCGGTTGAAGTACGTAAGTGGCTTGCGCCTGCGCCGACTGGATCGAGCAGGATTTTGTGGCCGAGCGAAGCTGCTTTTGCACCGGCACGGTACATGCCGTCGATGCTCGTTCTGTGCAGCGTTCCGATGTTGATGTTCAGACCGCCGCAGATGGAGGTGATATCCTCGACATCCTCCGGTTCATCGGACATGATCGGGCTTGCGCCGCATGCCAGCAGAATATTGGCGACATCGTTTACCGTAACGTAATTTGTGATGTTGTGTACGAGAGGGGTTGTTTTTCTGACATTGTCAAGACAAGTGCCTAACATGATTTTTTGTTCCTCCTGTGTGAGTATTTTTGCAGAAGCAAATTCCCTTGTGGTACTGGAAGAACCTGTTGATGATGTGTTCATAGAGATTAAAAAAGCAGATATACGTGGAGGTATATCTGCAGAAAATGTGCATATCGTATCTCCCTACGTTGGCATTACCCAAATCAGGTTCAGGGTCTAGGAGATGCATCCTACTCTCAGCCCGCTTCGCACGCGAGCTCCCCTTTGCTTTCTGCAGACAATTATATACGCATAAAAACAATTGTGCAAGAGAAAAACGGAAGATTTTAAAAAATTTCAGAAAAATAAAAAAGACATGCAAAATATTGGAAATGTAATGTTATTTGGGTTGACAGAGGAAATAATATCAGCGTAAAATGAAGTATAAAATATGCGTGGAAGACGGGTGAAACGATGGAAGAACAAAGAAGCTTGAACTCTACCAGGACAGCCCGGAGTACACCTTCGACCTGATCCTCGTGGACGTGCATATCGCAAAGCCGATTGATGCGGAATTACTGAAAAAGAAAATTGCAGAGTATTGCAGGTGAAAAGAAGTGCCCCTGCCCGGTATCTGATGTGTGCCGGGCAGGGGATTTTGATGTGCGAATCTTATTTTTCTTCCTCCGGGTACGTATAGCCCCAGGTTCTGCGGAAGGAGGTCATCAGATCCATGACGTCCTTCGTGTAGTCGAGGTGCATGGCAGATGCATCTCCATTGATGGCGCGTTCCATGTCGGCGAGCTCATAGGCGAGTGCATCGGCGTTGTCACCGGCTTTGATGATTTCGGATTCGCCGGTGGAAGCGTCTGTGATTTTTGCTTCCCAGGCACGCGGGTACTCCATGATCTCGATAAATCCGTTCTCACAGGAAACCATGCCGCGTTTCGGCTGTTTGGAGTGGAGAGAGAGCATCACACTTGCCATCTGTCCTTCCTGATTGGTGAGAAGGAGGCCGGCCTGCTCGTCCACACCGGTCGGAGCGGGCTTTACCTGGGAAAGGAGCTGATCCGGCTTGGAGTCGAAGAACCAGCGGATGAAGGAGAGTGCGTATACGCCGATATCAAGCATCGCGCCGCCTGCGAGATTCCGGTTGAAGAAGCGGTTCTTCATGTTGTACTCTTTGAAACTGCCGAAGTTCATCGTGATCAGATTGACTCTGCCGAGACGGCCGGAGTCGAGAATTTTTTTCAGCTCTTTGTAGATCGGCATATGGTAAATCGTCATTGCCTCTCCGATGATGACACCTTTTTCTTTCGCAAGCGCTATGGCCTCGTCGAGCTCGTCACTGTTCAGCGTAATCGATTTCTCAACGAGAATGTGTTTTCCATTGGCAATCGCCTCTTTCATAAAGCCAAGATGCGTGTTGTGCGGCGTCGTGATATAAATGACATCGACCTCCGGATCGGTAAACATCTCATGGAAATCATCGTAAACTTTTCCAATTCCATATTTCTCCGCAAAAGCAGCCGCCTTCTCATGGGTCCGGTTGCCGACCGCGTAAATATTCTTTCCGTTTTTCTGCAGTGCGACCGCCATTTCATTTGCAATCACACCGCATCCGAGTACAGCCCATTTGATTTCTTTCATCGTGAGATTCTCCTATCGTATCTATTTCGCCCAGAGCGGTTCTTCGCTTCCGCTGTAGTCAAACCGTCCGTCGTTTTTCTCTTCCAGTGCTTTGATCATATGGTACGTAAATTCATTGTAAGGCGTTGGAATTCCAAGCTCTTTTCCCATGCGGATCAGCGAACCCGAGAACATATCAATTTCCGTATGGCGTCCCGCATCGAGATCCTGGAGCGTCGAGTAGCGCGCCGTCGGCGGAACCGCACTTCCGCGTCCCGAGGAGACATCCGCCTTGTTGATATCAATTCCCTTTGCCTCCGCAATCGCCATCAGTTCTGCGCGGAGTCCGTCGCTGATCGCCTTCATATGCACACTGTCGCGGTAGCAGCCGACCCCGGCACCGAGAATAGCCTGCGGCAGGTTATTGCAGACATTCAGCCGGAATTTGCTCCATATTTCCTCTAAAATACAATCGGTTGCCCGGTAATGCAGCCCTGTGCCGGAGAACAGATCCAGAACAGCCTGCACACGCTCACTGTCGTACGGCGCCGAAACTTCGCCGAAAATGATGCCGAGCGTCGCCTCAGGGTTGAAAACGTAGCCGTCATTCTCTTTATGAGAAGCTACTTTGATAACAGCATGAAGCAGATGCTCCGCACCGACTTTTTCCGCGATGATCTCCTCACTGTCCACGCCGTTCATCAGACTCATGATCACAGTATTCTCGCCGGTAACGGCAGTAATATTGTCAAGAGCCCCCGGCAGTGCGCCGTATTTGAGCGAGACGATCAGAAAATCCACGCCGTGTGCCTCTTCCGGTGTCCATACCTCCGGGTGATAAACCGTATCGTTAATTTTGCATCCTTTGTTTTTCAGACGCTTCGCCCGTTCCCCGGACGCGATAACGCCAAGCCGGATGTCCTTTTTCTCCGAAAGCCCCCAGATCACATAAGACCCAACCGCTCCGGCGCCCAGAACAGCAACTGATTTTATTTTCATAATAGCCTCCTTTGTAACTGTTTGAATTACCCTTACTATAACAAATTTTGCGGAGATCCTCAATTTGTTTTTCAAAATAGAAAATTTCGGAAAAGGAAGCCTAAATGTGTTGACGGAGCGATAAGGTAGATTGTAGAATGAAAAGAAAATGTACGAAGACAAAATCCGGACGAAAGAAGAACAGAAGGCAAAAGAAAAACAAGAGAAGAAATAAGAAACGAAGGAGAAACGAAATTCGAACGTTTCTCCTTCGTTTTTTGCACGCATTTTTACCGGGAAATCATATTCTAAGGTTAGAATGAAAAAACAGGAGAATCTGTTGATGAAAAGAAAATGGCTGACAGGTGCGCTTGTACTGGCAATGGCGGCAGTGACGCTGGCGGGATGCGGGGCAAAAGATGAGACAAAAGAAAAAGTGGAGCAGGTGACATTAAATGAGGTTGCCCACTCCATTTTTTACGCCCCGCAGTATGTGGCAATTACGAGTTTCGAGAATCTGATTCTGCAATTGACTTGAAATCCAGTTGAATAAATAATGGCTTCTTCTTTCCCTACGAACTTAGCCAACCGATGTTCCA
>JABLTM010105981.1_pt1 | contig 13108 bp, 15 predicted proteins | sample 7160121 | NCBI WGS metagenome assembly JABLTM01 (sample SAMN14651224, study PRJNA627086) | human gut metagenome | isolation source: feces | host: Homo sapiens
ATTCTTTACGGATGAAGATAGACGAGCTATGAGGATTAGGATACCGATTCATCCAGCGTTTTTGGAAGAAAATGAAATGGAAAATGATAACTTGTTGCAAAATGAAACAAGTTTTGAAACAAGTTTGAAACAAGTTTTGAAACCAAAGGATTTTGAAAAATTAGTGGATGTCATTAGAGTATTAGAGGTGAAAAGAGAAATATCTGTTCAGGAAGTAATGAAAATAACTCAGAAATCACGTACAACTGCTTGGAGGTATATGAAGATATTGGTTGATTTAAGCGTCCTCGAAATGGAGGGGAATACAAATAATATGATATATCGTATTAGGTAGATGCTGAAAAATGGAAACTATTGATATGGTAAAAAAAGATTTTTTGGAGGTTTGATAATGAGTACTTGTTTTGATATCAATGTATTATCCTCATCACATATAAATTTTTTGTTTGGTGCTGGTGTAAACGGTAAGGCTTTTCCGCAACTGAAATCTTTTACAGATGCATCACCCCAAATAGTGGAGTTGGGAGCAGGAGTCGTTTAACTGTAGAATAGAAACAAATAATGTTAGTAGTTTTTTATGAGGTGTAATTTTATGAAATTTAATTCAGTAACAATAAAGAACTTTAGAAATTTTGAAGATATATCAATACAATTGACCAATAAAAATGTTCTTTTTGGAATGAATGATGTTGGAAAAACCAATTTTTTGTATGCATTAAGATTCATTTTTGATAAAGATATTAGAAAGCAGAATTTCAGTGACACGGACTATTATAAAAAGAATGTTGACCTGCCGGTAGAAATTATTATTGCAATTGATATTAGTGATACAGAGAACGCAGACAGCCAAAAGTTGCGTGCAAAATTAAAAGGTGCTATTCTTTCAGACCAAGATATAGTATATATCAAAGTAAAAGCTGATTATGATGAAAAAGAAATGATTGGTGTTCCAGTTTTGTACTGGGGTGGGAATCCTGAAGATTTAGAGGAAATGAAAGTTCATGGTACATTCTTTGAGATTGATTATGTTTTTAATGCGATTTACATCGATGCATATGTTGATTTATATGCATTATTTAAAAGGAATGCTAATAAACTGCTTGTTAATGATAAAGATGAGGACAAAGATATTTTAGACAATATTTGCAAGATATGTGATGAATTAAACACGCAAATATCAGGTCTATCTGGTATAAAAACATTTGAGAAGAAAATTGCACCAAAATATAAAAAGTTTAGACATGAGGATATATCTGTATCTGTAAAATCGGAAATAGCTGTAAAAGGATTATATTCAAATATTGTTCCTTACATAAAACAGGATACAGATGATTCACTGTATCCAACTTCAGGTGAGGGACGAAAAAAACTTTTGGTGTATGCTATTTTTGATTTGCTTTCTCAAGATGAAGAAGAAAAGAAAATAAATATCTTTTTAATTGAGGAACCAGAAAATCATCTACACCGTTCTATGCAGATAGCATTATCGTACATTTTATTCCTTGATGACAAATATCGGTATTTGTTTATGACAACTCATTCGCCATATGTGTTGTCTGAGATGAATCAAGTAAATCTGGTTCGTATATACAATGAAGATAAAATTGTGAGCAGAAGTGTTCTATATACAGTTCCAACTGAATTTCAAAGCCAGCGAAGAATGTTAAATAGAGGATTGGTCGAAGCCATTTTTGCAGATAAAGTATTGCTTGTTGAAGGCCCCTCTGAAAATGTTTTATTTGGAAAAGTTTTATCAGAAATAAATCCATTTTATGAAGCTGATGGTATTTATATACTTCCAGTAGGTGGATTTGGATTTAAGCCGTATTATGAAACGTTACGTGCATTACAAATTAATACTATCATTAAAACTGACAACGATGTCAGGAAGATAAAGGGTAAGGAAGAATACAGTGTATTAGGATTTTCCAGATTAAATAACTATATTGGAGAAAACATTCTTCCAGATGTACCTATCACTGAATGTAGTGTTGAAGCAAAACAAAAGTTATATGATGATAATCGAGAAAAACTTGATGAAATCAGAGATGAATATTCGCTATATTTATCGAGATGTAGCTTAGAGGAAGATCTGGATGAGGTTATTCACAATCAAATGATTACATATCTTCCAAATGCAGATGGAAATCCGATAGGATATTTACAAAATGCCAAGAATAATCATATGGTTGAACTTGTTGAAAAACTTACATCTGAGGATTGCAAATCTATTTATGAACACTATAATTTTGCCTGTTTAAAGGAGGTAATGCCGTAATGTTGTCTCTAATACAAAAAGAAATTGTTGAACAACCAGGTAATCTGATTGTAAGAGCGAGTGCAGGTACTGGAAAGACGCATACCATGGTGGCTAAAATTGTGTATGATATTGAACAGCAGCATACGCACAAAGTGGTTGCTGCAATTACATTTACAATTAAGGCTGCCAATGAGATTAAAGAACGTCTGCCAATAGATACAGCTAGTCATTTTATTGGAACGAATAATAGTTTTGCTATTGAGGAAATTATTAAACCTTTCATGAAGGATGTATTTGGCATGGAATATAAGTTGGATGTGAGTACGGATTATTCTGTAAAAGTCAATACATTTAAGGAAGGATTAGCCAAAATAAAAGATGAACAGATTTTATGCTCATATGTAAATAGTAAGGAAAATTTTATATTTCAGCTTGCTTTATATATTTTGAAAAAATCTAAAGCATGTCAATTGTATTTGCAAGCAAAATATTTTAAGTTTTATGTAGATGAATATCAGGACTGTGACAAAGATATGCATGCTCTTTTTATATATATTTGTGAAGTACTACAAATAGACACTTTTGTTGTGGGGGATGAAAAGCAATCTATTTATATGTGGCGTGGGGCATATCCAAAAGCGTTTATGAGTATTTGGGATAGATCAGATTTTTCAAAAAAATTTATGAGAGATAATTTTCGGTCCTGTCAGCAAATACAAAACTATTCAAACTTGTTATGTAGTGAAACACGAGATTTGTACAAGCCAGTAAATGATTTATCCGCTGTAATAATGGTATGTGCTACGACAGATAATTGGGCATCTTCAATTGTGCCATATTTGGACGTTGAGAAGAAATGTGCGTTATTAAGATATAGAAATGCGGATGCTGAGGCGGGAGCAAATGAGCTGACAGGTAGGAAAATCGAATTTACACACGTTCCGCAAACGCCTATTGCTGATATAACCACAAAAACAGCTTGGTTGTATAGTGCTGTTGCAAAATTTTTTATTTTACCGAAGTACTCAGCATTTGATGTTAGAAATGAAATACCGAACGAAGTGGTTGGAAATAAGAGAGTCTTGAATTACATAAAAAAAGCACTCTGTATTTTGGATGAATGTATAAAACAAGAAGATGCTGTAGAGTTTGAAAAGCAGTTTGTATTAATGGCTAATTACTTAGGTTATGAGACCAAGGTTGATCATTGTGAACGATTATATAGAACAATTTGTGATAAGCGTTATCATTCCGCTTTTAAGGTAGATGATTTGAAACATATTGCTATAACATTTCATTCTTCAAAGGGCTTGGAATTTGAACAAGTAATTATGTTTGTGTCGGATTACAAACTGTCAAGTGAGCAGGATATATATAATCATTATGTTGCAGCTACACGAGCAAAATCTAGATTGATTATGGTATATATCGATCATGATTGGAATGCAGAGCAATTTGCAAAAAATATAAATATAATTTTAGCGGAATCAAATTTAAAAATGAGTAATGTTGCAACTGTTGTAGATTGCTTGCATAAGTTTCCAAAATCGCCTTAAATTTCCTCCGTTTTGTGTGAATCATTTCGGCTAATTGAAAAAAATAAGAGCGAAAACTCCAACTATTTAGGTAGTATGTAGGTAACGAATGTTTTGTGTTGATATCGTTTACTTTTTAAGGAATTATAGAAATAGGGGACAAGACAATGTCATTTGGATAAATGATGTTCTATTGTCAGATATAAGATATAATGGAAATAAGTTAAGATGAAAGGATGGAAAATAGATGTATGAGGCATTGACATACCAGATAATGATGGAAGAAATATCAGAAAACGCGAGAAAGTATGGCATTTTGGATGATACAATAGGAATTCTTGTAACAAGACCAGATCTTCTAACAGGTAAATCTATCTTGAATAGTTTAGAATATTTTCATTTTCGCACCGGTACGTCTTTCAATTTATATTTAGCTGGCTATGGTGCATATTGGCCAGATTCAGAATATCCAGATGGAGAGGTAGTAACGGTGGTTGATGATGTGAATTGGTCATTTAGCAATCAAAAGTTTGTTCAATTCATTTCGGAGTTGGAGAAATATTCAAAATGGTCATATTCTGGAGAAAGTGAGTTGCTTTTATTTGAATTGAAAAAGGGGATTCTTTCATATAAAAATGTAATGTCGTTTCATTTGGATAATATGATTCGAGATAACGTGATTCAATCTATTCATTTATTTTTTGAACAGTTGTTTAGAATATGCGCTGATAAAGACTCTATGATTCAAATAAGAAATGTTTTGAGAAATAATAAATTAAAAAAAATTAGTGAAGAAAAAATATTAGAAAATATGCCGCTAGATATAGGAAAGGTTTTTATGCAGGAAAAATATTTTTGCGTTAAAAATATACAAGTATAATGTATTTTGGAACTAACAGAAGTTATTCTGTGACTAAATTAGCGTATAAATTGCTAATTGAATGATAATAGCTCAATGTCATTTTCAAAATACATATCAATACCTCTTTCATTATTTGTGAATATTATCTCATGAGAAGAGGTTTATATAAATTCACTTATTGTGAAAATAAGGGTGGATTTTTTATATAAAGTGATGTAGACTTAGTGATATCATCTGAGAGAAAAGAAGTGTGAGTGCTTTTTGCATCGTATGAAGCAATGAGCATCGGAAGGAGGAATGGCTTATAAGTTTACAACCAACTAATTTTAATCTTGAATCAACAACAATCTGGTCCTTTGCAGACAGGGGCAGTTGGGCAACACATTCAGGAAAATATCGGGGAAACTGGTCTCCGTATGTACCAAGAAATCTAATACTTCGTTATTCAAAACCGGGAGACTGGGTCTTAGATCAATTTATGGGGAGCGGAACAACTTTGATAGAGGCGAAACTGCTTAATCGTCATGCAGTAGGTGTTGACATCAATCCACAATCTGTTTCTATAGCTCAAGAAAATTTACAATTCCGATGCGATACAAATTCAAAAATATTTGCCAAGAATGGGAATGCCATGGATTTGCATTTTATCAAAGATAGTCGAATTGACTTTATTTGTACTCATCCCCCATATTCCAACATTATTAAATATAGTAAAGAGATAGAAGGTGATATTTCGTTGCTGGATGTAGATGACTTTTTGATTGAAATGAAAAAAGTGGCTGAAGAATCTTTTCGGGTTCTGAAAAATGGGAAGATGTGTGCTGTAATGATGGGGGATGTACGGAAACACGGAAATGTTATTCCATTAGGGTTTCGTATGATGGAATGTTTTTTACAGGCAGGCTTTGTGAATAAGGAGATTATTATTAAAGAACAACATAATTGTCGTGCAACGGATTATTGGAAAAGACAGAATAACAACTTTTTGCTTTTGGCACATGAGTATATATTTGTTTTTCAAAAGCCTCGTAATTGATAACGCAAGAAGGTTTTTGTTGTTATTTTCGACGTTTGCAAGTATAATGGATATGAAAAAGGTTGTCTATTTGGACATAGAGAAGAGGAATCAAAATGAGTAATTCAAAGGTCGCTCCATTTGTGAAGTGGGCTGGTGGTAAACGGCAACTGCTTCCACAAATAAAGGAGAGAATGCCTGAAAAATATAATAATTATATTGAACCATTTGTAGGTGGTGGCGCAGTTGTATTTGGATTACTACCTGAAAATGCTTTGATTAATGACATAAATGAGGCATTGATAAATGCCTATAGACAGATATGTAATGAACCGGATATGTTTTTGAAGGTGATAAACAAACTCGATCAAGAAATGTGGGAAGATGGTAAGAAATATTATTATTCATTACGGGAGCATTATAATGATAAGTTAATGAAGGCAGAATATGATGTAGAGTTAGCAGCCTTGTTTGTGTTTATAAATAAGCATTGTTTTAATGGCTTATACCGTGTGAATGGCAAAGGATTGTTTAATGTTCCTTACAATAACAGCCGCAGGTCTTCTGTTGACGAAAGCGTAATTATGGAGGTTTCAGAGTATCTTCAGGGCATAACAATTATGAATGGTGATTTTCAGGAGATTTCTGCAAGTGCCAAGAAGGGAGATTTTATTTTCTTGGATAGTCCGTATGCACCATTGAATCCAACTTCCTTCGAATCTTATACGAAAGAGGGTTTTGATATAGAAAGTCATAGACGGTTATCAAAGTTTTATGACGAATTAACAGCCAAAGGATGCTATTGCATGCTTACCAATCATAATACGGAGTTAATCAATGAACTGTATGGAAACAAGGGGTACAAGATAGATGTTGTAAGTGTAAAACGTATGATTAATTCAGATGCATCAAACAGAGTTGGTGAAGAAGTAATTATATGTAATTATTAGAGGAGAGTCGAGATAATGGAAAACTTATTTACAAAAAAGGTGCCATTATTTTTTGAAACAGAGGAATCTCAATTAATAGTAGGAGATTCGTTTAAAATTCTAACAAAGATGAAGCCGGAATCTGTAGATATGATGTTTGCAGATCCTCCGTATTTCTTAAGCAATGACGGAATCACCTGTCAGGGCGGGAAAATGGTTTCAGTAAATAAAGGCTCGTGGGATAAACTTTCAGAGAGCGAAACAAGCATTGAAGAAAAACACAAGTTTAACAGAAAATGGATTAGGTTATGTAAAAAAGTATTAAAGCCGAATGGCTCGATATGGATATCAGGAACATTGCATAATATATATTCGATTGGTATGGCATTGGAGCAGGAAGGTTTCAAAATAATCAATAACATTACATGGCAGAAAACAAATCCCCCACCCAATTTAGCGTGCTGTTGTTTTACACATTCTACGGAAACTATTTTATGGGCTAGAAAAAAGGATAAGAAGTCCAAGCATTTTTTCAATTATCAGAAGATGAAGGAAATGAATGGTGGAAAACAGATGAAGGATGTGTGGACAGGCTCATTGACAAAGCCATCGGAAAAAAAGGAGGGAAAGCATCCAACACAGAAACCAGAGTATCTGCTGGAAAGAATTGTTATAGCTTCTACTGAGGAAGGACAGGTGATATTGGATCCTTTCTGTGGTTCCGGGACAACCGGAGTAGAGGCGGTGCGATTTGGAAGGAAATTTATTGGAATCGATGTAAATGAAGAATATATGGAGATATCAAAAAGAAGATTGGAGAAGGTAGCAAATGACAAATAGAAATTTTGATGAATGGTTAAGTAAATTCAGACCGAGTATATCAAGTTATGATTACTATATTGACTTTGAAAAAGTCATAAGAAATGTAGAAAAAATCAAGGTGGAACTGAATATTTTAAATTCTTTGATTGGCTCAAAAAATATTGAGGCAGAATTTGAGAAAATAGTGACAAAGTATCCGGAAACATTACAATGTGTTCCACTGCTCCTTGCGGTAAGAGGGCGTGAAATATATGCCCAGGATGAAGAAGGAGCGTTCTTGTATAATTTTAAGAAGATGAATTACAGTGTGGAGCAGTATAAAATATTCATGCGAAAGACAGGATTGTTTGATATGATTGCAAATCATTTGGTAAATAATCTTGTAGATTATGCACTGGGTATCGAAACTGGATTGGATTCTAACGGCCGTAAAAATCGTGGTGGTCATCAGATGGAAGATTTGGTTGAAAAATATATTGTGGCAGCAGGCTTTGAGAAGGATGTAAATTACTTTAAGGAAATGTATCTTAAGGACATTGAAGAAAAGTGGAACATTGATTTGTCAGCACTTCTAATGAGGGTAAGGCAGCTAAGAGATTTGATTTCGTAATCAAGACGGATAAGATGATTTATGCTATTGAGACAAACTTCTATGGTGGCGGTGGCTCAAAACTTAATGAGACTGCACGAAGCTACAAGATGCTTTCTCAGGAGGCGGATACTATAGATGGTTTTACCTTTGTGTGGTTTACAGATGGTATCGGCTGGAAGAGTGCAAGAGGTAATTTGAGAGAAACATTCGAGGTCATGGATACGATTTATAGTATTGATGATATGGAGAATGGGGTTATGGAAAAAGTGTTTGTTTAGTAATTATTCAAGGGGGAGATTTAATGGTGGGATTGGCAATAAAACACCTAAAAGGAGAAGAATATGGAATTAAAATTACGAGAGACTTATAAAGGACTTGAGGCTAAAAATTATGATAAGTTAAAAGAAGAGAACATTTTTAGTATGGAGTTAAATTTTAATAAGGATAATAAAAAAGAGAGCATATTAACAAACATTCCAGAGAATTCTTCCAGAGTTTGGCTTTTATTTGGAAAAAGAAAAGATGATTCTTCGTGGTTATGTTTACAAGTTGGTCAAAGCAAAAACGAAGTAAAAAGAGAAATAGAAAACCTTATTATATTAATTTTAGAGAATGGGGAAGATTTCAGTTTTTCCGGAAGTTTTTCTAATAGTGCTTTTTATGAAAATGTTTGTCCAAAGGTAGAACGGAAAGAATATATTATGTTGTTATACAAAATGATAGGGAAAGAATTTTATGACTTTAAGGTATGTTTTCTTAATGTAGATACCTATCTTGATATAAACAAGGATAGAAATGTTGGGAAGGATACGAAAAAAATTATTGATATATGCAAAAATCAGTATGCTGAGGCAAAGATAGCATACGAAACGCTTGCTATATATTGGAGACTTTTCCCAAGCGGGATTGATGGTCAGACGATATCGTATTTTAATTCGAAAAGGGCATTAACGCTGGAACAATTTACTGACCTTGTAAAAGAAAAGTATCTTGAGTTAGGTCCGGCAAAAAGTGATAAAGACGCACTAAAATATTTTTTTTGTGACGAAGCACAAAATCACATCAAAGCTGAATATAAAAGTTCACTGAATGATTTTAACAATGGTGAATTAGGGCTGGAAGGATTCCGTATAGGTGAAGTTGGAAAGGTAGCGTATTGTTTGTTTATGATGTATGAATGAAAAGTTGTCTTAAAATATAAACATGCTGTAAGTACCTGAACCTTGAGACTGGATGATAAGCAGTTCAATAAAGATATGGTAAACAAAAATTTGGTTAAAAAGGAAGTGTAAAAACATGGATTTAAAACAGGTTATTTCATTTGCACAGAAAAACGGATATGAAACAGCCGAAAAGCTGAATAACTGGGGCGATTACGAATGTTATGAACCTATCATGGATTCAAAGAAAGAAACCGCAGTAGGCCCGCCGCTCTTGCTCCTTGTTAAAGGAGATAAAATCCGAATGTCCACACCTGATGAAGCATTTCAACAGTTGGATGAGTGCTATCCAGGGGAAGATGAATAAAAAGTGGCTAAAGAAGACAAAAATAGTGTGTTTTGGAGGAGGTGTTTATATTGAACTCTTTTGTTGCTGAATTGGACAGTGGTTTTTCATCAGAGCCCGATGAGAATGTATTCGTAAGCATATGGAATGAGTATGAACGTGTAATTATGCAAAGCTTAATTACATCATTTGGATTAGACTTTCTTGCACATGACCAACATGGCGGGGATGTTGATACCATTCACAATGTTAGACAAATAGGGCGAGACTCTAACATGGTATACAAGAATGCACAAAATAAGGCAGATTATGCCAGTAGAGGAGAGTACAATACTTACCAATATCATCAAGATCCGCGATATATTGCTATAAATAAAAAAGTGAGTGATAGCAAAAAGAACGGAACTTTAAAAGATGCTTATACGGGGAGAACAGTAGCACAAAATGCAAATATAGATTTAGATCATGTTATTTCAGCGAAGGAAATACATGATGATTCAGGTCGGGTATTGTCTGGACTTAATGGAACTGACCTTGCGAATTGTGATGATAACCTTAAACCTACAGATAGAAGTATAAATCGCTCTATGCAGGACAAAGATATGGAAGATTATTTGCAAAAGTGGGAGGCAGACCGTCCACAGAGGCAAGCAAAAATTAATGAATTAAAATTGAAGGGGGCTTTATCTGATAAGGAGCGTAAGGAACTTTCCAAACTAGAAAAACTTGAACAGATTGATCCAGACAAGATGCGAACAGAAAACAAAAAGACTCGTGCTGCCTATGAAGCAAAACTTGCAAAAGCCTATTATACAAGTTCTAAATTCTTAAGGGATACCGCTGTAGCTGCTGGTAAGCGTGGTGCGGAAATGGGAATGCGTCAGGCTCTAGGGGTTGTGTTTGTAGAAATATGGATGTCTTCAAAAGAAGAAATTCAAGCCTTACCACCAGGAAAAGACTTAAAGGATATGTTTGAAGCGGTTGCTGAAGGTGTTAAGAATGGGGTGGAAAATGCGAAAGTAAAATATAGGGAAGTTCTGGCTAAATTTGGTGAAGGATTTTTATCGGGAACACTAGCAAGTTTAACTACAACCATATGTAATATCTTTTTTACTACGGCAAAAAATTTAGTTAAGTGTATTCGTCAAATTTATGCATCTGTTGTTGAGGCAGGAAAGATTTTGTTATTCAACCCAAACGATCTTATGTTTGGAGATAGAATAAAAACAGCTACTGTAATCTTAGCTACAGGTGCAAGTGTCCTGATCGGTACTGCTATTGGCGAGTTGATTCAAAAGACGCCTATAGCGGCAATTCCGGGAGTGGGACCGGTTGTTACAGCATTTTGTTCGTCATTAGTAAGTGGACTTATTTCATGTACACTACTTGTTTTCTTGGATAGAAGTAAGTTTATGAATAGGGTTATAAGTGCATTAAATAGAATTCCATCAGAGGTAAACAATTATAAAGAAATAGCAGATGCTTTGGAGATTTTAGCAGCAAAACTCGAAAAACTTGATATTGTAAAGTTTCGTGCTGAAACAGAAAAATACAGAAATATTGCAATAAAGATTGGAACTGCGGGGTCGGAACAAGAACTGAATGATTTATTGCATTTTGCATATAGGGTGTTTGATATTAAAATTCCGTGGGAAGATGATTTTGACATCTTTATGGAAAATAAATCAAATCACTTGGTCTTTGAATAATGTTTAAGTGTTCTTGTTGTGGTGAGTGCTGTCGTAATCTTGACAAATCCAACGTATATATGGGTTTAGATAGAGGAGATGGAACTTGCAAATACCTAGATGGAAATAAGTGCTCCATATATGATAAACGCCCATTGCTTTGTAGGATTGATGAGAGTTATGAAGTTTATTTTAAGGAACACTACTCAATAGAAGAATATTATGAGTTGAATTACAGCATATGTAAGAAACTACAAAATAAAGGAGGGTGTTAATATGCCGTTACCATTAATTATTGGAGGATTAGCTGCTGTTGCAGGTGTTGCTGGAGTGGGTTCCGGAATTCATGGTGGTGTTAAAATGAAAGAGGCAAATGATACCATGAAAGTTGCTAAGAGTAAGCAAGAAAAGGCAGTTGCTTTATTTGACCAAAGAAATTCAGAGACTACCGAGTTGATGGATTCTATTGGTAAACAGGAACTTGAAATACTGAAAAGTTTTGACACTTTTTCGGATATAATTGAAAAAATTCAGGGTAGGCCAGAGTTTAAAGCCTATAAGAGAGATGGAGTAAAACTCCCGGATTATGTGGCAGAGGAATTGAAAAAAGTATCGGCTGGAGCAGGTGTTCTTTTAGGAGGAATTGGTGGAGCAACTGTCGGTACAGCTGGAGGGTTTGCAGCTGCCGGAGCAACAACATCCGCTGTCATAGCACTTGGTACAGCATCAACGGGAACGGCAATTTCATCATTAAGCGGTGTTGCAGCTACAAATGCAACTCTTGCTGCGTTAGGTGGTGGTTCTATCGCTGCAGGCGGAGGTGGAATGGCACTTGGTACGGCCGTATTGGGTGGCGCTACATTAGGCGTGGGGCTTCTTGTTGGTGGTATTATTTTTAATGTAACAGGATCGAAATTATCTAATAGGGCTGACGAAGCTTATAAGCAGGCTAAAAGAACGGAAGAGGAGGTAAATAGGATTGTTGGGTATCTTGATGAGTTGTCATCTGCAGCAAAGTTTTTTAAGATATCACTTACAGACATTGAGAAACAATATAGAAAAAGACTTTCCACATTAGACTATGTTGTTAATTTCTCGGAAAAAAAACAGTGGTATCAGTTTACTGAAAAGGAAAAACAAATGACGGAGAATGCAATTCTTCTTGTGGGTCTTTTATATAAAATGTGTAAGACAAACTTGGTCATTAGAAACCAGGACGGAGATGGGATTAATGTTGTAAATAAAAGTGAAGTAAATACTATAGTTAAAGATGCAAATAAAATTTTAGCGGAAGTTAACGAGGCTGAATAGAAGAAAGGAGATGTAATAATGTTTTTAGGAAGATTATCTGAAAAAGAAAAAAATGCTTTCCTCAGTTTGAGTGTTCACGCTTCGAATTCAAATGGTGTGTTCGCTGAGGAAGAAAAGATGATGATTCGAGAGTATTGTAAAGAAATGGAAATTCCTTTTTTTGATGTTGAAAAAACGATTCCGTTGGATAAAGTTGTTGAGCTGTTTAAGGAATCGGAACTTTCCATTAAGAAGATTGTTTTGTTAGAAATACTTGGTTTACTGTATTCAGATGGTGTAGTTGATGATTCTGAAAAGAAATTTGTGAATGAATACGCAAAGAAAATCGGATTGACAAAAGAGGATGTTGAAAAGCAGACAGCAGCAATAAAAGAATATATTCATGTTTTAAAGAAAGTTGCTGAAGTTATATTATAGTTAAAAAGTTTGAAACAAATAAGCAGAGCATTGCCAAGAAATATATTTAGTGATAGCTATTGCGGAGCAGAAAGGCGGACAAAAAATGAAAGTAGCAGCAGCTTATGAAAATGGAGAGGTTTTTCAGCACTTTGGTCATACCAAACAGTTCAAAGTGTATGAAATAGAGGA
>JABLTM010057248.1_pt1 | contig 13069 bp, 6 predicted proteins | sample 7160121 | NCBI WGS metagenome assembly JABLTM01 (sample SAMN14651224, study PRJNA627086) | human gut metagenome | isolation source: feces | host: Homo sapiens
AATTAAAAGGAGGAAAAACCTTGGACAATTTAGGAATAATAGAATTCTATTTTAAAACAATATGGAAAAACAAGAAAAGACATAAAAGAATTATATTCAAAAATACAAAAACAAAGAGATGAAAAGTATGCACAAGATAAAAAACAATTGTTAGATAAATTTTTGACAGGTGAGTATTCTACAAATGATTTTGAAGAAGAGAAAATAAAAAGTGATTATCAAAAAGTCTTATCAACAGATAGTTATGAAGAAAATCAGGATTTTCAAAAAGGAATATTAGAATTTTTAAATAGTTTATATGAATACAAAAATTATCTTAAATTTGAATTCATAATTAACGATATAAAGAAATATTTTCAAGAAAAAGATAAATATAAAAATTCATATAAAGAAGCAAAGAAAAATGTAGAAACTTTAGAAAAAAAGATAAAAAAGATTAATAAGAAGAATTTAAGAAAAGGTATATTCAGAAGAGTTAATAAAGAGATAAAACAAACAGCAGAGCAAAAACAAATGATAGCAGAAGTCAGAAATGCATATAAAGAAATGGAGTTAAATAAATTTTACAACCAAATTTATTTAAATGTAAAAAGTGATTCAACAGTATATGATGTACTAGAATTAGCTAATTCTTATTATGTTTATTTGACTAAATGTATAATTGAAAATAATAAAACAATAACACAAAATAAAATTGATGAATTAATACAAGAATTAGACAAATTTTCTAAAAATCCATATAATAATATAATTAACAATATAACAATATTAGAAGAAAATGATATTGCAATGATTATAAAAGACAGATATAAGCTATTAAAATTTAATATAGATAAAGATGATTTTAATGGTAAAAAAGTTGATAATATGATATCAACTTTAGAACATATTGTTATAGACTATAATTTGAAAAAAGCTAATTTAAAAATACAAGATATAGAAGAAATATTAGAAATAAAGCAAGCGCTAAAGCTACAATAAAACTGGAGAGTTTAGATGAATAGATTAAGTAAAAAAAGAAGGATAGTAATATTAATAATAGCAATAATATTAATAATTGTTGGTATAAGAGTTTTTACAAAGTCAAGAGCAAGTAAAACTTTAGAAATAACTGCCAATTTTAAAGATGAAGGTGGTTTATTAAGTGATGAAATTGCTACTGTTACTGCTACAGATGAAGGGAAAAATGGAACTTCATTTGTGTTACCAGATTTTGCAAATGACAAAAAAGTCAATAAATATATTGTAGCACAAAAAAATATTGAAAGTAGTAATGAAGAAAATCAACAAAATATAATTGAAATGTTACCAGGTGACAAAATTTATTTAACTCAAGATGAAATTGAACAATCACAAATAGAACTAAAAGTAGAATATGATACAAAAGATATAAATGAGAAAAAACTTTATAATAAGAAATTAATTAAGCCAAGTGATGACAATAAAGAAGAATTAGTAAAAGTATCAGGATATATGCCTGTAGATACAAAATTGGAAGTAACACAAGCAGATATTTCGAATATACAAGATGAAGTTATAACAAATTATCCTAATAATGATATTTTAGAAAATTACAATATAAAATTAACCTATGAAGAGAACGAATATAATCCAAGTGAATATGAGCAAAAATTAAATATTTCAATATTAATTGATGGAAAAAAGAAAAATACAATATTAGAAATAGAAGAAAATAAAGTCCAAGAAATACCTAATGTTATATTTGAAGAAAATGTAGCTAAATTTGAGGTAGAAAACTTAAAAACATATTTAGTATTACAACAAAATAAAAAAACAGAAATATTATCAGATGATAATACAAATGAACAAGTGATAGCAGATGATAGTGTATTAGAAGATAAAAATGATATTGCAACAATTGCTGTAGGAGGAGAAGAAACAAAATTAAAAATAGATGATTATGAAAAAGATAAGAATTATTATTTTGGTTTAAACTATACAGAAAATAATTCAAAAGAAAATACAGGAAAATATACAGAAAATAATTTAAAAGATGTAACAATAAATTATTATGGATATGATTATAATTTAACAGAATTAAAAAGACCGGAAAAATATGATGTTTCTTTAAATGCAACAGCACAAAAAACAACAAAAGGAAATATTACAACAACACAAGAAGGATGGGGTTGGAATAAAACGACATATTACAATAGAATAGATACAATAACTATTACAGTTAGAGGATTAAATGCTTTAAGACAACAATATCCAGGATTTAAGGTAGATTCTACATGGAATTTTGAAGCGGAAATACCTAATAATAATTTTTCTAAATATTATTATCAAGAAGGAACAAATAATGCTAATAATGGAGTAAGTGTAAATTTAGAAAATGACATTATAACAGTAAATGGTAGTAATTCTTCTAATTTATTATCAAATGAAGATACATGCACATTTACATTCAAAATTGCATTTCGTTCTACAAATAGAAATTCTGTAAATAATACAGATTATACAACATTAACAACAAGATCATTTAAAACAACTATACAAATTGGAGATGATTATACACCATATGGAACAATATCTGATACAGAACAACAAATGATAATATCTTATAGAAAATGTATTCCAGTAGACAATAATGGTAACATTTCAATAGAATTGATAGATAATCCATTTGCAAATAGAGCTTTAGAAAGAGGATTTAATGGATGGAAAACAAATGACAATCGTTATGCAAATAGTATAAATACAAATTCTAATACATTTGTACAAACATTAAAAACCAATATAAATAATATAAAAGATAATTCAGGAGAATATGTTATAAATTTATATGTTGATTGGGTAGAAGCTAATGTTTTATTTGTAAGTTCATATGGAAGTAGTTCTAATTCAGGAAGAACACCAAGTAGTCCAATAAGCAATGAATGGACATATATAAATAATAAAATAAATTCTAATATAAAAACATGCACAAAAGCATCAAACAGAGAAGTAAATATTATAGTTTTAATGCAAGGAACATTAGATATAAATGGATTAACAGAACCTAGTACACCATATACATTAACAAGTTTGTATGATGGAAAAAATTATGGAAGTACAAATACATATTTAAGTGCTGGAAGTTCTAATGCAATAATAGATAGTGATTTACAACTAGATTATATATATATATATTCAAATGTATCGTATTTGTCATCAAGAACAAGTACAGATGGAACAAGTAGTGTAGCACCATGTATATATGGTAATATGTATAATTTAAGGATAGGAAGGGGAATAAAATCTACAAATTCAAGTAATTGTTCATTAGCTCAAATTCAAGGAGGATATTATAACCATAATAGTTCAGAATATAAACTAGTAGTAGAATCAGGAATATATCATACTATACAATTATATAGAGCTGGAGGAGGAACTGGAGCTAATACAAGTACAACAGCAAATGGAACAATGGTCATAGGAAATGATATAGACAGAAGAGACAATAATAATGAGAATTTAAAGTTTTATAATAGAATATCTTCAAGAACTAATACATCAACTAATAATCCATATACAAGAAATAATGCTGATGCAATAGCAATTAATATGAATATAAAAAGTGGAACAATAGGAGTAGACTACTTTAATAGTGCATCAACAAGTGATTCAAGTGAAAGAAATTATGCAGGAGTATATATTGGTGGACATGGACAAACTGGATATGATAAATCTGATAGATATTTGCTTATAGAAGGTGGAAACATTGCTAATGTAATAGGAGGACTTAATGTTGGCAGTGATGATATGTATAAAACGTATATGTACATTAAGGATGGTAACATTATAAATATTACTGGTGGAGCAGGATATACACATACTTATGGTGATAGAATAATACAAGTAACGGGAGGATGTATAAAATACAGTATAAGTGGAGGATCAAATGGAGTTGCTGCTAGTTCTACAAGTAATAATGGACAATTAACAGGAAATTCATTAATATATGTTGGAGGGGATGCACATGTTGGAGCATCATATACAACAGATGCAAACGGAAATAAGCAAATAACAGAAACAGATACTAATTTAGTATTATATGGTGTTAATGCAGGAAGTGTATGTGGTGGTGCAAATGGAAATGAAAATTATGCAGGACAAACTGATAGCTCATATATAATAATAGATAAAAATGCAACAATTCATAATAATGTTTTTGGTGGTGGAAATTATGGAATAATAGGATCATCACAACGGAGGTGTTACAGGAAAACCAATTCTTACATTTAGCAATGAATCATCTAACTTTCAAACAGGAAAAGAATATATAATTTCTTTAAATGCAAAAGGTGGAGACTCATTATCATCAAATGGCTCAAATGTAACTAATACAATAATTTCGAGTGCAATAGAACCAACGAATTCAACAAAATGGATTTTTGAAAGTGCAGGAAATAATAAATATTATATAAAAAGTCTAGAAACAAATAGATACATATATGTAAATAATGGCTCTGGATATGGAACTGTAACTGCAGATTTAACATTATCAACAAGTGATAAAACAGCATTTTCAGTTAGTGGAACAAATTCGATACAAATAAGTTGTCAGATTAGCTATAGAAACTTTTGGGGAGGAACTCAAACAGCAACAGTTTATATTGCTTGTGATAATTATGGAAATTGGACGGCATCAAATAATTATTATAATGATGTTTCTACTACACTGTATTTGTTAACATACAAATTGCTTCCTAAGGATGATGGAAATGATGAGAATGATATAGATACTGTTGTAAATATTAAGGTGTTAGGAGGAATAATAAATAATAATATATACGGAGGTGCTAACCAAAATAATATTTATGGAACAGTAAAATTTGATATGAAAAAAGGTAATATTAATGGAGTTGTTTATGGAGGTTCTAACATAAAAGGAACAATTTTCGGATCAACACTAATTAATATATCTGGTGGGCAATTAGGAATTAAATCAGAACAAAGTCAAAATGACTATACAAATACAGATACATTATTCGGTGGTGGACTTGGTTCTGAAACAAATGTAAATGGAAGAACATTAATAAATATTCAAGATACAGATGATAACCTTAATATATATGGGAATGTGTACGGAGGAAGTTCTCTTGGAAAAATGAAAGATAATGTTAAAATAAATATTAAGGATTTACCAACAATATCAAATACAATATCTATAATAGGATATGTATTTGGAGGAGGAAAAGGAGACTCTACGATACCAGCTACAGTTGAAAAAAATGTAAATATAAATATTGATGGAAGCAATTTAGACAAGTGTAGTATATTTGGAGGAAGTAATATAAATGGAACAATAAGTGGTAGTATTGAATTGAAGATTGGAGAAAATAACAATTCTATAGTTCAAAATATATATGGTGGAGGAAATCAAGCAAATATTGCAACAGAAACTCAAAATGTTAAAGTATATATATTAGCAAATTCAAATATAAAAAATGCATTTAATGGTGGAAAATCAGCTGATTTAATATCTTTTGGAGAAAATGATACAACAAGAGAAATCTATTTACAAGGAGGAACAGTAGAAAACATATATGGAGGTTCAGATTCATCAGGAACGGTAACTGTAAGCCATGTATATGTAGAAGCAGGTACAGCTACTAATGTATATGGAGGAAACAACCAGGGAGGAACTACACAAATATCAAGGGTGTTCATCAAAGGTGGCGCAGTAACAAATGCTTATGGTGGTGGTGACAAAGCCGAAACAACTACATCTAATATAACAACTTCAGAAGGAACAATAGAGAACATATATGGAGGAGGAAATCAAGCAGGGGTTACAACAACAAATGTAGTCACAAATGGAGGAAACATAGGAAAAATATTTGGAGGATCTAATAGAAGTGGAAATGTAGAAAAAAGCAATGTAACAACAAATGAAAGTACAACAGAAGATTCTACAAGTCCTGTAAAAATGCATGTGCAAGCAACTGCAACCAAAACAGAAAGCTGGGAGAGTACAACATATCCAACAAAAGCAACATTAAAGATTACATTTTCAAACAATACATCTAAGGAGATTTCAAAATGGAATGCATTTATATATGCACCAGATTCAAAATTAAAAGATAATTATACAAGTTCAGATATAGAAGAAGACAATGGAACATATAAATTGACAGAAAAAAATAGATATTATGGAACAAATCCAATACCAGCAAATGGTACACTTACAATAGAGTTTACAGTATTGTCAAATCAAGATGCGACTGCATTTGCAGTAGGATATGGTATGAATGGTACAAATTCAGATGGAGAAACGGTAAGTAGTAGCAATGCAGTTATACAAACCGTATATGGTGGAAATAACCAAGGAGGAACTACTCAAAATACTAATGTAATAATAAATGGTGGAGGAGTTCAAGATGTTTATGGTGGAGGAAACCAAGCTGTATCAGGAAAAACTAATGTTAATATAAATGGAAATGTAAAAAAGAGAGTATTTGGAGGAGGAAACCAAGCAGGAGTTAACACAAATACTAATGTTACTATAAATGAATCAACTGTAGGAGACAATGTTTATGGTGGAGGAAATGAAGGAACAGTAACAGAAAATACATATGTAAAAGTAAAAAATGCAACTTTAAGCAATAGTTTATATGCAGGCGGAAATGGTTCATCTGCAACAGTATATGGAAACACTAATTTAATAATGGAAGGAACAAACAATGTTACTAATAGTGTGTTTGGAGGAGGAAATCAAGCAGAAACAGGAACAGAAACAAATAATAATTCTATAAGTACAGTAAATATTGTTGGAGGAATTATTGGAAAAAATGTTTATGGAGGTGCAAATACATCAGTAGTATATGGAAAAACACAAACTAACATTGGATATGACACTGTAGGAGATGAAAGTTTAGAAAAAGGAGATATTAAAATTAATGGGACCGTATTTGGCGGAGGAGAAGCAAATGAATCTGGTAGTGAAGTGTACGATTTTGACTTTATAAGTGTAACTAAACAAATAGATATACAAATAGATGCAAATGGTCATAATAATTTTGATATACTAGGAAGTATATTTGGATCTGGTAATGCATCAAGTACAAGTGGAAAAAGCTATATTACAATTAAAAATTATGGGACATCAGATAAGCCTAAAAGTAATGTTTCTTTACAAAGAACAGATTGTGCAACAATAATAAATTCAGCACTTTCATTATCTGGAACAACAGATAGAACAAATGAATATTCAGCAGTATTCTTTTCAATAAGTAGGGTAAGCAAAGTAAAACTAAAAAACAATTCAACATTATTCTTATGCAATGGAGCCAACTTATTAAAGGAACTAGATAGTGCAGTTGATATAGATGGAAAAGAAGAAAAAGGAGCTGTCACAATAAACGAAGATACTGGAGAAGTGACAAGAAATGTTAATAATAGAATTTACATGATGGAAGGTAAAAACTTAAATGTAGCATTAAATGAAAAAGCAACAATATATGGTAAAGTACAAGGTATGTTTTTCTTTGGATTATTTACAAACAGAAATAATCCAGCTACAAGTACAGGTTTATACCACAATAGTTATAATAATGGAGATGCAATAACAAACTCTGGAACATTTGTAACCAATTCTTATGTTATAGCAGAACATTTAACAAATCCCGAACATGATATAAAAGTTGATGGTTTTTATACAAATTATAATAATGAAAATAACATAAAAGTAGATTATATACAACCAACGCCAGATGCCGATGTATATTATATGTGGGTAGCAGGTGAAAAGATGGATGTAAAAACATTCAATATAGAGATGGTTGCATCAAAATATGCAACACTTGGAACATATGACTTAGCATTAACTGAATTTTCTGATCCTAATATCAAGTTTTATATTGCTGGATTTTCATCAGGACTAATCAATGATGTTTCATTAGTACCAGCAGATCAAATAGAATCAGTAGAGGCAGATGAAGACAAAGCTAATAGTCAGTTTGGACTAACTATGAAAACAGGAAATATTGGTTGGCAAAATAAAGGAAAAACGCAATTTTTAACAGAAAATGGTGGAACATATACAGGAACAACAAGTTATAATTCAGATAATACTAATTATACACCTAGGTTGAATTTTTACTTTTATCATTCACAGAACCTTACTGTCAAGAGAGCATTAGGAGAGGTAAAAATAAGATTACAAGTATGGACACCAATAGATGACTTAAATTATAAAATTTCATATATAGATATAAATACAACATTATCAACAGCATTATTCCAAGACGACTATTATGAAGCGGCAATGACACCTGGACAAGAATATGGATTATTTACAACTACAGATACAACAATAACAAATCATAGTGCATTATCAGCATATTATTCATTGTTATTACAGAACTTTTCAGATAAAGAATATTATGATGAATATAAAGATTACCAGAGAGTATTAGTTTCAAGAGATGCAAATAATTTACCATATGTATTTCCAGAAAATACAAAACTAACCATGCTAGATATGGCAACAAATCAATATTATTATTATAGTGTAACAGCAGATGATGTCGCGAACAAAAAATATATATACAAATTATCGGATTTTATTTCTATGGGAAGTGAAGATGCTAAATTTAAAGAAAGCGAAATGTTTGATAAATATTATAAAAAGGATGAAAACTTAATTTATGAGAATTTTATATTTCATGTAAATTTAGAAAATACTAATATTACAGAAAACATAATAGATAATTCATTATTAATGGAGCTAAGAAATCCTGATAATCAAACAATGATAGGAGTATTAGGAATACAAAGAGAAAATATGTTATATAATGTTTTTTGTGATAAAGATGCAACTATAAAAGTAAAAGGAACAATTGATCCAGAAACAATATATTTGGGTAGTCCGATAAGACTAAATGTTAATACAGAATTTACTCAAGAACTACTTGGATCAAAGACTATTTACGATACACAATATTTTGATAATAAGCTTGGTATAAAAATAAGTATATATGATAGTAATGGAAATAGGCTAAATAATGACAGTTTATTAGGAATAAATTTTGAGTTAGATGGAAAAACTTACTATCCTAGAGTTGATGGAACAACAAGAATAAATATAGCTGATAAAGTAACAGATGTATTGGCTAAAATACAAATAAATACCGAAAACAATAAAACTTGGGCGACAGGAGATTATAAAATTAGAATAGAATCATTTGGATCATCAGATGGAATTTATTATGGATTAACAGCATCAGACATGGTGGAATTAAATATAAGAGTAATTAATCAATCTTTTGGACTAAAAGTACTAACTTCTGATAATGATAAGATTGTTAATAAAGATACAGGAACAACAATAAGTGGAAGTGATTCAATTGCAACAACATTGCAATATTCATCTGCTTTAAGTAAACCTAATGTTGCTGTATCATTATATAGAAGAGACTACAAAGAAGAATTCTCACAAGAATATAATTTAGTTGATTTAAAAGATTATGTATCAACAGAATTAACTGCAACAAAGAGAGAAAAAGAATATGTAATATCAGAAAATCCATTAGAAAATAGTACACATTTCTTGACATTGAAACAAAATTTAGTGACAGGAACATATAAATTAGTATACAAATTATATGATGGAGACATTTACATAGGAGAGGTCTACGAATATATGATTATAAAATAATATACATATTATTGGAGGAAAATAATAAAAAATGAAATATGATGTAGAATCAATAAACAAAAGAAAAGAAAAAACAAAAACTTTAAAAAGAATCATGGAAATAATTGCAATAATATTAATATATAATATTATTTTAATTATTGTATCATCAATAGATGGAAAAGATTTTTGCATATTAGGATATAAAGCATATATTGTAGATACCAATAGTATGGAACCAACAATAAATGTTGGAGATATTGTAATAGTAAAAAAGGTTAAAGAAGATAAATTAAAACAAGGTGATGTAATAACCTTTACCGAAGAAGGTGAGGTTATTACACACCGAATTACTAAAGTTGAGACAGAAGAGATAGGGACACAGTATGTTACAAAAGGAGATAATAATAATACAGAAGATACATTTAAGATAAGATATAATGATATTATTGGAGAGGAAATTCTAACAATTCCACGATTAGGAAAAACAGTACAAATATTAGATAGTAAAATAATTATACTAATTATAATTTTGATAATATTAATATTCATATTAGTAAAAATACAAAAAAATGAGAAGATAGAAAATAGGAGAGAAAAAAAGAAAATTGAAGAAAACAAAAAAAATAAAAACTAAATTAATTGTATTCATATTTTATGTAGTTGCTATAATAAGTATAGTGTATAACATTATATATACAGTAAATACAGCAATTTCTTCAAAAGAATATTTTAATTTATTTGGAATTAGTTTATTTAGAATAGACAATAACTTAATGAAAAATGAAATTAATAAAAATGCATTAGTAATTGTAAAAAAAGTAAACGAAAAAGACTTGAAAGAAGGAGATATAATAGCCTATCAAGTTCATGGACAAACAAAAATAAATAAGATTTTTAATATAACAGATGAAGGGTATAAAACAAAATATAATCAAGCATATTACCTAGATATAGAGACAGTAAACTATAACCAAATTATAGGAAAAGTTATTGTAAATATTCCAGTTATAGGAATATTATTAGAAATTTTACAAAGTAAAGTAACAAGTATTATAATTTGTATTATACTATTCATGTTATACAATTACAATAATTATAAAGCTGATAAAAAAATTGAAAGAAAAAGAAAAAAGCTACTTAATAAAAGAAAGGAAAGAAAAAATGTTTTTAGCAAAAGCGGGAGAATATGAACCATGCGGTATATTTTCAATGCAACATTTTGAACTAATAATTATAACAGTATTAGGAATAATATTTGCATTAAAAAATACTGTAAACAAAACAAAAAAAGAAGTAAAACAAATAATAAAAAGATGTACAATAATAATGTGGATATTAGAAATAATAATGATAACATTTAAAATATGTACAGGTGATGTAAGGAACTTAAACAATTATGTGCCATTATATTATTGTAGTTTATTATTATATGCTGGATTATTAAGTTCGTTTTGCAAAGGAAAATTAAAAAGAATTGGAGATGTATTTTTAGCAACAGGAGGAATAATAGGAGGAATAGTATTTATAATATTGCCAACAACATCATTACCAGCATATCCAATGTTACATATTGTAAGTTTACACAGTTTTTTCTTTCACGGAACAATGATATACTTAGGATTATTAATAGATATAACACATTATATAGAATTAAATTTATCAGATGTAAAATATTTTGCTATATTAGTTGGAGGAATTTGCGTATTAGCATATATAATAAATAAAAGATTTGGAAGTAATTTAATGTTTATTTCGCAAAACTTTCCAGGAATGCCAATAGAAATAATATATAATGCAACAGGAAGATTTTTTACACTTGTAATGAGTATAGCACAGATGACATTGCCATTTTATATTGTTTACGATGTAATAAAATTAGTAAACAAAAAACAGAAATCTCAAGGAGGACAATATGAAAAAGTTAGTATTAATTGATGGAAACAGTATAATGAATAGAGCATTTTATGGAATAATGGGAAGTAAAATGTTGACAACAAAAGATGGAAAATATACAAATGCAGTATATGGATTTTTAGCAATAATGTTCAAAATATTAGATGATATACAACCAGAATATTTAGCAGTAGCATTTGATATGAAAGGAAAATTAAAAAGAAAAGAACTATTTGAAGGTTACAAAGCCAATAGACATGGAATGCCAGAGGAACTTGCAGAACAAATGCCTTTAATAAAAGAAATATTAAAAGCAATGAATATAGATATAATAGAAAAAGAAGGTTATGAAGGAGATGACATATTAGGAACACTTGCAAAATATGGAGAAAAGCAAGGTCTAGAAGTAACAATACTTTCAGGAGATAGAGATACATTTCAACTTGCAAGTGATAATATAACAATAAGAATTCCAAGAACAAAAGCTGGAAAAACAGAAACAGAAGACTATAACAGAGCAAAAGTATTAGAAGAATATGGACTTGAGCCAGAACAATTAATAGAAGTAAAAGCATTACAAGGAGATACATCTGACAACATTCCAGGAGTTCCAGGGGTTGGTCCTAAAACTGCAATTTCATTAATACAAAGATATAATACAGTAAAAGAATTATATGAGAAAATTGAAGCTGGAGAAGATGACTTAAAAGGAAAGCAAAAAGAAAATATAGTAAATAACAAAGAAATGGCAGAGCTTTCAAGAGTACTTGGAGAAATTGATACAAATGTGCCATTAGAAGACACACTTGAGCAAATTAAAGTAGAAGAATGGGACAAGGCAAAAGTACTAGAAATATTTGAAGAATTACGTTTTAATAGATATATAGACAGATTTGGACTAAGAGGTGAAGCTAAAGAAAGCTCTAGCAAAAAAGAAGAGCATTTTGAAATTATAGAAGCAACTGAGATTCCAAAAGTAGAAAAACTATATTATTACTTACAAACAGAAGAATGTAATAATCCAGAATTTATAATAAAAAGAAAAATAACAGGAATAAGTATATATTCAGATAATAAAATATACTATATAGTTGCAAATGAAGGCTTTGAACAACAATTAAAAGATTTATTTGAAAATGATAAGATAGAAAAATATGGCTATGATTTAGCACAAGATTATATATTATTAAAGCAAATTGGAATTACAATGAAAAATATATCATATGATGCCAAAATTGCTGCATATATATTAAATCCAACAAGCAAATATACATTAGATGTAATAGCAAGAGATTATTTAGAAATAGATAATGGAGAGTACTTACAATCACAAGGTGCAAATAAACAAGCAGAGCAAACATCACTATTTGATGCACAAGAAGATACAAAAGATAATAGCACAAAAATTAAGAATTCATTATATGCAGAAGAAATATATAAATTATCAGAAGTTACAATGAAAAAATTAGAAGAAATAGATGCAGTAGAATTATTTAAAAATATAGATATGCCAACAGTAGAAGTATTAGC
>JABLTM010084489.1_pt1 | contig 13052 bp, 10 predicted proteins | sample 7160121 | NCBI WGS metagenome assembly JABLTM01 (sample SAMN14651224, study PRJNA627086) | human gut metagenome | isolation source: feces | host: Homo sapiens
AGCGCTTTTGAACGTTTTGACTGCGCGCCGGCGCGCAGAGTAGCCGTGCTCCGCACGGAGTATCCGCACTTCGTGCGGAGGTTTCGCCTGACGGCGACAAGGGCTCTGCCCTTGACCTGCAAGGGGGACGCGTCCCCCTTGACTCCCGATTTGGGGGTGCAGTAAGCGGAACACACGCCGCTAAATTATAGTTTATCGACAAACCAAAAGGAAGCAGCACGCGCTGCTTCCTTTATTCGTTCTATTGTTCTACACATTTGTCATTCCGCTATAGGTGTTCAGAATATCATCCGCGATCTCCCGCTGCGTTCTCCGCGTATCCATCGCGAGCTTCTGAATATGCCTGTGCGCCTGGTTCTCCGTGAGGTTCAGGTACTGTATCAGGCAGCATTTCGCGCGGTCGATTATCTTCGTGTCCTCAAGCTGCTTCGAGAGCTTGGAGCGCTCCTGCTCCAGCCGCTGCATGTTCTCCTTCGCCATCTGAGCCATTCGGATAGTCTGCACCAGCGCCTGCTTCGTGAACGGCCTCGGGAGCACATACGCGCCTGTGAACTTGATACGGTTCTGCACCTCGTCGGCGATCTCCGTCTTTGCCAGCACTATGATAACCGCGCTAGTGCGGTCGTGGATCTCAGCGACGTAGTTCAGACCGAACTCGCTGCGAAGCGGCGTGGATACTATCACCACATCATAACCGGAAAGGTCTGCCGCCGCAGCCTGCTCGTCGTCAAAGCAGCAGGTGATCTCCGCGCCGGCGTCCTCCAGCGCAGCCGATATCGTGCCGCAAATCGTCTCGGTTTTGGCGTTGATAAATACCCTGGACATCAAGGATCCCCCTTCCCGCGGCGTTCCCGCCGATCAAAGATTGTTGACGTAAAGCTGCTTGTAAGGGCTTGCGGAATTCGGAGTGAGCTTGAAGAAATTGGAGCTGAGCAGCGTGTCAGTATCATTGCCGAAGTGCTTCGTGAAGCGCTCTACGTAGTGTCTGATGGACTCCTTCTCCTCTGCGGTGGCTACTGTACAGCACACCTGAACGGGGAGTCCCTTCGGCATAACGTCGCTGCGAATAAACATCTCGCCGCCGTGCATTCCGGTGCCGCAGAAGTGACCTACCGGGCAGCCCTCAACGCCGATACCAAGCACGATGATGATACCGCCCGCCTGGTACTCGCCGAGGAAGTCGCCGACCTTGCCGCCGATAACGATGGTCGGGAACATGTCCTGATAGCTCTTCATGTGGATACCGACACGGTACCCGGCGTTGCCCTGGACGTATATCTCGCCGGAGCGCATCGCGTAGCCGGTGGTGTCGCCGCTGTTGCCGTGAATGATTATCGCGCCGTCGTTCATTGTGTCGCCGGTGGCGTCCTGAGCATTGCCGTGTACGCTTATCTTAGCGCCGTTCAGGTACGCTCCGAGGGCGTTTCCGGGGGTTCCCTTTATGAGTATCTCCTTGCCGGAAAGACCCGCGCCGATGTATCTCTGCCCGAGAACGTTCTCAAGCGTGAATTTCTGCTCGTCAGAGTCCCTGATCATTTTATTCAGCTCTGCATACGGCATATTCTTTGCGTCAATGATCATCTCTTTATTCCTCCCAGCTTATCTTCCCTGCGCGCCTTGCTGAACATCATCATCTGCGGTCTCTCTTTAAGCATATCCATGTCAACGTCGGAGAGGTCTATGCGCTCCTTTATCATGGAGGTGTATATTCCCGCGCGCTTTACGTCGCCCATCAGTATGAATCCCTTGAGCAGTCCGTCCTTGAATACCAGCTTTTTATAATTATTGCCGTGTTCCTCGACATATTCCTCGCCGTCGTAGCTTCCGGCGGTGATGATGTGCAGCCCGAAGAATCCTATCGCGTTCATCGGTATCGCGTTCTCGTACTTTGTCTCGGCGCCCGCCATATTCCTTCCGGCTACCTCGCCCTGCATGTACGCATTCGGCAGCAGCGCGAGTATCCTGTCGGTGTCGGAGGAAGCGTCGTGGCTGACTGTGCAGTCGCCTGCGGCGTAAACGTCGTCGATGGTGGTTTTCTGGGTGAGGTCGCAGATTATGCCGCGCTCTACCTTGCCGCCCGCTTCGGAAACAAGCTCGGTGTTCGGGCGTACGCCCACCGCGATTATAACCATGTCGAAATCAACTGCAGCGCCGTTCTTCAGCTTCGCGGAGTGCTCGCTGAACTCGTCAACGGAGGTCCCGAGAATGAACTTTGTTCCCTTGCTCTCGATGTGCTTCTTCATGATGGAGCCTGCACGGACGTCCAGAATAGACGGCAGGATACGGTCAGCCATATCGACTACAGTGATGTCCGCCTTGTACTCGTTGAGTGCTTCCGCGGCTTTCAGACCGATAAGTCCCGCGCCGATTATCAGTACCTTCATTCCGGGCTTGACCTCAGCTTTGATAGCCTTTACGCTGTCGTAGCTCATGAATGTGTGGCAGGAGGCTATCTTCTCCATTCCGTTCATCGGGGGAACGAACGGCTTCGAGCCTGTAGCCACCATCAGCTTGTCGTAGGGGACCGTGCTTCCGTCTGCAAGAACGACATTCTTCGCAGCCGGGTCTATCTTAGTCACGCGGGTATCGAACATGGTCTCAACGCCGTTCTTCTCGTAGAAGTCCGCGCTGCGGTAGTATATGTTCTTGTCTGTGACTTTCCCCATCAGCCAGTAGGAGATGAGCGGGCGGGAATAGGTGTGGTACTTTTCGTCGGAGATAACGGTTATCTTTCCGGTCTTGTCTATCTGACGGATACCCTCGATCGTTCCGACTGCCGCAGCAGAGTTGCCGATAATTACGTAGTTCATATCCGTCACCTCACCTTTCCTCGAAAACTATAGCGTTGTTCGGGCAAGCCTTTACGCATGCCGGCTCGCCGTGGCTGTTGCGCGTGCAGAGGTCGCACTTGCGGATCTTGTGTCCCGCCTCGTCGATGACGATAGCGCCGTAGGGACATGAGAGAACGCAGGTGTAGCAGCCTACGCACTTCTCCTCGTCGCAGACGATAACGCCGTCCTGCACTGAGAGCGCGCCCGCGATGCAGCCCTTTACGCAGGGGTGAGCGTCGCAGTGGCGGCACTGGACCGCGAAGTTTATCTTGTCGCCTTCTTCTATCTGGATCCTCGCGACGGGCTTCTTCCCGCCTGCGAACGCCTTAATCATATCGGGAGCACCGCTGTTCGCCGCCGCACAGGTGAATTCACACAGATGGCAGCCAAGACACCAGTCCTCGTTCACATAAACCTTTTTCATTGTTATGACCATTCCTTTCGAGCAGTGTCAGGGTTTATTCACCTGCGTGCATGATTCCGAGTATATCAAGTTCCTTCTGGTTGAGTCCTATGCCGCGGAGCATGAGTCTGTTGCCGCGGAGGGACTCCAGCGAGTTGATACCCATACCGCCCATCATTTCCTTGATCTCGTGATCCCACGCGTGTACGAGGTTTACCAGGCGCTTGTACGCGATATCCGGATTGAGGCGCTTAACGAGGTCTGCGCGCTGAGTTGCGATGCCCCAGTTGCACTTGCCGGTGTTGCAGCTCCTGCAAAGGTGGCAGCCCATCGACAGCAGAGCCGCCGTTGCGATATAAACCGCGTCAGCGCCGAGCGCTACAGCCTTTACGACGTCCGCGCTGCTTCTGATCGAACCGCCGACAACGATGGAAACATTGTTTCTGATACCCTCGTCGCGGAGCCTCTGGTCAACGCTTGCGAGCGCAAGCTCTATCGGAATGCCCACGTTATCGCGGATACGTGTCGGAGCCGCGCCGGTGCCGCCTCTGTAGCCGTCGATGGCGATGATGTCAGCGCCGCTTCTCGCGATGCCGGAAGCGATAGCCGCAACGTTATGTACCGCCGCTATCTTTACGATGACCGGCTTTTTCCAGTCGGTGGCTTCCTTCAGCGAGAGAACAAGCTGGCGGAGATCCTCGATGGAATAGATATCGTGGTGCGGAGCGGGGGAGATAGCGTCTGTGCCCTTGGGTATCATACGGGTCCTGGATATTTCTTCGTTTATCTTCATACCCGGGAGGTGTCCGCCGATACCCGGCTTAGCGCCCTGACCCATTTTTATCTCGATAGCGGCGCCGGTGTCGAGGTACTCCTTGAACACGCCGAAACGTCCGGAAGCTACCTGGCATATCGTGTTGGGACCGTACTTGTAGAAATCCTTATGCAGACCGCCCTCGCCGGTGTTGTAGTAGGTTCCCAGCTCCTGAGCCGCTCTTGCGAGGGACTCGTGCGCGTTCTTCGAAATGGAGCCGAAGGACATCGCGGAGAACATCACCGGAACGTCCAGCTCGAGGTACGGATTGTGCTTGAACTCAGCCCTGCCGTTCTCGTCGTAGTGAATATCCTGCTCCTTCTTGCCGAGGAAGGTCTTGGTCTCCATCGGCTCGCGCAGCGGGTCGATAGGCGGGTTTGTTACCTGGGAAGCGTTCAGCAGTATCTTGTCCCAGTAAACCGGGTACTCGCGGGGGTTGCCCATCGCAGAGAGGAGCACTCCGCCGGAGCCTGCCTGTTTGTAGACCTCGTCCATAACCTGCTGGCTCCAGTTGCCGTTCTCGCGGAACTCGTTCTCGTTCTTTCTTATCTTGAGCGCTCTTGTCGGGCAGAGCGTCACACAGCGCTGGCAGTCAACGCAGTTCGTTTCATCGGATACCATTCTGTCGAGGTCGGGGTCGTAATGGTGCACCTCGTTGGCGCACTGGCGCTCACAGACGCGGCACTTTATGCAGCGGTCAGGGTTGCGGACCACCTCAAACAGAGGATTCATATAGTTAATAGCCACTTGTGATCTTCCTTTCAATTCTGCTCTATCGCTTATTTGTCAAGTGTTACGATTATCGGTTCGCCGCCGCGGGGACTCCAGATCCTGTCGACGTCCGGAGACATCGTTCTGATGGAGCATTCCTCGCTGGATACATAGACCGTATCGCCCTTTTCGGCAGCGACCATCGAACGGAGCTTCAGTCTGTCGTTGAGCGCCATGATTCCGTTGTTGAATCCGAGGATTATTGAAAAGGGTCCTGTGATGAGCAGGCTGGAATAAACGTTTCTGAAATGGCGTATCTTCGCCGTTTCCTCCGGGCTGAACCTGCCGGATTCAAGCTCGCTCCAGAACGGAGCCGCGATGACCTTCGCAACGTCGTCAAGGGGCATTCCGAGGCGGCGGTGGAGGTAGTCGATGATGTAGGTGATGACCTCGGTATCGGTCAGCAGGTTGCACTTGTAGCCGAACATTTCGATGAAACGCCTGTTCGCGTCATAGGAGGAGATCTCGCCGTTATGTACTATAGTGTAGTCGAGCAGGGCGAAGGGATGAGCGCCGCCCCACCAGCCGGGGGTGTTCGTCGGGTAGCGGCCGTGTACCGTCCACGCCCAGCCGTCGTACTCGTCGAGGCGGTAGAATTCGCCGACGTCCTCAGGATAGCCGACCGCCTTGAATACGCCCATGTTCTTGCCACTGGAGAAAACGTAAGCGCCGTCGATCTTGTCGTTTATCTTGATGACGCAGCGGGCAACGTAGGTGCGCTCGTCGAGCTGGCTCTCCTGGAGCTTTGTGGGAAGAGGGTTAACGAAGTAGCGCCAGATAAGCGGCTCGTCGGTGATGTTCGGGTGCTTTCTGGTGGGAATACGCGAGAGGTTGATGACGTCGAAATGGCGGTCGATGAACGCCTCGGTCTTTATTCTCGCCTCGTTGGAATCGTAGAAAACATGGAATGCGTACTGATCCTTGTACTCCGGATAAATGCCGTATCCGGCGTAGCCGCCGCCCAGACCGTTCGAGCGGTCGTGCATACAGGCAATGGAATTCACGATCACGCTTCCGTTTGTCCTTCTGCCGCTCCTGTTGATAAAGCCCGAGATCGCGCAGCCCGCAGGGATCCTTGTTTCTCCCTCTTTCATTAACATAAGCTCACTCCTTAATAAGTACTGAAAAAAACCGGATCCGGCAGAAGATCCGCCGGACGCCGCGATATTCGGCGCAGCGCTGAGCCGGTTTGATCATACGTTATATCCGCGGTGGAATGTGCTGAGGTGAAATTTCTGCCATCGTCAAGTTGCAGATACTTCACTGCCGCGGCAACGCTGCCTGCGGCTTTGTTCTCCGGCACAATTCGTTTTGTCCGCTTGAATTTACGTTCATATTATATCACCATATCGCTGGTTTGTCAAGAGGTTTTTGCAAGTTTCTTTCAGGCAATCTTTCATTTTGTTGTATATCAGATTCCATTATTGCTTTATATTTCCAGTTAGGCTAGACTATCCATTGCGTTTAGCTCCGCTGTACGGTGCGTTTTGAAGCCTGAAATGTTATTTTTGCAAGAATAGGAGATTGCATATTTCAAAATTTCTGGTGAATATGCCAAAATGCAAAAATTCAACGATTTCCTGCACAATTTTTAAATAACACTTGAAAAATCTGCTGAAATGGAGTATAATAGTACAGTATTATTAATTATAGTATCATCTTCATAAAGAAAGGAACGCTATATCATGGCAGTAGAACTCAAGACGATCCAGCACCTGTGCGAGCTGTCCAAGCTCAACTACGACGAAGCCGGACTTGAAAAGGTCATGGGCGAGATGGGCGACATCATCGACCTGATGGATACAATCAAGACCTTCGACCTCACCTACGACGATACCAAGGACAACAACAGCATTTCCCTGAGCGAGGTAAGAGAGGACGTACCGCAGCCCTCGTTTCCGACGGAGAAGCTGCTCTCCAACGCGGAAAACCGCGATAACTGCTACGTCGTACCCAAGGTAGTTGAATAAACAGGAGGTAATTATGGATATCACCCGCGCAAAGATACGCGATCTCCGCAAGGCGCTGGATTCAAAGCAGATCAGCGCCGCAGAGCTCTGCGGAGAATATTTCAGAAATATAGAAGCCGGCGACGGCAAGGTACAGTCCTTCATCACCGTTACCAAGGAAAGGGCGCTTGAGATGGCTGAAAACGCCCAGAAGCGCATTGATTCCGGCGATGTGAGCCCGCTGACCGGTATCCCGCTCGCCATCAAGGACAACATCTGCACCGACGGTATCAAGACCACCTGTGCAAGTAAGATGCTTGAGAATTTCATACCGCCGTACAATGCGACCGTTATCGAGAAGCTCAACGCAGAGGGCTACGTGCTCCTCGGCAAGACCAGCATGGACGAATTCGCGATGGGCGGCTCCACACAGACCTCCGCGTTCGCCAAGACCAAGAACCCCTACGACCTTGAGAGAGTTCCCGGCGGTTCCTCCGGCGGAAGCGCTGCGGCTGTGTCTGCTTCCTTCGCTCCCGCTGCGCTCGGAAGCGACACCGGCGGCTCCATCAGACAGCCCGCGTCCTTCTGCGGCGTGACCGGAATCAAGCCCACCTACGGCAGAGTTTCCCGCTATGGTCTTGTCGCATTCGCAAGCTCCCTCGACCAGATAGGTCCCATCTGCTCCGACGCCAGGGACTGCGCAGTTATGCTCAACGCCATCTGCGCACACGACCCGCACGACGCGACAAGCTCCCGCCAGCCGGTTCCGGATTTCACCGAGAAGCTGGGACAGTCCGTCAGCGGAATGAAGATCGCAATGCCCAAGGAGTTCTACTCCGACGACATCGACGACGAAGTAAAGACCCACGTAATGAACGCTGCAAAGACGCTCGAAGCCCAGGGCGCAAAGCTCGTTGAGTGCTCCATTCCCGGGCTGAAGTACGCTATCCCGGCGTACTACCTCATCGCCTGCGCCGAGGCTGCCTCCAACCTGTCGAGATTCGACGGTATAAAGTACGGTTTCCGCGGCGAGGGTCGCACCTTCGAGGAGCTTATCCGCGACAGCCGCAGCAAGGGCTTCGGCGAGGAAGTAAAGCGCCGTATCCTGCTCGGAAACTACGCGCTTTCCTCCGGCTACTACGACGCTTACTACAAGAAAGCGCTCGCCCTCAAGCAGCAGATAATCAAGGAATACAACGCTGTATTCGACCTTGCCGACGTTATCCTCACCCCGACCGCGCCGACTCCGGCGTACAAGATAGGCGCGCAGGACAACGATCCGGTCAAGATGTACCTCGCGGATATCTGCACCGTTACCGTCAATATTGCTTCTCTGCCGGGTATCTCCACGACCTGCGGCTACACCGCCGAGGGTCTCCCCGTGGGCATGTCCGTCATCGGCAGACGTTTCGACGAGCAGACTATTCTTCAGTGCGCCGACGCATTCGAGCAGACCTTCGCTCCGACTGCGCCCGCCAAGCTTTAAGGAGGTACAGGAATGAGCGCATATTTTCCTACGATAGGACTTGAGACACACGCAGAGCTTTCCACAAATTCCAAGGTATTCTGCACCTGCTCCGCTGAATTCGGCGGAACTCCGAACTCCCGCTGCTGCCCCGTGTGCAGCGGACTTCCCGGAACCCTCCCGGTGCTGAACAGGAAAGCCGTTGAATACATCATCAAGGCTGGCTACGTGATGAACTGCGACATTTCGCGCTTCACCAAGTGGGACAGAAAGAACTACTTCTACCCCGATCTGCCGAAGGCTTACCAGATCTCCCAGATGCCGCGCCCGGTGTGCCTCGCAGGCAAGGTAAAGATAAACGTCAAGGGCGAAGAGAAGGAGATACGCATTAACCGTATCCACCTCGAGGAGGACGCGGGCAAGCTCGTCCACGACGATGTTAACCGCATTTCCCTCGCGGACTACAACCGCTGCGGCGTTCCGCTCATCGAGATAGTCACCGAGCCGGATTTCCACTCCGCTGACGAGGTCGTGGCTTACCTGGAGAAGATCATGCTGCTGTTACAGTACGCGGGTATCTGCGACTGCAAGATGGAGCAGGGCTCTATACGCTGCGATGTAAACATCTCCATCGCGCCGAAGGGCAGCAATGAGCTCGGCACCAGAACGGAGCTGAAGAACCTGAACTCCCTCAAGGCTATCGCGAAGGCGATAGAAGTTGAGATCGAGCGCCAGGAGGAGCTTCTCGACAACGGCGAGCGCGTAATTCAGCAGACACGCCGCTTTAACGAGGCTCTGGGCGAGACCACCGCGATGAGAAGCAAGGAGGACGCCCACGACTACCGCTACTTCCCAGACCCGGATATCCCTCCGATAATCCTCACCGAGGAGGAGCTTGACGAGATACGCAGCTCCATTCCGGAGCTTCCCGAGCAGCGCGTTGCACGCTACGTCGAGCAGTGCGGCATCAAGAAGCAGGACGCGAACCTCATCGTATCCGACAAGAAAATCTGCGATTTCTACGAGGAAGCAATCCAGGAGTACGACAATCCGAAGGCGGTCGCAAACTACGTGACCGGCGAGTTGCTTCGCAGAAAGAACCTCGGGGAAGTCGACATGGACGACCTGAAGTTCAGCGGCAGGGAGTTCGCACAGCTTGTTGAGTTCCTCCAGACGGACAAGATCTCACAGTCCAACGCGAAGGCTATTCTTGGCGAGATGATCGCAAACGGCGGCAATCCGAAGGATATCGCGGACGCGCAGGATCTGTGGATAAAGGAGGACAGCGACCTCCTCGCAAAGACCGTAGACGAGATAATCGCGAACAACCCGAAAGCAGCCGAGCAGTACCGCAGCGGCGACCAGAAGGTATTTGGGTTCTTCATGGGTCAGGCGAACAAGGCGCTAAAGGGTCTTGCATCACCGAAGGCTATTCAGGAATATATCAAGAAGAAGCTGTCCGAATAATATCAAAACAAAAATCACCCGGCTCTTGCCGGGTGATTTACAATTTAAAACCGCCCACAAAAACGGGCGGTCGTTTTTTATTCAGTGATCTCAGCGGACGAAGATGCCGGAAGCTCCACCGGCTCGGTCTGCTCGGTGGGAATCAGGTCGTCGCTTGACTTCGGTGGAACTGCCGAATCCGCAGTTCCGGAAGGTGCCGTAGTCTCAGCCGGCTTGGTATCCTGCGTCGTTACCTCTACCGGAGTTTCCTCTACGGGTATTTCCTTGGTGGTTCCGGAAGGCTTTGTGGTTTTTTGAGGCTTATCAGGCTTGGTCGGCTTAGTCGTCTTTGCGGGTTTGGAGGTCTTGGCGGTCGTTTCGGCTGTCGTGTAAACCGGCGGAACCTCGTCAGCGGGCTGGAAACTCTCCGCCTCAAATGTGCCTGTTGCAGAATCGCCGTCCCACAGACCTGCTTCGGTCAGGGCACGGTGCATTTCCCACAGGGCAATACGGTAGGCGTACGGACCAAGGTGTACGCCGTCGCCGGAGTGCAGGCACTCGCGAAGCTCGTTCTTCTCATTCTTGATGTATCGCCCGAAGTCGAAGTAGTGTACGCGCTCCGGGAAATTCTCCTCGAGATACTTTTTCATGGTATTGTTGAAGCTGTCGATAACGCTGTTTCCGCAGAACTTGCTGCACACAGGAGTTATCGCCGCAACGAAAATGTCGGCGCGGCATCCTTCGAGCGTGGCTTCAATGACCTTGCGGTAATTCTCGCAGTATGTAGCTTCGTCCACCATGTTGACGTCGTTCATGCCCATCGAGAGGAACACGTACCGCGGATTAGCGGACTTCAGCACCTGATCGTAGGTTCTGCTCTCCCAGCCGCGGAACTTGAACGTATAGTCAAAAAAGCTGCGGGAACCGAGGTTCCCCTTTGCGGCAACATGCTCGTGCGGAACTATCCCATACTCGGAAAAGCCGCTGCAAATGCTGTCGCCTACGAACAGCGAGTAATCAACGAAGCTCAGCTCCTCGCCGGTAAGCTCGAATTTATCGTGAACCGCCTCATAGAACATATCAAAGTCGTTGTTCATGTCCCGAACCTCGGCGGTTTCCTCCGTGGAGCCGCTCACGCCGATCTCCGGCAGCGAGCCCGACGGTATCTCCGGAGTCTGCGCGCCGTCCGGAACGTCCGTGGCTGTCTTATCGTTCTGTTCCGTCTGGGAAGTCACCGAGGAATTCCCGCCGGAAACGAGGTCAGCCATCAGATCAAGGCTGTTCGGATCGCTGAGGTTGTTGGGGTCGTTCTGTATATCAGTCGAAGCGCAGCCGCTCAGCAGCATTATAGCCGCAAGAGCCGCGCAGGAAAATCTGTATCTCATCTATATTCAAATCCTTCCGGATACGATTCGTCAGTACCGCGTATTCCGCAAAATTCGGCAATTGAATGGTATATTCGCGGTAAAAAACACAAACAGACGCCCGGGAGTAACACACGGGCGCCTGGATAATTCAACAATAAATTACTTGCCGTGCTTCTTGCTGCCGGTGTGCTTTTTAGCAGCAGGCTTTGCAGCAGGTGCCGGAGCCTTGGTCTCAGCGGGCTTAACGGCGGGTGCGGCAGCCTTGGTCTCGGCGGGCTTAGCAGCAGCGGGAGAGGGCTTGGTCTCAGCCTTCTTCTCTGCGGGCGCAGCGGGCTTTGCAGCAGGAGCGGCCTTCTTCTCTGCAGCAGGCTTCTCAGCCTTTTTAGCGGGAACAAGAGCCTCAAGAGCCTTGAACTTTGCAACATCGCCATCGACCTTTACAAGTCCGTCGGTGAGCGCGCCGTCAAAGGAAACATCGCCGCTGAAAAGCTTCTCGATGTTCTCAGCAGCGCCGGTAACGTTAGCCTGGAGGTCATCGTAATGATAAGGAGCAACGTCAAGAACGCCCTCTCTTACTGCAACATAGAAGTCGTCCATATCGTCGATGAATGTAAAGTTTACAGCAACGGTATCCTCGTACTTCTTAGCCTTTGCCTTGCTTCCCTTCAGATAACCCTTGATCTTTTCAGCAAACTCGATATTAGTCATAACAAATTCCTCCTGTGGTATGCTTCAGACGGAGCGCCCGAAGCCAGGTAAAATTACCTGCCGATTTATTCCAAACAGCGAACCTGGCGCCGTTTTATTCATCTATTGTAGTATACCATAACTCCGCCTTTAATTCAATAGTCATTTTCTATAAATTTACAAGAAAAACAACTTGATTTTCAGATGAAAATATAAATATCAACAATCAGATGAACGATCAGACTCTTCTCTGGGGTATCTCCCTGCCATTTTTATCTATGAAAAGGCGCGGGTGCTCCTTGATCTCCTCGACCTGGGGTCTGTGCGTCAGCATTTCAAGGCGTACTCTGTCGCGGTACTCGGGCTTTACAAGATAATATACGTAGCTTTCGATTACGTTAGGCTTTGAGAGTACGCGACCCTCTATCTTGAAATTATTAAAGCCCATGTCAAGGTATCTCTTGTATATGTCGGTGTTGGAAATAAAGGTGCTGTAATGTGTTATCTGATAGAAATTGTATCTGGTATTGGGGCAGTTGAAATTATTTGCGTCCTCCATCGGATCTTTAACGCTCCTTACTGCTCCAAGCTGCTCATACATAGTCTGCTTGCTGCACTTGCGCTGGCTCTCGCCGAGCACCTCGTAGTGCTGCTTTCTACGCTTGCAGTGAGGAGTGCAGTACGGATTTATAAGGATCTCGACTCTTGAGCGAAGCTCCTGCGGGATCTTGTCCAGCTTCTCGAAATCATTGTTCCAGTTGTAGTCAAGAACAACCAGCTTGTAATCCTTCTTGAACTCCTCCATAAGCTGATCGTAATCTTCAATCTGCTTTACCGTCGAAGAAATCAGCGGGAACTTGGGGTAATTCCTGCGCACGTAATCTTCAAGGAAGGGCTTGTTCACGATGAGCTCATTAAAGCCGTTCTCGGCAATGGCGCAGAGGTGATTGCAGAACTTGTCCTTCAGATCCTTCTCGGTAAGAGTCGGGTTTGTAAAGGTGTATCTTATAGGGACGTTTCTGTCATTAAACGCCTTTATCGTGCTTTGAATCTGCGTCTCAAGCGCCAGGCCGCCAAGGGCGCGCCCACCGTTCCAGAGCGCAGACGGAAAGCAGCCGTAGCAGGAAGCAATCTCTATATCGTCATAAAAAAATTCCGGGTGATTTTTTATCATGTCAATGAGATACAGGTTCAGGTCCTTATGTACCCATATATCAGGAATATGAAATTTAGCTTTCATTAATAAATGCTCCTTAATTTAAAATTGATGAATACTGTTTTAATTAACTTTATCCCATATATCGTACTTTTTCATGAAG
>JABLTM010032112.1_pt1 | contig 13040 bp, 7 predicted proteins | sample 7160121 | NCBI WGS metagenome assembly JABLTM01 (sample SAMN14651224, study PRJNA627086) | human gut metagenome | isolation source: feces | host: Homo sapiens
AATATCTCCCTTCGTGATTATGAGGACTATCAAGAAATGGTAGAAGCTCTGGGAATTCCATTTGATGGAGATTATGTAGTTATCCCAAAAAATTGGGAAAACAAACATACAGAGATCGTAGAAAATTATTCAGCTCTTCTCGAGAATCAACAAGCACGTGGTACATATTTACGTGTAACTAATGCTGTCAGAGATTTGAGAGCAGAGAAACAACGCCTTGAGGACGAAAAGAAAGAGGCGAAGTTGAGGGTTGAAACAGCTAAACGTTTGACAAACATGATGAAGGCTCAGACCGCATTTGACAAGTATGCTTTTATCTTTCCTAAAGACGAAAGTGAAATTGTCAAAGAAGGCAAAACCCTACATCATTGTGTTGGAAGTTATGCAAAAAAACACTTTGTATATGGAACTTCTATTATTGTCTTTGTTCGTGATAAAGAACACAGAGAAACCCCTCTCTATACTCTTGAATTGAAGAACAATAGGATTATTCAACTGAAAGGAGAAAGGAACAAATCCGCAGATGAAGAGGCAAAGAAAGAAGCAGAACTATTTTTAGCCCATTGTGGAAAGCTTAACATTCAGTTTTAGATAAGAGGAGAAAAATAGAATCGTCAATAGGTTATTAGTCAATCTCGAATTTTCTGTGCTATACTAAAGAAAACATTAGATGTATTCTCTAGTAAAATGCTGGGAGGACAATAGTTATGAAATTGACTATTATTATATATAACAACAAAAGGATGATTGGGAAATACCTAGTTGATACGGTTAGTGAGACTATAGAAACGTTTGTAAGAAAAGATGATTATCTGTTAAATACAGAATTCACTTATGAACGTATGGTAGACTTTCTAAAAGGGCGTCAAATTGATTTTGGTCGAAAAAATCGAAAAGAGCTTTTAGGCTATACTTATAAAGCTCCAGATGTCTGGCATGAAATTGCCATGACACACGGTTTTGATACCGATGATTTTTATTGGGTATCAATACCAGAACTCAACGATGAACCGTTTGTTTTAGAAGACCATCATCCTAACTTAGGAAGACGATAAACAATTATTTTAACGAAAAAGAAAGACTTGGTATTGTACCAGGTCTTTTTTAGTTTTAAGGAGAAAAACAACAATGGAAGAACAAAAACAAAATAAAACAATGACTAAAGCAGAAAAGGTTCAAGCTAACCTTTCTGCCATTAAACTTGTGAAAGCACTCGAAGCAGATAACCGTCTAGCTGACAGTGACGAACAAGAAATTCTTTCTAACTATGTTGGTTGGGGAGGACTTGCTAACGATTTCTTTGATAGTAAGATTAATCGTTTTGCAAAAGAACGTGATGAGCTAAAAAGTCTTGTCACTAAAGAAGAATATCGTGCGATGGAAATGAGCTCCTTGACGGCTTACTACACAAGTCCAGAGATTGCTACTGCAATGTGGGATAAAATTGTAGAAAGTGGTTTTAAAGGAGGTAATATTCTTGATCCATCAATGGGTACTGGTATCTTCTTTGAAACAATGCCAGAGGATATCAAGAAGAATTCTACTCTTTATGGAATTGAACTTGATACCATTACTGGTGCTATTGCCAAACACCTTCATCAAGATGCTACTGTTTTAGTCCAAGGATTTGAAACAGTAAACTTTGAAGGGACACCATTTGACTTGGTCATTACGAATGTTCCATTTGCGGATGTTCGTATTGTCGATAAAGCTTATGATAATAAACCTTATCGTATTCATGATTACTTCTTTAAGAAAGCTATCGATTTGGTACCCTATCATGGGATGGTTGCTGCTATCACTTCAACTGGTACTGCAGATAAGAGTGCTGGTTCAATTCTGCCAGAACTCCGTCGTAGCGGAACTCAGTTTTTAGGTGGTGTCCGCTTACCAAATACTGCTTTTAAAGATGCTGGAACACGAGTGGTAACAGATGTCCTCTTTTTCCAAAAAGGAGCTTTTATCCCTGTTCCCGATAATAATATCGACTTTTGGTCTTCAGATAGAAATAAACTCCCCTTTGATAAACGTGTCTCACTCAATCCCTATTTCTTCCAGGATGCTATTTGTAAAAATCCTTGTGTCCTAGGTGATTATCAGGTACGAAATTTCAATGGTGGAACACTGGATCTTGTGGTAGATAGCTCTTTTGACTTAGCTTCAGAGCTTCAAGAAGCACTATCAAAAGTAACAGTGCCTTTCGAAGTAGAGAGACTAGAACCTCGTGATATTATCCTTAAAGAAGAAGTGAATCATCTTGACCAAGGCTTACTTACTTCACTTGACATTCGATTGAACGAGTATGCTTGTGATAAAAATGGGCGTGTTTATTATCGTGATAACACGTCTATCCGTCCTAGCTCACGCGTAGCTGAAATGATTTTTTATCAAGACGAACAAGGACAGTTCGTAAAGTATGATGATAAATACAAAGAAGAAGCCATTTTAGACTTTGAAGCAGCAGTAGAAGCAGACCCTAATATTGTTACAAATACATGGGTAAGTCAAACACCTTCTAAAGCAGCTAAAAGTAAAGGGCTATACAAAGGTATTTATTTCTATGAAACACCCCTTACGGATACAGAAAACAAGCGTATTCGTGGCATGGTTGCTATCAAAAATGCGTATCAAGCCATTATTGATATTCAAATGACGACAGACTATGATGAAGGGAAATTCAAACAACTGCTTGCAACACTTAATCAAGCCTACGATACTTTCAAGAAGAAGTATGGTTATATCAATCAAGCGGTGAATGCTCGCCTCTTTGACCGAGATGACCGTTATCCTCTTATCGCTAGTCTTGAATTAGAGGAGTTGGACGAGAATGACAGCTCAAAGGTAGTCTTTGTGAAGTCAGATGCTTTTAAAAAGCCAACTATTCGTCCTAAAAAACACCTCCATCAAGTGATGTCAGCAGTAGAAGCCTTGAATGTGTCGCTTTCAGAAGGTCGTGGCGTTGATTTGAATCTCATGAGTTCTGTATATCCAGATGTTTCAGAAGATATGATGATTTCAGAACTAGGTGAGACAGTGATGATTGATGTGGAACGCTATATTGATGATAAGACTGTACACTATGTTACTAAGGATAAATTCCTTTCAGGTGATGTTCTTGCTAAACGTGATTGCATTAACTCTCTCATTGAAGACGGAGATACACAAGCGGATTGGGAACGTTATTTGGAACTGATTTTATCTGTTGTACCAGAGCCAGTTGTCTTATCTGATATTGACTTCAGCATTGGTTCTAGCTGGATTCCTAGTAACGTCGTTTCTCAATGGGTGTTTAGTGAATTGTTGGATGAAAAGGTTGGTCTCCATTCTGAAGAAGCTAAATCACTATTAGTGAAATCCAGAATCGGACGAGGTTTCAACGAACGCTTGTTAAACTGCTATATGAGTCGTCAATCTAACCTTCGTTTAGGTCTACGTGATGAGTACAATAAAAGCTACTCACACGCAACAGATATTGTGGCTCACTTGCTTACAAGTAATCAACCAACAATCATGCGTAACTTTGGTACGACTGAAAACCCGATACGGAAGGTTGATGAAGTGGCTACAGCAAACCTACGTGAGTGTGAACGTGTTCTACAAGAAAGCTTTAAGAACTTTATTCATGAAAACCCAACAGTCCAAGAAGTGATTGAAGATACCTACAATGAAGTTTTTAATCGCTATGTGACACGTCAATATGATGGAAGTCTCTTGGAATTTGATGGGTTGGCTAAAGGAGTAGAGCTTCGCCCTCACCAAAAGAATGCCGTACAACGTATTCTTGAAGAGAGACGTGCACTCCTCGCTCACGAAGTGGGTACTGGTAAGACACTAACCATGATTTCAGCAGCTTTCAAGATGAAAGAGCTTGGGCTTATTCATAAACCATTGTTTGTGGTTCCATCTAGTCTAACAGCACAATTTGGTCAAGAAATTATGCGTTTCTACCCTACCAAGAAAGTGTTTGTTACGACTGAGCAGGATTTTGAAAAGTCACGTCGTCGCTTGTTTGTCTCTCGTATTCTAACGAGTGACTATGATGGTATTGTGATTGGACATTCTCAATTTGAGAAAGTTCGTGTCTCACAAGAACGTGAACAAGCCTTTATTTCTGAAAAGATTGATGAGCTTGATGAGATCATTGGTTACGCAAAAGCTAATGACGACAAAATTACTTTTAAGCAAGCACAATCGATGCGTAGAAGTCTTGAGGCAAACTTAGAAACGTTGCTTGAAAATAAGACTGGTATTGATGAGTTTATCAACTTTGAAAGCCTTGGTATTGATATGCTCTTTGTTGATGAAGCCCACGGGTACAAGAATGTCCGTCCTATGACACGTTTGGGGAACGTTGCTGGTATTACCAACCGTACCTCAAAAAAGAATATGGATATGGAAATGAAGGTGCGCGTGCTTCAAGAAGAGTATGATACACGTCACGTTGTCTTTGCGACTGGAACACCAGTTTCCAACTCTATCAGTGAAATGTATACGATGATGAATTATCTTCAACCAGATGTCATGGAACATTTCGGTGTCAGTTTCTTTGATGCTTGGGTTGGTGCGTTTGGGATTGTTGAGAATAGTCTTGAACTTAACCCTACAGGAGACAAGTATATTTCACGTAAACGCTTTGCTAAATTTATGAATCTCCCTGAGCTGATGGCGATTTACCGTCAGACTGCAGATATCCAAATGACTGAAGACCTTAATCTTCCAGTTCCTATGGTAGAAAAGGTAGCGGTTGAAAGTCAGTTGACTGAGAACCAAAAAGTTTATTTGGATGAGCTTGTAGAACGCTCAGACCGAGTTAAAAATGGGAATGTAGATCCTAGTGAAGATAACATGCTCAAAATCACTAGTGAAGCCAGAAAGTTGGCTTTAGACATGCGTTTGCTTGATGCGGAGTTCTATGTAAGAGCTGATGCAGATAAACTCATGCAAGTGGTTGAGCGAGTGGATAAGATTTATCACATGGAGACTAAGCATAAAGGGACACAAATGATTTTCTCTGACCTTGGAACTCCTAATGGCAAGGGTTTCTCTGTTTATCAAGAATTAAAAGATTTGCTTGTTGAACGGGGAATTCCAGAAGAAGAGATTGCTTTTATTCACGATGCTGCTAACAAAAAGGCTAAGCTTCAACTTCAACGTCAAATGAATGCTGGTGAGATTCGTATTCTCATGGCTTCAACGGAAAAAGGGGGAACCGGTCTTAACGTACAACGTCGTATGAAAGCTGTTCATCATCTCGATGTACCTTGGAAACCGTCTGATATTATCCAACGTAATGGACGCTTGGTTCGTCAAGGAAATATCTATCGTAAGGTAAATATTTTTCACTATATAACTAAAGGAAGTTTTGATAACTACCTTTGGCAGATTCAAGAAACAAAGCTCCGTTATATTACGCAAATCATGACCAGTCGTACACCGATGCGAGCTTCAGAGGATATTGACGAGCAAACACTCTCAGCCTCTGAATTTAAAGCCATTGCGACAGGCAATCCATATCTTAAACTTAAGATGGAACTTGATAACGAATTTGAGTTGTTGTCTAATCGTCGTAAGGCTTGGAAACGTGATATTGATTTGTCTCAAAAACGTATTAAGCAAGCCCTTAAAGATAAGGCAATTTACGAGAAGAAACTTTCTCTATTAGTCCAGGATAAAGAGCTTGCAGAAAAGACAAGACCTTGGAAAGAAGTGGTTGAAAAAGAAGATGGTAAGAAATATGAGGTCGAACATAACCCATTTGTTATGACATTTGAACCAGATGGATACGAAGCAACTAAGAAAGATGTTGCAGGTAATCAACTGAACTATGCAATGCAAATGAATGTTGCCTCTGATCCACTCCATATGAAAATGACAACCCTTGCTCATTATCGTGGTTTTGTCCTTCGTGCGTTGGAACAAAAATCACCTTGGCAACCAGAACGCATGCTTGACTTGCATATTATTGGTCAAAATAGCTATGCCGTTCGTTTAGATTTTGCGAGTGGTATTGGGACTATCCAACGTATCAACAATGTTATTGATGGTATGGATAAACAAGCCAAACTCTTGCAGGAAAACATTGATCGTTGTGCAGATACTATTAAGCGAGGAGAAGCTGCAGATGTTTTTGCAGACCAAGCTCGTCTTGACTATGTATCAGCTAAACGTGCCATTGTTAATCCTCTTATTGAAGTCGAGGACGAGTCTAAAAAGCCTACTGTAGAACAAATTGAAGAGGCTATCAATACTTTTGAATTGCAGTACAAGGTAGACCATCCAGAAATGGATGAGGACTCTGATGTAAAAGTTAGCTCAATCACCGAGGAATATAGTGCTAGCTATGATCCTGATGAAGAAAGCGAACTTGTTGAAGTTATTAATGAGTCAGTAGATGAAGCAGAAACTGGCTTTGAGGAAGAAGTAGTAGTTGCTCAAGAAATCGTTGAAGAAACGACTCATGTTGTTGTTTCACAAGAAGTTCTTGATATGGCTGATGACTTCCTAGAAAGCATTTCTGAACTCTTTGGTATGACTGAAGAACATAATGATAATGTTTCTAAAGAAATAGTTTCAGAAACCTCTGTTAATGAGGTAGTAGAAGCAGAAGTAGAAGTCTATGAAGAAATTTCACTATTTGACTTCGTTTAATCATAAAAAAGGATAATATCTTCTTGAGGAGATGTTATCCTATTCTCTTATTGATTGTCATAAATAGAAATGTTTCAGATATTTGGAATAGTCGTCTGTTATATATTTGGTTAAAAAGTTTCTTTATGTTCAAAAGGAGTCATTCTGACTCCTTTTGAATTAAGTTTATAAAAAAGGTAGTGATGAAAATATTATAATAATTACCTCAAAAAGAAGTATGTATAAGTTAAATTGTTTTTTCATACTCAAACCTCCCGACAAGAAACAAGAATATGAGCTTGAAAATTTAGAAAGTAGACAAACACTATTTTGAATGTTTCTCTTTTTAAGTCACCTAGTCTGCATTTAAGGGACTAATTTTATAATAAGGAGGTATTGGATTGTAAAATAGCTACAAAGACTGAAATTTATTTATCATATGAGAGATTGCTTTTTATAAAGCGATATTTTACATTTTAAAAATATTAATAAAAAAACAATATTTGCACTTTTTACTCACTAAAAATAAAGATGTATTGGTTACAATAAGCGCGTAGAAAATATTTACTACATACTAACAGAAGGGAGAATGATTGCCATGAAAAACTCAAAAGATATTTTGATCAATGCTATCGAAGAGGTTTCTGAAAAAGAACTTATGAAAGTAGCTGGTGGTAAAAAAGATTTTAGGAATATATCGGCTTTTGTATCTCAAGATTCTCCCATATTTGATGGGGATGTGATGTATAATATTTCGCTAGGGAGAGAATCTGTTTCAGGAAAACAGGTTATTGAAACTTGTAAAAGAGTATCAATATATGATGATATCATGAGTATGCCAATGAAGTTTCATACTCTACTTTTTCGAGAAAATCCATCAATATCTGGGGGGCAAAAACAACGTATTTCTTTAGCAAGAGAACTTGTAACCACCCCTAGAATCTTAGTTCTTGACGAACCTACATCAGCTTTAGATGTAAAAACTGAAAGAATAATCCAAAAAAATGTTGATGCTTTACATTGTACGAGGGTTTTGGTTACCCACAGACTTAATACAGTTGAAAAAGCTGATAAGATTTTAATAATGGATAATGGCAAAATTATTGACTATAGAAACCATTATTATTTGTACAAAAATAATAAGTATTATTGTGACTTATATGACTCGTATATGAATAAATATCAGGAGGAAGAGGTAAAATGAAACAATTAGTATTAAAAGATGTTTGCAAAAAATATCCCAATCAACTGAATTATGCTCTAGACCATATCAATTTGATTGTGGAAAAAGGAGAATTTGTAGCTGTCATGGGGCGTAGCGGTAGTGGGAAAACGACGCTTTTAAATGTTACTTCAATTATTGATAAAATTGATAGTGGGAATATTTATTGTGCGGATAAAGAGATTAGCACATTCTCTGATAAGGAGGCAACTAATTTTAGAAAAAATGATATTGGTTTTGTTTTTCAAGATTATATGCTGTTAGACAGTCTAACCATTAGGGAGAATATTTCTGTTGCTTTGTCTCTAAAAAATGTTGATTCTTCAAAGATTGATGATTTGATAAATAGCTATGCAAAAAGATTTAATTTATATGAGCAGTTGAAAAAATACCCTTATCAACTTTCTGGAGGTCAAAGACAGAGGGTCAGTATTATCAGAGCAATCATTAAAGACCCAGAAATTATTTTTGCTGACGAACCAACAGGAGCACTTGACTTGAAATCTTCTGAGGAAACAATGATGATTTTGAGTGAAATCAATAAAACGGAAAAGGTAACTATTCTAATGGTTACTCATGATGTTTTATCAGCTTCTTATGCCGACAGAGTTATACTCCTCAAAGATGGGAAACTTCACATGGAGATTGATAAAAAAGATTGTGGAGAGTCGTTTTACGATGTAATTAGTCAAGCTTTATCCGATAGAGGAGAGTAATATGATTTGGTCAATTACAAAATCTAACATTAAAAAGAATTTTCCGTTATATCGTATCTATTTTCTAGCTACGATCGGTTTATTAAGTATTTTTATAGCTTTTTTAAATTTTATTTCAGATAAAATCATCGCAGAAAAAATTGGGGATAGTGGTCAAGCTCTAGTTATCGCTAATGGTTCATTGTTATTTTTGATTGTATTTTTGGTGGTATTCTTAATCTACTTCAATAATTTCTTTGTAAAAAAACGCAGTCAAGACCTTGGAGTCTTAGCAATACTAGGGTTTTCAAAAAGAGAATTAACAAAATTACTAACTTTAGAAAATCTTGTTATTCTAGTTCTGAGTTACTTGGTAAGTTTATTGCTAGGACCTACTTTATATTTTTTAGCTGTACTGGTAATTACTCATCTATTGGATTTAACAATGGAAGTTCAGTGGTTTATTACAGTTAAAGAGATTATAGAGTCTTTAGGAATATTAGTCGTAGTTTTTCTGATTAATTTCATCACAAATGGAGTTATTATTGCTAAACAGTCATTGATTGAATTTGTTAATTTCTCAAAAAAGGCTGAGAAAAAAATCAGGATAAGAAAAGTCAGAGCTATTATTGCTATTACCGCATTGCTATTGTCATATGTTTTATGTTTGACGACAGTGTTTTCATCCACACGAAAGATGCTATTAAGCGTAGGGATGGTACCAATTTCTCTTTTGATAATTATCTTAGTTATTTTAGGCTCAATTTTTACAATCAGATATGGATTGACTTTTGTAATTTCTTTCTTAAAAGAAAAGAAAAAAAGGTTATATCGTCCTCTCTCTAATATTATCTATCCTAAATTTAACTATCGTATTGCGACAAAAAATAAATTATTAACAGTCTTGGGGGGGCTTTTAACACTAACCGTTTCAGTTACTGGAATTATGGTAATGCTTTATGCTTATTCTCTTAATGGAATAGAAAGATTGACTCCCTCTGCGATAGAATATAATGTTGAATCAGAAAATGGTCAAGTCAATGTTACAAATATTTTAGAGAATGGGCAAGTGAGTTTAGTTGATATTAACCTATTGAGATTGAACACTAACCCAGAAGTGACTATCACAGAATCTGGGCAAACAATTCCTTATTTTGATATAATTAATTACAGTGATTATAAAGAGTTAATGAAAGCTCAAGGAAGAAAAAATTCTATTGAAGGTAGTGAGTCACTACCATTGTTAATAAATTATTTTCCAACAGAAATTAGCCTAGGGAAAACCTTTAATTTGGAAAATGCATACGATGTTACTGTAAAACAAGTATCAACGAATAATGTTTTTAGTTTCTCTACAAGTGTCACGACTCTGGTGGTTTCTGATAAATTATATGCTGAGCTTAGTTCTCGTTTTCCAGAGAAAAAAATGACAATTAGGACTTTTAATGGAGATTCAATTAGGTCAAGTGAAACATTTTACAATCAGTTTAGTACGGTTCCTGATGTTATCAGTAGTTATAGTAGGGAACACACAGTAAAGACTGCTAATATTGCGACTTATATCTTTATAACCTTCCTATCCATACTCTTTATTATTTGTACAGGTAGTATTCTATACTTTACAAGTCTCATAGAAATCATGGAAAATAAAGAAGAATATAGCTATCTGAGTAAGTTAGGTTATAGTAAAAAAATGATTAATCGGATTGTCGGATATGAAATAGGTATACTTTTCCTTATTCCTGTATTAATTGGGATAATAAATGGTAGTATGTTGCTTATTTTCTATAAATATTTATTTATGGATACATTGGTTGCAGGCAATATTATAATGCTATCTTTGTTGCTTTTTCTGTTTTTCTTTTTGATAATATATGGCACATTTTATTTATTGACATTGCGGTCAGTGAAATCAATAATAAACAATTAATTCTAAAAACTTTTTAACTTTAACGATTTAGTAAATAATATGATGAGAATAGAAAAAATAGCAAAGAGTAAATTTTTGGGAATCACAATAATCTTGTTACAACAATTAATAGCCTTTTTGATTTTGGTCTATAATCGAGAAAACTTGTCTCTTCTTTTCTCTGAAAAAGTAGCTCTTGTAATGACTCTTATTGATACAGGTTTTATTTGGCTGGCAGCAATATTACGCCAAAAACAAGATGGGATTTTTAAAAAAATTATTTCTATCGTTTTCTTAACAATTTGGCAATACTTGGTATCTGTGCTATCAAGGGAAACTCCTCTCTTTTTTAGTAGTGGTTTGCAAATTATATTGCTCTATTGTTATACCGTTGAGATTACTGATTTAATATTATATGGGCAGAAACAGTTTAAAGATAAGCTAGACAAGAGCTTATTAATGATCATTTTTGTTTCTATAATTAGCCTTTTAGTTAATAGAACTTTATTTAATTTCTTATTCTTAGTTGTTTTTACTATTTTACACCTTTATCCATTATTGGTTATAGTGCTATATTATAGGTATTTTAGGCAACAAATATCAGTTGTAAGACGTTCATTGATATTATTTTCTTTGCTTTTGCTAGCAATACTTGGTAGTGAATTTTATGGAGAGATGCTAGATGTTAATCAAGCCTTTAATAATTTGGGGTGGTATCTGTTTCCCCTTATAATGAGTACAATATACTATTTTAAGGTCATACATGATAAATTTAGTCTAGTTACTCGAAGATGGTTAGGTGATTACAAAACTCGTATAGAACTTTTATTTCTACTTCTTATCATTTGTTGGGTAATACTTATAAAGGTACTAGTTAAAGATTTTTTACTATTTTTTATAGTTGTTGATGCAAGCACGTTTTTTTGTCTAGTGGTAATTTCTTGTATCTTTTGTTATTTAGAAAACTTTAAGCAAAATTTTGACTATGAAAATAGAAGACTGAACTATTTTATGAAATCGGAGGAAAACATGAGAGTGGAGTTCTCAAATTATTTGCATGATGATGTCTTGCAAAATGTCATAGCGATAAAAAACTTACTCTCTTTAGAAAATAGTGATATAACACATGGTTTTATTGTTAATGGGTTGAATAATCTAGTTTCTGGTATCAGGGATGAAATTGATACTTATCACCCAATAGTTCCTTCTAATCGAACAATGAAAGAAAACATACAGTCTCTTTTTGATGATATTGTTAAAAGGAGGAAAAGTAATAAGTTGTTGTATTTCAACTGTTCGAGTAGTACAATAATCCCACCTCCATATGGAGATATTGTTTACAGGTTTATAAAAGAATTAATTAATAATGCTATAAAATATGGAGTCAGTAAAGATATTCATTTATCTTTAAAGGTTCAATCTGATATTATTATCATAGAGGAGAGCAATCAGGTGGTGGAAAAAGTTCAATCTATAAATTATGGCAGAGGTTTGAAATCATTTCAAGAAACACTAGTAGCTTTTGATGGAGATATGGAGCTACAAATAGATAATAAACAATACAATATCAGAATATTACTTCCCATAGATTGGAAATTATGCTATGAAGATTTTATTAATTGATGATCATAAACTATTTGCAAAGAGTATCCAACTGTTATGCCAACAGTATGATGAGGTAGATGTTATAGATACAATTACTTCTAATTTTAACGATGTGACGATTGATTTATCTAAATACGATATTATATTACTTGATATTAATCTAACAAATATTTCTAAAGAGAATGGATTGGAGATAGCGGAGGAACTCATACAGTCTACTCCTAACTTGAAAGTTGTTATGCTGACAGGATATGTTAAGTCAATCTATGAAGAGAGAGCAAAAACAATAGGGGCATACGGTTTTGTAGATAAAAATATAGACCCTAAACAACTCATCTCTATCTTAAAAAAAGTGGATTCTGGGAAAAAGTATTTTGAACAAATTGAATCTCAGGATTATGTTGAAGCTTTAACTGACCGAGAAATAGTAATCTTAAATTTGAGTAAGAAAGGTCTCTCTGTTAAAGATATAGAGGAAACGTTACAAATTAGTAGGAGAACAGTATTTAATCATTTGAATCATATCTATTCAAAACTTCTAGTAAATAATAAGCAAGAGGCTATCTACAAAGCTGAGCAATTAGGGTATTTTATGGACTTCTGAGTTGTAGGCAAACAACTTAATTAAGCTTTATCTTTGTATTTGTTAGGGATTATGTGAAATAGAACATACTAAGATTAGTAGTGAAGAAATCTCCGACGGGAGAGAGTACTCACTACTTTTTCTTTATGTTAAAGTAGTGGTGTCTTGTAAAGTCGTAGGGTTCAATGGCGTTAGATGTCGCTTGACAAACTGGCAAGATACCTGTTTTAGATGGAATATTATCAAAGTATGTTGGATGCTAGACGTCGAGTATTGAAAAGGACATCACTAAAATAAGGAATCATTCAAGACAAAAGAGGTAATGTCATGCGTGCAGTATTTGGAATTGATGTCAGCAAAACAAGTTCTGAGGTGGCAATTTTAGTCAACGGTGAGAAG
>JABLTM010108121.1_pt1 | contig 13025 bp, 10 predicted proteins | sample 7160121 | NCBI WGS metagenome assembly JABLTM01 (sample SAMN14651224, study PRJNA627086) | human gut metagenome | isolation source: feces | host: Homo sapiens
CGGTGATGGCATTTTGGCTTGTATGTCTCGGGATTTTGGCATATTCATGCCAAAACACCTCGCGGTACAGTGGCTACTGAATAGTTACTTTTATTTTACTTATTTTCATTCTTGCCGCAAAGATAATCAATAAACTGCTGTGCCGTCCTGCCCGACAGTCCACCATGCTGCAATTCCCACTTATTGGCCTCAAGCAGAAGTTCCTCCTCCGGCATCTCCACCTGATGTCTTTCTGCAAGCGTCTTCACGATATTCTGGAACTGCTTTTTATCCGGCGCGCAGAAGAAAATCGACACACCAAATCTTGCAACCAGAGACAGCTTCTCCTGAACAGTATCAGAAGAATGCAGATCATCTCTTCTCTCTTCTTTATCCGAGAATTTCTCCCGAACCAGATGTCTTCGATTAGAGGTCGCATAGATCAGAATATTATCCGGTTTTTTCTCCAGACCGCCCTCGATCACAGCCTTCAGATACTTATATTCGATTTCAAATTCTTCGAAAGACAGATCATCCATATAGATAATAAACTTGTAATTCCGGTTTTTCACCTGTGCGATAATATCATTCAGATCCTTGAACTGGTGTTTGTACGCCTCTATAATACGAAGTCCCTGATCATAATACTGATTCAGGATACCCTTGATGCTTGAAGATTTTCCTGTACCGGCATCACCAAAGAGCAGACAGTTATTGGCAGGCCGACCCTGTACAAATGCCTCTGTATTATCGATCAGTTTTTTCTTGGCAATCTCATAGCCGACCAGGTCGTCCAGATGCACATGGGCAATATTGGTAATCGGCACGATCCGGGCAGGAGTCACCGTTCCGTCGATACGGAATGCCTTGTGAAGTCCCAGTTTACCAACACCGAATTCTTTATAAAACTGTACCATATCATCCATGAATTCTTCCGTGGACTCTGCTTTTGCCAGTTTCTGCGCCAGTGTACAGATCCGGTCACGGATCCGTTTATTAAAGACCTTGCTGCCTTCATTGATATTCTGATAATCGGTGATCAGACTGCTGTCCACCGACGGATAAATCTTCTCCAGTTCTTTCAGATCAAAATCATACAACTGTTTAAAGATTTCAAAATCATGCATCGCGAATGCATTAATAGTGCCTTCCACCGGACCTACGATCTCACAGGCCGTACTGAACGCATTTTCATGATTGACCAGAAGATAGGTCAGATAATCATGCCACAGGTTTCCCGCAAACCCGTAGGTTCCTGCCATCTCTACCAGCTGATGAATACATGCAAAATACTCCCCGTCCTTTCCGTAGAGTACCTTCGGATGAGAGATATCTTCCATCAGCATGGTCATCTTCTCCAGCAATTCTCCCTGTTCAAAATCACGATATAAAATGCATTCTCTTATTCCTGTCATTGTTCTTACCTGTCTTTCTTACTTCTCAATATGTAATTACTTATTCCGGCTGTTCCTTGTCTTCGCAGCCGGACAGTTTCATATATCATTAATAATTTCCAAGAATCCGCAGATTGTTCACCTCTCTGGAAATACCATACAGCGCATTCTTCACACCGCTGTCACTCAGATTTCCTTCAAAGTCAACAAAGAAACGATATTCCCACTTTTTCTCCGGAATCGGACGGGATTCGATCTTTGTCATATTCAGATCATTATAGATAAAATGGGACAGTGTGTTATACAGACTTCCACTCTCATGTGGAATCTCAAAACATACACTGATTTTTCCTGCTTCTTCCTGATAAATCTCTTCTTTGGATACGATAATAAACCGTGTGGAATTCTGCCGACTGGAGAATACATGCGGTTTTAAAATCTGAAGTCCGAAACACTGTGCCGCATATGGGCTGGCAATTGCCGCCTGAGTCAGATCTCCGTCTTCTTTTACTTTCTTTGCTGCCATTGCGGTGTTCAGATACTCTTCCGCTTTCCATTCCGGATGCTGCTCCAGAAACTTTCTACACTGAGACAGTGCCTGCGGATGAGAATACACGGTCTTGATATCTTCCAGTGTGGCATTTTTCAGACCCATCAGAGCATGATCCACCTGAATGATCTGTTCACCCACGATGCTGTGATGGTATTCCACCAGAAGATCATAAATATCTGCAACGATACCGGCAGTAGAATTCTCGATTGGCAGTACCGCGTAATCCGCATCTCCGCTTTTGATCGCTTCCATAGCATCCCGCCAGGTTTCCACATTGTAATTTTCAATGGATTCCCCGAAAAAGCTATGCATCGCAGTAAAACTGTATGCTCCTTCGACACCCTGAAATACTACTTTGGCCTTCTGCATCGGCAAAGAAGAAACTTTCCGGAACGGAATCTTTTCTGCTTTGCCTTTTTCTGCCAGTATCCGGTACTGCAGTTTCCGGCTCATCGCCATCATCTGCCGGAACAGCTCGTAGACACCTACACGGTTAAAGGAGTTGGATGCATACTTTTCCAGTGTATTCAGTTTTTCTTTTTCCCGCTGTGGATCCAGTACTGCTTTATTGTTGGAAATCTTATATTCCGCCACCTCTGCACTCAGCTGCATCCGTTTTTCAAAAAGTTCTACGATTTCTTTATCAATACCATCAATCTGATCTCTGATCTCGAGTAAATCCAATACTTTATTATCCATTTTTTCTTTTCCTATTCCAAATTTTCACTTAATTTTGTCAGATCACCGATAAAAGACAGCGAACCGAATGCCACGATCACATCTTCTTTTCCGGCCAACTTCATGCCAAGCTGCAGGGCTTCCTCCAGAGAACCTGCCACATATACCTGTTTCGGTGTCTTATATCTGCAAAGAACCTCTCCCAGCTCTTTCGCGGGAAGTGCCCGGGGATTATCCGGGGTTTCCATCGCAATGATCTCCCTTGCCATCGGTGCCATTCTTTCTGCAATGGCTTCATACTGTTTGTCCCGAAAAACTCCCATCAGGAAAACAAACTCCCGGTCCGGAAAGTACATTCTTAAAGATTCCTGCAGTTTTCTGGCCGCATCCGGATTATGTGCACCATCTACTACCAGATAAGGATCTTTTTTCAGAATGGTAAATCGGCCATTCCATCGTGCTTTTTCCATACCACTTCGGATCTGCTCCCCGGAAATCTGATACCCTGTATCCTGCAGAGCCCGAATACCCGCCAGTGCAAGTACTGCATTTTCCAGCTGATGTGAACCGGCCAGATGAATGGTATAGGTCTCTTTCTGATAACGGAATACCATGTGGTCAAGATCTGCTGTTACAAGCTCTGCTTCTGTTTTATCCCCAACATACAGCGGGCATCCCAGCTTCTTACTTTCCCGTTCGATGACATCCATCGCCTCTTTTTCCTGTCTGCAGGTGACAACACGACTGCCGGGTTTGATAATACCGGCTTTCTGACCGGCGATTTCTCCCAGCGTATTCCCCAGATACTCCATATGATCCATACTAATGGATGTGATCACCGCCAGTTTTGTATTTCTGATCACATTCGTTGCATCTGTCTTTCCGCCCATGCCACACTCCAGCAGGACAAAATCACAATTCTTTTCCTTATAATATAGAAAAGAAATGGCAGTCTCAATCTCAAAAGGAGACGGCAGCGGCTTATGCTCTTCTTCCAGTTCCCCGATAGCTTTCACCACGGGATCCATCAGTCGCCCGAAAGCTTCTTCTTCGATATATACTCCGTTGATCTGGATCCTTTCCCGGTATTCATACAGTGTGGGGGAGATAAATCTACCGATCCGGTAACCTGCTTCCTGAAGGACTGCTGCCAGATACGCACCAACACTGCCTTTCCCATTGGTTCCGGCGATATGGATAAACTGCAGAGCTTCGTGTGGATTCCCCAGTTTTTCCAGCAGGCAGGTTATTGCTTCCAGTCCCATTTCACCGCCGAACCGATGACTTTCATCTATATATGTTCTTGCTTTTATATAATCCATAAAATATGGAACCTCCTATTGCGAGTAAACTGTTGTTATTATAGTACAAACGACACCATTTGACAAGGAACAGTTATTCCTGAAAATCCGACAAAATCCTTTATTTTTCTCTTGCAATCCAAAAGTATTTATTATATGATGTTAGGCAGAGTAAAAATCGATGGTACTCTTTATAGTTTTATAACATACAAGGAGGTATATGATGAGACATCTGATGAGTCCTCTGGATCTCTCCGTTGAGGAGCTTGAGCATCTGCTGGATCTGGCAAATGACATTGAACAAAACCCTGAAAAATACGCACACGCCTGTGATGGTAAAAAGATTGCTACTTTGTTCTATGAACCAAGTACCCGTACTCGTCTCAGTTTCGAAGCTGCCATGATGAATCTTGGCGGAAAAGCTCTTGGTTTTTCTTCCGCCGATTCCAGTTCCGCTTCCAAAGGTGAAAGCGTTTCTGATACCATTCGCGTTGTTTCCTGTTTTGCAGACATCTGTGCCATGCGTCATCCAAAAGAGGGTGCCCCGCTGGTCGCTTCTTTGGCTTCTAAAATTCCCGTGATCAATGCCGGTGACGGCGGACATCAACATCCTACTCAGACATTAACTGATTTATTAACGATTCGTTCTCTTAAGGGACGGCTGGATAACATTACGATTGGTCTTTGCGGCGATCTGAAGTTTGGACGTACCGTACACTCTCTGATCGAAGCTCTGGTTCGTTATCCAAACGTAAAATTCGTCCTGATCTCTCCGGAAGAACTCCGTATCCCGGACTATATCCGTGAAGATGTGCTGAAAGCCAGTGGTCATGAGTTTGAGGAAGTAACCCGTCTCGAAGACGCACTGCCAAAACTGGATGTTCTTTACATGACGCGTGTACAGAAAGAACGTTTCTTCAATGAAGATGATTATGTTCGTATGAAAGACTTCTATATTCTGGACAAGGAAAAAATGAAACTTGCCGGACCGGATATGCTGGTTCTGCATCCACTGCCTCGTGTCAATGAAATCTCCACAGAAGTAGATTCTGACCCAAGAGCTGCATATTTTAAACAGGTACAGTACGGCGTCTATGTCCGTATGGCACTGATCCTGACTTTACTGGAGGTAAAAGTATGTTAAATGTAGGACGTATCGAAGAGGGATTTGTTCTGGATCACATCAAAGCCGGCAAATCCATGACAATTTATCATGATCTGAAACTTGACAAACTGGACTGCTGTGTTGCCATCATCAAAAACGCCCGCAGCAACAAAATGGGAAAAAAAGATATCATCAAAGTAGAATGCAGCGTAGATATGCTGGATCTTGATATTCTCGGATTTATCGATCACAACATCACTGTGAACGTGATTCAGAACGGCAAGATTACCTCAAAGAAAGAACTGCATCTTCCGTCTCAGGTAGTCAACGTAATCCGTTGCAAAAACCCTCGCTGTATCACTTCTATCGAACAGGAACTGGATCAGGTATTTATCCTGACCGATCCGGGAAAAGAAGTATACCGTTGCAAATACTGTGAAGAAAAATACAGAGGACACCGTAATAAATAAAAATGAGGACCGTGATGACTGTGGAACATTCAAACACAGAGAATACTACTGCACTTCGTATCTATTATTGCGGAAGGGAGCAATGTGCTCCCGGACACTTTTGGGGGCCGGCTATCCGCCCCCATTATTTGCTTCACGTTGTTTTGCATGGAAAAGGGGAATTCTTCTATCAGGAGAAAAAGTATGAGCTTTCTGCCGGCGATGCCTTTTTAATCGAACCGATGCAGACCCATTATTATCAGGCAGACAAAGAAGAGCCCTGGGAATATGCTTGGGTTGGATTCGACGGAAGCTGCGTGGAAGAGGTTCTCTCCTCCACAATTTTCCAATCTTCCCCTGTCTTTACCACGGACTCTGCTCTGTGTATTCAGCCCATGATCCGGCTGAATGCCCTGTTTTTTGCTCCCGAAAAGAATCCACTGGGACTGGCATCTGCTTTTCTCCGACTGCTCTCCTGTATGACCCGTCTGGACACTTCCGGTCGAAATGATCACAATGAACAGTATTATCAGCAGGCACTGGAATATATCAGCAATAATTACTCCTATAATCTTAAGATTCAGGATATAGCAGATTATATCGGCGTGGACAGAACTTATCTTTACAAAATTTTTATGCGGGAAGCGCAGATTTCTCCGAAACAGTATCTCCTTCAATACCGGATCCGTGCGGCAGCAAAACTTTTACAGACACAAAATTATAACGTGACAGAGATTGCTTATTCCTGTGGCTTCCGTGATTCCGCTGCTTTCTGCTATCATTTTCGACAGCAGATCGGCATGACACCAAGACAGTACCGGGAAAAGATACGAAGTGGTACTTATTAAGCAAGTATCAACCCGGATCCGCTTGTTGTTCGCGTAAAGAGATGAAAGGAATCGGGAGTCAGATTATTCTGACACCCGATTCCTTTCATCTTTTCTTTTATCCTATTCTTTTATCATAGCTGTGTGGTCTATTCTATTTTTCCTTCACACCCATCCGGTTAATCTGTGTTGCAATATAACCGGCACCATATCCATTGTCGATATTTACCGTAGCAATCCCGTTGGCGCAGGAATTGATCATCGTGAGCAGCGCGGATATTCCATTCATACTGGCACCATATCCCACGGAAGTAGGTACGGCGATCACCGGTTTATTCACCAGACCACCCAGCACGCTTGCCAGTGCGCCTTCCATCCCTGCTACTGCGACCACGCAGTTTGCATCCTGGATCGCATCCAGCCTTGCAAAAAGACGATGGATACCGGCCACACCCACATCATAGATCCGTTCTACTTTTGCTCCAAAATATTCTGCCGTCTGTGCGGCTTCTTCCGCTACCGGGATATCAGCTGTTCCCGCTGTACATACAGCAATCAAGCCGACACCCTCTTTCTTTTCTTTATTCTCTATTTTCAGGATATGCGAGATCGGATCGTACTGGATCTGCGGATAAATTTCTTTCAGCATCTGGTACTGATGCTCGGATGCTCTGGTTCCAAATACCTCTCCATTCGCTTCATATAACCGTTTTACGATCGGCACCAGATGTGCATCTGCCTTTCCACTGCAAAAGATCACTTCCGGAAAACCGGAACGGATCTGTCGGTGCATATCCAGTTTGGCATATCCCATCTCATCAAAAGGAGCTTTCCGAAAATAGTGTTCTGCTTCTTCAACAGAAATCTCACCCTGTTTTACTTTTTCCAATACTTCTCTCATATCCATCTCTTTGTTCACCTTGTTTTCCTGCTCAATCTTCCTTTGTGATACGTTCTGTTTTCCCTGTTTATTCAGGCAAACACCAGTCTCATGACCTGGTCTACTGTTTCTACCGGGACGATCTCCAGTTTTTCTTTCACTTCTTCTGCTACTTCTTCCAGATCTCTCTCATTTTCTGCGGGAATAAATACTTTTTTGATACCTGCCCGCTGAGCTGCCATCAGTTTTTCAGGAAGACCACCGATTGGCATCACACCACCCCGCAAAGATACCTCACCGGTCATGGCATATTCCGGATTCACCGGTGTATCTGTCACCAGCGAAGTCAGTGCCGTCACCAGTGTGATACCTGCGGAAGGACCGTCTTTTGGAACTGCACCAGACGGGACGTGGATATGCAGATCATTTTCTTTAAATAAATCAGCTTTGTCCGGATGACGTTTTTTCACCAGTGTGATCGCAATCTGTGCTGATTCTTTCATCACATCTCCCAGCTGTCCGGTGATCGTGATTTTTCCGGAACCTTTGGTAAAAGAAGTCTCGATAAACAGAATCTCTCCACCGGCGCTTGTCCATGCAAGTCCGGTCATCACACCCGGCTGTGGATGTTTCAGGATCGTATCATGGATGATCCCCGATCCCAGGAATTCCTGTACCCGTTTTTCATTGACAGTAATACTTTTTTGCTCTCCCCGGACCAGTTTGACCGCAGCATTCCTGCAGATTACATCCACCTGCTTCTTTAGTCCACGCACACCTGACTCTGCGGTATATTCCGCAATTATTTTCTCCAGGGCACCATCCGTAACCTTCAGGTTCTGTGCCTTGATTCCCATCGCTTTCATCGCTTTCGGAAGCAGATGTCTTCTTGCGATATGAAACTTCTCCAGCGGTGTATATCCCGGAAACTGAATCACTTCCATACGATTTAACAGCGGTTCCGGAATCGTATCCGTATTGTTTGCCGTACATACAAAAAATACATTTGACAGATCATAGGGCACATTCATGTAGTGATCCGTAAAGCTGTAGTTCTGTTCCGGATCCAGCACTTCCAGAAGGGCACTTGCCGGATCTCCGCCGTAATCTTTTGCCAGTTTATCCACTTCGTCCAGCACCATAACAGGATTCTGAGCCTTACTTCGTTTCATACCTTCCATAATCCGGCCAGGCATTGCACCTACGTACGTTCTTCTGTGACCACGGATCTCTGCCTCATCCCGGATGCCTCCAAGGCTGATTCTTACATATTCCCGGTGCAGTGCCCTTGCGATACTCTGACCGATACTGGTTTTACCGGTACCCGGAGCACCCACAAACAGCAAAATAGAACCGGACTGTTTTTTATTCAGTGCCATCACAGCAAGCTGTTGAATGATACGTTCTTTCACTTTCTTCAGACCGTAATGATCTTCATCCAGAATCTCCTCTGCTTCCTGCAGATTGATCTCCGACTGTTCTTTTGTTTTCCAGGAAAGTGAAGTTACAAAATCCAGGTAGTCATACAGCATACCATATTCATGACTGTCTTTTCCTTCCTGTTTCATCCGGTTCAAAACTTTCTCAGCCTCTTTTCTGGCTTCTTCATTCATGCCGGACTGTGCAATCTTTGTTTCAAATTTACGTACATCCGATATATTCTCCGGATGCATCTCATCCAGCTGCTGTTGCAGCAGTTCGATCTGTTTTTTAATCGCAGATTCCCGGTATGCCTGTTCATGAATCTCTTTCTGTGCTTCTTCAGCTTCTTCGCCTACATGGAATATCTCCATAAATTCATAAACAGCTTCCTCAATTTTTTTGCATCGTTCTCTTCTGGAATCTGTCTCTATGATACCATATTTCTCTTCCCATGTGATATTAAAATAAGAAGAAAGTGCACATCCTATTTCTTCTACATTCTTCCAGTGCAAAATCACCCCACGGGCCCAGACTCCCCATGGGAATCCTTTGACGAAACGAAGGATATCCTGTTTCATCTTTTCAAACAATGCTTTCTCTTCTTCTTTCGGAAAATCGTCTACATCCGGAAGAATCGAAGCATCTGCAGTAATCACACCATCTTTTCCCATCTCAGTATCTGAAATCTGTACCCGTTCTCTCACTTTGACACGTACATTTCCTTCTTCATCTACGCTGTCGATGGTGCCGATCACACCAATGGGATAAAAATCATCCGGTGTCATCTGCTCCTTTTCTTCTTTTTCCATTACAAATAATATATCTTCTCCAACAGATTCTGCTGTTATCTCTCCACTGGGAAACACATCTTTTTTAAAGAAAAATGTCACACCTGGCAGTAACAACAGGTCAGAAATCGGCAATGTAATCATTATGTTTCCTCCTTGTTCTTCTTTTGTTAGCACTCAGTCTTTACGAGTGCTGATTTTTCATCTTCTATTCTATCACGTTATTTTGAAAATGCAAGTAAAATACGTAAAAAAAGAAAAGCAACCCGAACCTTGTATTCTGATCACTTTTCTTCTTTTTGCTGTAATATATATCAACCCTTGGTTACGTGAACCGTTTTGCTGATACATTTGCTGTGTTTCTACCTATTATAATAGCAACTCAAAAACTATGTTTTTGTCAGGTGAAGCGGCGAATCGCAAGGATTGTCTTGCAACTTGCACTTCTGTCATGGGTGATGCCCCATTTTGTTCCTTTCGCTTCCACGATTCCGCCATTTCCGTCGTAGATAGCCACATGTCCGGAATAACAGATCACATCACCTGCTCTTGCTTCAGATAAACTTGAAACTGCTGTACCAAGGCTTCTCCATCCTGCTGATGTGGTATAACCACCACTGTAAGCACCGGTGTTTTTCAGCACCTGATATACAAAATGAGAGCAATCAATACCATTGGTCAGGGAATTACCACCCCATACGTATGGATTACCGACAAACTGATCTGCATATGCTACGATAGTACTGCCGGATGCTCCACTGCTGTTTACGGAACCGGAACTGCCTGTCGAACTGCTTTTGTCTGAACTGCTGCCTGAACTTGCAGTACTGTTATTGGTGCTTGTGCTGCCGGAACTTGCAGTACTGCTATTTGTGCTTGTGCTGCCTGAACTTGCAGTACTGCTGCCTGTTGCTGCATTACTGTTGTTTGTTGTACTGTTGTTTCTGCTGCTCTGTGAAGTCGAACTGTTGCCGGAAGAAGTACTTGTCGAGCTGGCCGCTGCTGCCTGCTGACGGCTGGCTTCTTCGGCTGCTGCCTGCTGTCTTGCTGCTTCTTCTGCCGCTGCCTGCTGACGGGCTGCTTCCTCAGCCGCCGCCTGTCTTGCCGCCTCTTCTTCGGCCTGTCGTTTTTCTTCTGCAATCTGATCCAGCTGCGCCTGTTGCTGGCTGATCAGATTACTGATCTCATTTGCCTGCTGCTGGGCTGTTGCAATCTGGGCTTCGTAATCACTGCTGGTTGCTTTCTTTTCATCCATCTGTGCCTGTAAGTCTGCCTGCTGGCTCTGCAGATCTGCCTGCTGGCTTTCCAGGGATGCTTTCTGTGTCTCCAGGTCACTCTTTTGTGTCTCCAGATCCGCTTTCTGATTCTCCAGATCTGCCTTCAGATCAGACACCTGCTGTACCACTTCTTTAAAAGCTTCCAGCTGTTTTCTGTCATAATCGTGCATGTTCTGTGCATATTCCACTTTATTCAGAAGAGACGTGATACTGTCCGCACCGCTTAACATATTCAGCCATGCTTCATTTCCACCATTCTCATATATGTACTGGATACGTTTTTTCATATCCGCATACTGCTTGTCGCGATCTGCCTCTGCATCCTGCAGCTGACCGGCAGTTGTCTCAATCTCTCCCTCTTTTTCCGTAATATCTGCTTCTTTTTGTGCAATTCCATCTTCTGTACTTGCAATGTCTGTTTTGGTAGCATCAATCTGAATCATCAGATCTACCATATCTGCATCCATAGCATTGATTTCTGACTGGATCTGCTGCTGCTGTTCAGACAAAGAAGCAATGGTATCATTTGTCTGACTTAACTGGCTCTCTGCCTGGGCTTTCTGCTGTCTGATATCTGATTCTGTATCAGCAAAAACCGTAAAAGACTGAGAAACCATCATTACAAGTCCCAAAAACGCACATACTACTCTTTTTTTCATGTAAAACCTCTCTTTTTATTGCCTTTGTTGCTTTGTTTTTTAATGACTTTGTAACAATTTCGTTACTTTTTATATACTACCACTTTCCCGGAGCAAATGCAAGAAGTATGTCTCATAATTCGCAGAATATTCACAGAATGGCTATTGTTCACTCCATTCCCAGTAACCCGCTTCGCGATACACAGAATTTTCATCAAAAAAGAGAACCGGATCTTTTCCCCGGTTCTCTTTTTATTGATTATCCTTTATTCACAGCTTTTTTTGCTTAATCGATCAGGTTCTGCATGCTCTTCAGTCCTATAACCAGCGTAGAAGTATTATGCAGCAATGCGGAAGTGGTTGGCTGTATGATACCGGTCACACCAAGAGCGATCAGTCCGGCATTAATCAAAATAATCGAACGATAGTTCTTGTGGATCCGTTTCATCAGCCCGTTACTGATTGCTTTTAATGTAACAATTTCGTAAAGATTATCCGCACCGATTGTTACATCTGCTATTTCACGCGCAATCTCCGCACCGTCACTGATAGCGATTCCCACATCTGCAGCTGACAGAGCCGGTGAATCGTTGATACCGTCACCGATCATGATCACTTTTCGTCCTGCTGCTTTTTCACGTTCCACAAATCCCGCTTTATCTTCCGGCAATACTTCCGAATAATATTCATCTACACCAATCTGTGCTGCTACAGCTCTTGCGGTACGTTCGCTGTCTCCGGTCATCATAACTACTTTGCTGATTCCCGCCCGTTTCAGAGAATTGATCACCGGGAACGCTTCCTGACGGATCGGATCATGGATACAGATCACCGCAGCCAGTTTTCCGTCAATAGCCAGATACAGATGGGAATACTCTTCCGGAAGTACTGCGAATTTTTCTTCCATGCCGTCCGGAATCACACAATGTTCATCTTCGAAGACAAAATGAGCACTTCCGATGATTACTTTATGTTCATCTATCATTGTGGATATCCCATGTGCAACAATGTATTCTACTTTAGAATGCATCTCTTCGTGGAAAATATTCCGCTTTTTGGCGGCATCAACCACAGCCTTCGCCATAGAATGTGGAAAATGTTCTTCCAGGCAGGCTGCGATACGAAGCAGTTCTTCTTCGGAGCGCTCACAGAAGGTCTCTATTTTAGCAACTGTTGGTTCTGCTTTCGTCAGTGTACCGGTCTTATCAAATACGATGGTATCGGCCTGTGCGATCGCTTCCAGGAATTTACCACCTTTTACCGTGATATCATACAGACTTGCTTCCCGGATCGCCGAAAGTACGCTGATCGGCATCGCCAGTTTCAGCGCACAGGAAAAATCTACCATCAGTACCGCCAGTGTCTTTGTCATATTTCGTGTGAGCAGATAGGTCAGGCCGGTACCCGCCAGTGTATACGGAACCAGACGGTCTGCCAGATGTTCTGCTTTTCCTTCCACGTTGGACTTAAGTTTTTCGGACTCTTCGATCATGGTAACGATCTTTTCAAACTTACTTCCACCGTTGACTTCCTTGACACAGATGGTCAGTTCGCCCTCTTCGACCACGGTTCCGGCATATGCATATTTCTGTGCATTCTTCTGAACAGGAACCGATTCTCCGGTAAGTGATGCCTGGTTGACCATAGCATCTCCGGCTGTTACCACACCGTCAAAAGGAATCACATTGCCCATCTGAACAACGATCTCATCTCCTGTCCGGATCTGATCGGACG
>JABLTM010136442.1_pt1 | contig 12964 bp, 12 predicted proteins | sample 7160121 | NCBI WGS metagenome assembly JABLTM01 (sample SAMN14651224, study PRJNA627086) | human gut metagenome | isolation source: feces | host: Homo sapiens
CGGAAGGGGAAGGGGGATTGCAGCCGGGCTGCCCCCCTTCCCCTGGGTTGTCTCCCCAAGACATCGGTAAGACGGTACTGCGTGTACCCAGCACGCAGATTATCAAAAATAAATTACAAGCAAGTGGTCACCAAAAAGGCAAAACAGGCACCGGAGCTCCGGTGCCTGTTCCATGTCTGGGACATTATTTCGCCATTTTCCCGTTGGTCTTTTCCAAAAACCGTTCCGCCCGGACAACCACCCGCTTGTGCATGCCCTCGCCGATCTTGCCGCAGTGATCGTAGGCAACCACATGGAAGGTGATCTCCCTGCCGCTGACCTCCGTCACCTCTGCCACAGCGTGTGCCTCCATGCCCGGGGGGGTTGCCGCCGTGTGGAGGATGTTCAGCGCCGTGCCCACGGAGGTTTCCCCCTCCTCCAGAGCGTCCCGGACGGCTACACATGCCGCCTGCTCCATCAGCGCCACCATCATAGGAGTGGCGTATACCGGCAGAGAACCGCTGCCCACGGTGCATGCCAGCCGGCTCTCGTCCACCTGTGTTTCCGCTTCGCCCTTGGTTCCCAGTGCAAACTCCTTCATATCGTTCCCTCCGCTTTTCTCAATTCTTTGTTTCCGGTTCCGTTTTTTCGATCAGTTCCTGTCCGGACAGATCCTCACCGCAGATCCGGTCATAGGTCAGCATATCCAGCATACTGTCCCGTGCCCCGTCCGGGTCATAGTTGGTAGCATACACCGGCAGGCTCTGCATCTTGTCGTGCATCCGCTGCAAATAGCTGTCCCGGGGAATCTGCGCCAGATCCATCACCACATAGGGCAGATAGAAGGCGGACAGCTCCGTATCCGGCACGCCGCTGTAATCCAGCTTGTAATTGCTCCACAGATAATAGGACTGCTCGTACAGCACCTGGCAGTTGTTCCCGTTGATCCCCAGTTGGTCGTACACGCTGTCCTCCCCCTTCAGAGACGGGAAGTGATCCCCCACAAACAGCACAATGGTGGGTTCCTCCAGCTTTTTCAGCGCATTGGTGAACGCCCGCAGGGAATCCCCCGTCCGGGCGATCCAGGTCAGATAATTGTCAAACTCTGCGTCCGGATCCTCCCCCTTGTTGTAGGGCTGATGGTTCTGCATGGTGGTGGTGTGCAGATACAGGGGCTGATCCGTATCCTGCACCAGCTTTAGGATCTGGTTGAACACGGTCTCGTCGTCGATATACGCCCCGTAGTAGTTGACATCCACCGTGAAATCATCCTCAAAGAGCATGGTGTCAAAGCCGAAGTTGGAGTAGACCTCCTCCCGGTTGTAGAAGGTGCTCAAAAAGGGATGCACATAGGCGGTGGCGTAGCCGTTTTCCTTGTAGTATCTCGCCAGAGTGGGCTGGGGCCGGTCCTCCATCAACTGCTGGGGCATGTTGGGATCGTTCAGGGACCGCACCGGCAGTCCGAACAGCAGCTCGAATTCCGTCCGCACCGTAAAGCTTGCAAAGGTAGGCACCACTGCCGTGCCCTTGCAGCCCTCCGCCCCGACTGCGTCAAACTGCTTGTAGGCATTGGTCTGAAGCCCCAGCTGCTTTGCAACCGGCCGGAAATCTGCGAAGGCCTCGGACATGACCACGATCACGTTGGGCCGCTCCTTGCCGTTCTGCCCGGTCTGATCCACATTTCCCCCCAGCATGGTCTGGATGGCGTCCGGATCGTACCCCTCCGGCTCCCGGAGCCGGTTTGCCAGCCCCTCGGAGGTGGTCTGTACGAAAAACGCCAGAAAGCTGTTGTTGTCGAACTTCTCGTTCAGCTGGAAGGTATTGTCCGCCTCGCTGGTGTCCACGTCGAACAGTCCGTACACCGTGGAAGACACACCGGGCACCGCCACAATGGCGGCAAAGGTGGCAAGACACGCCCCTGCGGAGATCAGCCGCCGGGACAGCTTCAGCCTCTGCCTGGGATTGAACCAGAACGCCGCCCCCACATACGCCGTCACCACCAGCAAATATGTAATCAGCTGGGGGGTGATCTGGATATAGGCAAAGGAGGAGATGCTCTTTAGGCTGTTGGCTAGCTTCATATCACTCAGCAGCAGGTGATTCCCGTTGGTGCCGAATTTGAACAGCTCAATGACGCTCAGCAGCATATACACAAAGCTCTGCACCGCCATAGCCCGCCAGCCCCGCTTGAACAACAGCAGCAGCATACCGAAGATCAGCGCTGCCATCAGCACATTGAAGATCATGACGCTGGGACGCTCCACGCAGAATAGAATCAGCTTGGAGGGGTATTTATCCTGGTTCAGCTCCGCCATGCACACAATGAACAGCGGAAACAGCGACGTCAGCAGAAAATTCGTCACAGCGTACCTGCCGGTATTCCGGTCCCGCCGCTGGTTCAGCGCAGTGATACCGCTGCGCAGCCGGTTCAGTATCTTTTGCATGTCTCTATCATCCTCGCATATCGGATCCGCCGGATCCGTCTCAAAACAATGGTTATACCCATGTGCCTACAGCACATCACAGTACCAATATAGCACATCCCATTTCCTTTCGCAAGAGTCCCCGGCGGATTGTAACCGCTTTTTCAATCTTTTCGTCAAAAACGCAAAAAGCCAAAAGCCGCCTCCGCAGCTTTTGTGCTTTTAGACAAAAACACGCTTCATTCTTTGGACATATTACCCATCAATCTCCGCATTCACCGGTGCGACTCCCCCCACCGGTTTCACGATCACCGCCTGGCTCTGGAGCTTCTTATACCGATCCTCAAAGACGCTCATATCGTACTGCACCTTCCCCTTCAGCGGGTCGCAGATCTCCACCTTGCCCGTGTCCAGATCATACCCGGACAGCACCATGCAGTGCTCGTAGGTGTACCACATTTCCGGCGTCCCGTCCGGCAGGTTCCAGTACACCCGCTCGATGGGCTCCTTCATGCCGATAGTAGCCCATACCACCACCGGATTCCCCTCCGTCACCTGCCAGTACAGCTCCGTAGGATCCGATCCGCTCAGATCCATGACCGCATAGGACGAAAACTTCCCCACCGAGGACAGGTAGGACTGTGCCGCCTGGACGATGACCGGGGCAAAGCAGCCGAATGAGTTGGAGTCATAGGGACTGCCCACAAAGTACTCGTAGTAGCTGACGCCCCCGTTGGGGGTAACGTTCAGATGCTTGTTCGCCATCTCGATCTTGGTCACGTCAAAGCCCAGATAATTCAGCAGACAGGTCAGGGACGTGATCTCACAGCCACTGGGCAGCTCCGGGTTTTGCAGCAGCTCCTTTACCGGCAGACTCCCCTTCCGGGGCAGCTCTCCCCGGTGGGTAGGGGTCGGCTCCGTGGTCGGCTCCGGCTCCGTTGCCGCTTCGGATGCTTCCGGCTGGGTGGCAGGCTCCGTACCGGTCTCCGTGGGAACCGCAACGGTGATCTGGGGAGGCTGGGAACTGCCGTCCCGGATTAGCTGATATACGGTAAAGCCGATGCCGCTGCACAGCAGGATCGCACAGAGCAGCAGTCCCACCCGCTGCCGGATGATATACTTCCGCCGGCTTGCAGAACGACTGCTCCCGGTTCTTCCGGGTGCATGGGAGCCGCTGCGTCTGGGTGCAGTCCCACTGCTCCTCCGGGAACTGCCCGTGCTGCTTGTATTTCTCCCCGAACTGCGTCCGCTGCCGCTTCTGGAATTGCTTGTATAGCGGCTGCCGGATCGGGAATGCTGATTGTATCTGTCCTGTTGATTTGCCAATGTGATTCTCCTATTCCTGTTCTGTAGTTTCCTGTTCCTGTGGGGGCGTCAATGTGATCTTCGCCCGGTACTCCTGCTCGGAGGAGGTGATGCACCGGGTGGCAAGACCATACACGTCCGCCGCCCGTGCCTCCAGCTCCGCATAGCGCCTTGCCTGGGGCGAGATCTCCCCCAGCTTCGCCAGGGAGGTGGCAAAGGGAATGGTGCTTTTGCCCTTTGCCGCCGCCAGGATCTCGCAGCCCCGCTCATTCAGGGCAAGCACCCTGCCGTAGGGGGGCGGCGTTTGCAGATCCTCCTTCCGCAGCCCCATCAGCAGGCACAGCAGAAGCCGCCGGATCCGTGCCATGGGATACCGCTTGGTCTTGATGGCGTGGAGCGCCTCATCCAGGGAATTGCTGTTCCTTGCCCCTAAGATCCGTCCATCCAGACCGGGGCCCATCTCAAACTGCTCCTCCAGCTCCTGCTGGGTCACTGTCCGCAGCCGGTACAGGATCAGCCGCTCCAGATTCCGGAGTCTGCCGATACACCCGCTGCTGCCTGCCTGGGCAAGGGCATGGGCAGTAAGAAGCGGCACTAGTTCATCATACTCCTCGTTTTCCTCAATACAGGAGCGGATGAAGGACGCACTGGCAATACTGCCGCTATGCCCCTCCAGCATATCGTGCATGGCGCTTTTCCGGGGCACGGTAAAGGGCTGGAGCTTTGCGCCCAAAAAGATCATCGCCTTCAGATATTCCACCGCCAGTAAATTATTCGGCCCGTCAAATACCCGGGCAAGCTCCTCTCCGTATTGCTCCAGCACCAGCCGCCGCATAGCTCTGGGGTAGGGCAGCCCCTCCCGGAGCAGCTGATGCATGGCGTCGCTTTTGCCGCAGGACACGCTTGCCTTCACCGCCTGGCTCAGCCTTGCGGGATCCCCGCATTCGCTGCCGAAGGACAGCTCCTCCACACAGCCCAGCCCCCGCAGCAGGAACACCGCCCCCCGGGCAAACAGCTCCGCCGGGGCAAGGGAATACGCCACCGGCAGCTCCAGCACCAGATCCACCCCGGATGCTACGGCGATCTGGGCACGGGTCAGCTTGCCCAGCACAGCCGCATCCCCACGCTGCACAAAGTTGCCGCTCATGACCGCAACGATGTGGGTGGCGCCGTTTTCGCGGGTCTTTGCAATGTGATAGGCATGGCCGTTGTGAAAGGGATTGTACTCGCAAACAATTCCGGAAATTTTCATCCTGATGCCTCCTTTGCTGCCGGACAGTCCCGAAGGGATCCAATCCGCTCTGTATTCCGCAAAAGTCCTGTACAACATTTGCGAGGAGCCCTCGTTATGTTGCATGGAGAAGCTTTGCCGCACAGATCATTTCTGTGCAATATGACGAAATAATGGCTGATGCATCTGACGCACAATCTTTGTGCGGTATTGCCCTTGCATTTTTCTGCAAAAGGTTTATAATAGTTATGTTATGTTATCTTTGAAAGGATGTATGAAAACCATGATTATTCTCGTAGTCAACGCCGGCAGCTCTTCTCTGAAGTATCAGCTGATCGACATGAAGGACGAGTCCGTGATCGCCAAGGGCAACTGCGACCGGATCGGCATCGACGGCCACATCAGCCACAAGACCCTTGACGGCAGAACCTTAAATGAGGACTGTGATTTCCCCACCCATACAGAAGCCTTCATGAAGCTGGTAGATGTCCTGACCAAGGGAGACGCTTCCGTCATCAAGAGCATGGACGAGATCTCCGCCGTAGGCCACCGGATCGTCCAGGGCGCCGAGATTTTCGACAAGCCGGTTCTGGTGACTGATGAGGTCATCCAGCAGATCGACGATCTGAAGGAGCTGGCTCCCGTACATAACCACGCACATGCGCTGGCGCTGTGGGCATGCAAGAAGGTTATGCCCGCCAACGTGCCCCAGGTAGTCGTATTCGACACTGCCTTCCACCAGACCATGCCGGAAAAGGCATATATGTTCGGCCTGCCCTACGAGGATTACGAGAACTACAGCGTCCGGAAGTACGGCTTCCACGGCACCTCCCACCGGTTCGTATCCAACGCACTGGCACAGGCGCTGGGCAAGGACATCAAGGATCTGAAGATCGTATCCTGCCACCTGGGCAACGGTTCCTCCATTACCGCAGTACAGGGCGGCAAATCCATCGACACCTCCATGGGCTTTACCCCTCTGGACGGTCTGCTGATGGGTACCCGTACCGGCTGTGTGGATCCTTCCGCCGTTACCTTCGTTGCGGAAAAGCATCACTTCACACCCTCCCAGATGAGCGAGTACATGAACAAGAAGTCCGGCTTCCTGGGCGTTTCCGGCATTTCCTCCGACAACCGGGACATTACCGCTGCCGCAGAAAAGGGCGACAAGCGTGCCCTGCTTGCCAAGGACATTCTGGTTTATGAGATCAAGAAGTACATCGGCTCCTACGCCGCAGCCATGAACGGGCTGGACGCTGTTCTGTTCACCGGCGGCATCGGGGAAAACTCCGACGACGTGCGTGCAGAGGTTTGCCGGAATATGGACTTCTTCGGCATCAAGCTGGACGAGGAAGCCAACAATGGCTGCCGTGGTCAGCTGAAGCGGATCTCCGCACCGGACTCCAGGGTTGAGGTGTGGATCGTTCCCACCAACGAGGAGCTGCTGATCGCAAGAGACACCCTGTCCCTGATCTCCAAGTAAGCGTCACCGTTGCCTTAAATTATAACATTTTTGCATGTAAAAATGCAACCCCTGTACTTTGTGCAGAATCAACAAAAAGGAGCGCAGAATTTCTCTGCGCTCCTGCTGTTTCTGCGGAATGGAGGACTGCCCTGTGACAACATTCGACCAGAACGCCCTGTTTCAAGCCGCCTGCGCCGCCAGAACCCATGCCTATGCTCCCTACTCCGGCTTCCGGGTAGGAGCCGCCCTGCTGTGTGAGGACGGGCGGATCTTCACCGGCTGCAACGTGGAAAATGCAGCCTATCCCCTGTGCACCTGTGCGGAACGCACCGCCCTGTGCGCCGCCGTATCCCAGGGGGCACGGCGTTTTCTCGCCATCGCCATTGCCGGCGGAACGGACGAGGACTGCACCCAGCCCTGCGCCCCCTGCGGCGGCTGTCGGCAGAATCTTGCGGAATTTTGTGGTGCCGATTTCCCCGTGCTCCTCAGCGACGGGATCCACCCTCTGGGAGAGCTGCTCCCCGGGGTATTCCGCCTCCCTCAGGGCTGATGCTTCTTCGCCTCCGCCTTTTTCTCCTCAAAATATTCCTCAGCCTTGTGCTTGCCGGTTTCGTCAATAATATAAGTATGCTCCAGCTGTCCGGCAAGACTTTTCCGGACGCTGTCCCGGTATTCCTGCCGCAGTGCCGCCTGCTCCTGCTTTTCCGCCTCGGTCAGGCCCTCCGCCTTGGATTTCCGGTACAGTGCGCTGATCCGATCCATTTTTTCCTGTGTCATATCCATCCCTCCCACTTTGTTGTCTCCCATTGTATCACATTGCCGCCGGTTTTGCAAGCGGCTGAAAGGAGCCTTGTATGAAACCTGTCACGCTCATCACCGGAGGATCCCGGGGCATCGGCGCCGCATGCGTCCGGATCTTTGCCGCCCAGGGACGCCGGGTCTGGTTCACCTATTGTCAAAGCGAAGCCGCCGCACAGCAGCTTGCCGCCCGCACCGATGCCGTGCCCATCCGGTCGGACGTATCGGATCCCGCATGCAATGCCGCCCTGGCAGAGCAGATTTCCGCCGCCGGCGGGCTGGAGCTGCTGGTGAACAACGCTGCCGTATCGGAAACGGAGCTGTTCCAGTGCCTGTCCCCGGAACGTGCCGCCCGGCTCTACGGGGTCAATTACCTGGGTGCGGCGGATCTGACCCGGCGGCTGCTGCCCCTGCTTTTGCAGCGCCACGGTGGCTGCATCCTGAACATCGCCTCCATGTGGGGGCAGACCGGCGCTTCCTGCGAGGCGGACTATTCCGCATCCAAAGCGGCGCTGATCGGGCTGACCCGTGCCCTTGCCAAGGAGGCAGGCCCCTCCGGTGTCCGGGTCAACTGCATCTCCCCCGGAGTCATCGCCACAGACATGAACGGCCATTTATCCCCGGAGGAACTGCAAGCCCTGGCGGAGGAGACTCCCCTGGGCAGGCTCGGCACTCCGGAGGAGGTGGCACAGGCGGCGGCATTCCTCGCCTCGGAGCAAGCCGCCTTCATCACCGGGCAGGTGCTGGGGGTCAACGGGGGCTTTCTGATCTGATTCAAAAAAATCAGACAAATTCCGGCAGATGCCTATAAAATTTCCGCAAAAACCGCTTGAATTTTTGTGTGGATTGTGCTATACTAACATCACAGGACGACCGTCCGAAAAATCCGGTGCGCCACGCTCCGTCAAAAGTGGCAGCTGACTTCACGAAGTACAGCTTTGGAGCAAACGATGAAAAAGAGAACAATCTTTGCACTGCTCGCAGCATCGGCGGCGGTTGCCGCAGGGGCAGCGTATGTGCTCTCCAGGAAAAAACATGGCTGCTGCTGCGATTACGATGCAGGAGATCTGGAAGACGACTGCGATTGCTGCAACTGCGAACTGGACGGAGACTGCCCGGTAGAGGATCTGGACAACGCAGAAATGCCGGCAGTGGACGTGGACGATGCTGAAACCGGCGAGGCTGCGGAAGCCCCTGCGGAGGATGCACCGGCAGAGGATGCTGACAAAAGCGCAGACAAGACTGAGGCATGACCCAGGGCGGACGGCACAAGCGATGCCGTCCGCTTTCTTTTCCCCCTTCGGCAAACAACCTCTCTGAGGATGTCCTCTGATTTTCCGAAAAAACCCTTGAAATACACATGTATTTCTACATGCTTTCTATGCAATCTGACGAAAAAAACCTTTCCGTTTCCCAATGCGGGATTGCCCTTGACTTTTTGTCGAAAAAATAGTATGATAGAAACAAAATAAATTCAGGGAAACACCGCACAAAGATTGTGCAGTGTTGCCGCAGGGTGATGCTGCTGCATGACCCCGTGGGACGAGCCGCATTCTGCGGCTCACCTTCTATTCTTAAAAAGGAGGAAATGCAATGCTGTCAGATGCGAACAAATTTTCAAAAGAGGGACTGACCTTTGACGATGTGCTGCTGATCCCCGGCGAGTCCGATGTGACCCCCAACATGATCCAGCTGGGCACCACCCTGGCAGGCAAGGTCAAGCTCAAGACCCCCATTATGACCTCTGCCATGGACACCGTTACCGAGTCCAAAATGGCGATCGCCATTGCCAGAGAGGGCGGTATCGGCATCATCCACAAGAACATGAGCATCGAAAAGCAGGCGGACGAGGTGGACAAGGTCAAGCGCAGTGAAAACGGCGTAATCGTCAACCCCTTCTCCCTGACCGAGAATCACTTTGTGTACGATGCGGACGAGCTGATGGGCAAGTACAAGATCTCCGGTGTGCCCATCGTGGACAACGAGGGCAAGCTGGTGGGCATCATCACCAACCGGGATATGCGATTCATGACCGATTTCAACACCCGGATCGCCGACGTGATGACCAAGGACAACCTGGTGACCGCCCCGGTAGGCACCACCCTGCAGGAGGCACAGGAGATTCTCCGTGCCCACAAGATCGAAAAGCTGCCCCTGGTGGATCAGGGCGGCTACCTGAAAGGTCTGATTACCATCAAGGACATTGAAAAATCCGTCCAGTACCCCAACTCCGCAAGGGACGAGCGGGGCAGACTGCTGTGCGGCGCTGCCATCGGCGTGACCGCTGACATTCTGGATCGTGCCAAGGCGCTGATCGACGCCCAGGTGGACGTGCTGGTGCTGGATTCCGCCCACGGTCACAGCGCCAACATCATGCGCTGCGTGAAGATGGTAAAGGAAGCCTTCCCGGATACTCCGGTCATCGCCGGCAATATCGCCACTGCGGAGGCTGCGGAGGCGCTTATCCAGGCTGGCGCAGACGCCCTCAAGGTGGGCATCGGCCCCGGCTCCATCTGCACCACCCGTGTGGTTGCAGGCATCGGCGTGCCCCAGATCACCGCTGTGTACGATGTCGCATGCGTGGCTGAAAAGTACGGCATTCCCGTCATCGCTGACGGCGGCATCAAGTACTCCGGCGACATCGTCAAGGCACTGGCTGCCGGCGCAAATGTGGTTATGCTGGGCAGTCTGCTGGCAGGCTGCGAGGAAGCACCCGGCGCAACGGAAATCTTCCAGGGCAGACAGTTCAAGGTATACCGTGGCATGGGCAGTCTGGGCGCCATGGAGTGCGGCTCCAAGGATCGCTACTTCCAGGAGGGCGCAAAGAAGCTGGTTCCCGAAGGGGTCGAGGGTCGTGTACCCTACAAGGGCGTGGTGGCTGACACCATCTTCCAGCTATGCGGCGGCATCCGCTCCGGCATGGGCTACTGCGGCTGCAAGGACATCCCCACCCTCCACGAAAAGGCAAAGTTTGTCCGGATCACCGGCGCTGGTCTGAAGGAGAGCCACCCCCACGATATTTATATCACCAAGGAAGCCCCCAACTATTCTGCACAGATCTGACGCATTGCATATAGCATTCCGCTCCGCATGGATTTCATGCGGAGCTTTTTTGTGCCGCCCCTTCCGGATGCTTTTTCGAGAAACAGAAAAAAATTATCGATATTCGATAATTTTCTATTGACAAATGATAATTCCCGTGTTATACTGTTCTCAACGAAAGGGAAAGATTCCCGAAAGGAACGGTGATTGTATGAAATGGACCCCGACCGCATCTCTGCGGCTCACCACCATCCTCAACTGGGTGGCTCTGGGGGTGGTGACATTCCTTATGTTCTTCATTCCCGTCATGGCAAAGTGGTACGACGATGTGTCCCTGGCGCCCCCCATCTTCCTGCCCCTGTGCATCTGCCTGTACCTGTCCGCCGGACTGGGGCTGACCGCCCTGCTGTCCCTGGCACGGCTGCTGCACAATCTGAACCGGAACCGGATCTTCGTGGCGCAGAACGTGACCTGTCTGCGGCTCATCTCCTGGTGCTGCTTCGGGGTGGCACTGGTATTCCTGGTGCTTGCCTGGTTCCGCTCCCTGGGACTGCTGGTGGCATTCGCCGCCGCATTCTTCGGACTGATCCTCCGGGTGCTGAAAAACGTGTTCGCCCGGGCGGTGGCGCTCCAGGACGAAGCCGACTACACCATTTAAGGAGGGATCCCCATGCCCATTGTGGTAAATCTGGACGTGATGATGGCAAAGCGGAAGATCTCCTCCAGCCAACTGGCGGAGCAGATCGATCTGACCCCTGCCAATCTGTCCATTCTCAAAAACAACAAAGCCAAGGCGATGCGGTTTTCCACCCTTGCCCGGATCTGCAAGGCACTGGATTGCCAGCCCAGCGACATCTTAGAGTACATTCCAGAGGAGGAGGATACACATGACTGAGCAGAATCCCGATCTCCGGATCCCCGAACCTGTTCCGGATCCAAAACCGGACGAAGCCCCGGCACTGGATGCTGCAACCACCCCGGATCCCGCTGCCCAATCTGGCGAACAAACGTTCGTAAGCGCCGGCCTGCCCCGGATCCCGGCGCATTTCACCCGTGCCCAGAAGCTCCTGGCGTTCTGCTGTCCCCTTGCTGGCTTCGGCGTTCTCCGCTACATGATCCTCCACGCCCTGGGACTGCCTGCCACCCTGGTGTGCTGGGGCGTGCTGACCCTGGGCATCCTGTTTCTCAAGCGCACCCCCCGGATCCGCTTCACCTGGAGTCACCGGTGCATGGCAGCGGTGCTGTACCTGTTCCCCTTGCTTTTCTGCATCAGCGACAACAAGACGATGACCGGGCTGTGCGCACTGTATGAGCTGGCAGGCATCCCCTTCTTCTTTTACCATGTGGCATCCGGCAAGGCTGCCCTGCCCCGGTGCCTGCCCCTGGCGCTGTACAAGGCGCTGCTGGATTACCCCGGACAGAACAATCTCATGTTCCCCGCCATCCGGCAATGCCTGCAAAAGCGAAAGCTGAGCCGGAACGCCCTGTATGTGCTGGGCGGACTGCTGCTGGGACTGCCCCTCACCCTGCTGGTATATGCACTGCTGCTGTCTGTGGATCAGAACATGGGCATCCTCACCGACTGGATCCGGGCGGACTGGTACCGGAACCTGATGATCTACCTGGTGCAGCTCCTGCTGGGGCTTCCCATCGGCATGTTCCTGTACAACAGCCTGTACAACAACGCCACCCGGCGGAACATACGTTCGCTGCGGCAGTCCGACTGCACCCGGATCCTGGAGGGCATGCGGATTGCGCCGGGCATGCTCCTGTACGCCATCATGACCCCGGTATGCTTTGTGTATGCGGTGTACATCGGCTTACAGGCAAGCTACCTGTTTTCCGGCTTTGCTGGCACCCTGCCGGAGGGGTTCAGCTATGCCAGCTATGCCCGCAGCGGCTTTTTCGAGCTGTGCTTTCTGTCGGTGCTGAATTTTCTGCTGATCGCCCTGCTGTTCCTCGCATGCCGCCGACAGGGGGACGCACGGCCCCTTCCCCTGCGGATCTACAGCGGCATCCTGTGCGTCATCACTCTGCTGCTGATCGCCACATCGGAAAGCAAAATGTGCCTGTACATCTCGGAAATGGGTCTGACCCCCAAGCGGGTGTATACTGCCTGGTTCATGCTGTTTCTGGCACTGGTGTTCCTGATGCTGCTGCTCCGGCAGTTCCGCCCCCGGTTCCATCTGGCACGGGGCGTGCTGGTGACGGGCACCCTGATGCTGGGTCTGCTGGCATTCTCCCTGCCGGACGCCTGGATCGCAGCCTACAATCTGAACGCATACAAAGCTGGAAAGCTGCCCCAGCTGCACATTTCGGATTTTTCGGATCTGTCCGACGATGCCTATCTGTTGTATCCGGATTACCGGCAGCAGCTGGAGGAAATGAGTCCCTCCTATGAGATTCATCTGACACGCCGGTGGGAGAAGGATGCGCAGGATCCCTTCCGGCAGTATAATTACGCCACCTGGCGGTTTATGAAGCGGTATCAGCCTTAGCTTGTGACAGTTTTCCTTTGCGTTGTTTTTGATACTCTGCGTGCTAAGCACATGCTTTGCTGTTTTGCTTTTGGTGACCGTTTTCTTTTTTGCGTTTTCAGATGGTCTGCGTGCTCCGCTTACGCAGGAGCGTTTTACCAGATGCTTGGGGAGACAACCCAGGGGAAGGGGGGCAGCCCGGCTGCAATCCCCCTTCCCCTTCCGGGTTTTCTCCCCCAGTCCC
>JABLTM010017757.1_pt1 | contig 12920 bp, 8 predicted proteins | sample 7160121 | NCBI WGS metagenome assembly JABLTM01 (sample SAMN14651224, study PRJNA627086) | human gut metagenome | isolation source: feces | host: Homo sapiens
AAATGTACTAAGATTATTTAGTTATATTCTTAAGGGAATAGATGAAGAATTATTTTTACACGGTCACAGAGTTGCATATATATTATTAAAATATTTGGAAGAACAAGGGAAATATAGTGAATATGAAATAAACCAAATGGTACAGATAGCTATTTTACATGATATTGGAGCTTGCAAATTAGAAGAACGATTTAAACATGAATTTCCAGAAGCTGATTTAAGTAATCATTCAGTATTCGGATATATATTTTTAGAAAATTACACTGTTTATTCTACAGATATGGCTGAGATATGTTTATATCACCATTTGCCATATGAGAAATACTCTTTAATTAATAGTAGATATAAAGAAATAGCCATGTTGTTTAATATATTAAATGATATCGATAATATATATAAAAATAAGCTTCTCTTAGATATGGAAGATATATTAAGTAATGTTGATGAAAATTTTATAACAGAAGTTAGTAATATTTTTTTAAAAATAAACAAAGATAATATTTTAGACAAGAAGATAATTAGTGGTGAATATTGGAATGAGCTTTATGATTATTTAGACACTATAGAAATATCCAAAGAAGAATTAGAACAATTTACTAAGATGGTAGTTCAATGTAATAATTTTAGAAGTAAAGGTACATTAGAACATTCCATAACAGTAGAGGTAATTACATATAATTTATATAAGCTTTTAGGAATAGTAAGAGAAGATATGGATACTATTTTACTTTCAGCTTTTTGTCATGATTTAGGGAAGTTATTTACTCCTATAGAAATATTAGAAAAGTCAGATAAATTAACTTATGAAGAAATGGAAATAATGAAGGATCATGTAATACAAACAGGTATGATTTTAAAAGGACTTGGTTTAGAAGAAGTAGGAAGAATAGCAGAAATGCATCATGAAAAGTTAGATGGCACTGGGTATCCATATGGACTTAAAGATGAAGAAATACCTATGGAAGCTAAGATATTGGCGGTAGCTGACATTTTAAGTGCATTAATGGAAAAGAGATCTTATAAAGAAAAGTTCTCTAAAGATAGAACTCTTGATATATTACAAGCTATGGCAGAGGAAAATAAAATTGATAAAAATGTTGTAAGGGTAGTTGTAGAAAATTATGACCATCTTGTTAATATATGTGAAAGAGTAAAAAGAAAAAATAATTTTAAGTATAGGGATATAATTAGAAGGTATAATGAAGTAAATAATAAATATGAAGAACTTTGTAAGGGATAAAACTGTAAGTTGACAATAAATTTTATATAGATTATAATTAAATCCTGATAAGAAATTTATCAGGATTAAAAACTTAATATGGATGATAATTAAGCTATCATTCCATGTTACTACATGGGGGCGTTTTGGCTTCGACGGGGGTAAGATGGGTTTGATAAGCGAGCCGAGGCAAGCATGTCACCTCTATAATAAAGTATGCTTTAAATATAAACGCAGAAGACAATTTTGCATTAGCAGCTTAATTTAACGCTGCTCATCAGCCCTGTGTGCCCACGCATAGGATTACTGGTGTCATTAAAGTGGGGAACGAAGTTTAGCAAAGCTTTGAGCTAAAGGGGTATTTATGAAGCTAGGGAATCAGGAGTTTGTTTGTGAGCGAACTGAGGACCGAAATTTTAGTCACAAACTACGCTCGTAGAAAGTCAGACTGGTCTGCTTTCGGACATGGGTTCGACACCCATCGCCTCCACCACAATAAGCCGTGAAAATTTTTCACGGCTTATTTCTTGTATAAAGAAAACCCTTGCTATGAAAAGGTGTTTAGAAAAGCTTTAGTATTCAGTATGTTAAAAAACCTCCTTTTGTTAATACTTTAAGGTTTGTCGGCCAGATTTAAATAACAAAAGGAGGGACAATATAATAATATGGATACTAATAGTTTAGCACATACTAAATGGAATTGTAAGTGTCATTTAGTGTTTGCACTTAAATTTAGGAGAAAAGAAATATATGGAGAACAAAAAGCGGAAATAGGAAAAATTTTAAGGCAATTATGTGAATGGAAGGGCGTAAATATCATGGTAGATCAAATAAGTTTTAGGTGTATAAAAACACTCCCACTGTATAGAGATTAATAATTAGTTGGATTATCAAAATATTGACCCAATATGTATATAATGGTAGAATGACGTGTAAAAATAATAGGTAAACCTAATGGAACTTAGGGATACAAAGCTATAGGGACTAAAGTTTTTAAACTATGTCAGCCAGCTGTCAAAGAGTACATTATACTTTTGTTTTAAGCTTAGTATTAGTATTTATGCTTATATTGATATGCAAAATATAAATTTATTAGGTATATAAATAAGTTATTCTTTAGAGTAGCTTTTTTTTATATCAACTTAATGTACTTATGAGACAATAAATTACTTTGGGGGAGAAATATGCACAGAAGAAAACTATCAGCCTTAATTATGTTAGCAACCACTTTTAACTTTTCAGCACAAACTATAGATGTTTTTGCTAGTGAGAAAAAAGAAGACATCAAATTATCTAGAAGTATATCAAATGAAGAAAATGGAAATATACAATTAAATCAATCTAAAGTAAGTAAGTTTGATTTACTTAATAGTAGTTATTTAGAAGAGTATAATAAAGCTTTTAAATTAGATAATTCTAAAATAATTTCAATAGCTAATAACGGAGGACAATATTCATCATCAAACATATCTAAAGCTATTGATGGAAACTTTAGTACTCATTGGGAAACAGGAAAAGTTAACAGTGAAACCTTTGAAAATGAAGTAATACTTACACTAGAGGAAGTGACGAAATTAAATAGAATAGTATATGGTGCAAGACAAGATGGTGCCAAAGGTAAAGGTTTTGCTGAAGAATTTGAAATATACTCTTCACTTACAGACAATGGGGATGATTTCACTTTAGTAAGCCAAGGAAAATATACAGATTCTACTAGAGATATAGTAGAAATAGAATTTGAAGAAACAGAATTTAAAAGAGTAAAATTTAAATTCAAAAAAGCTAATCAAAATTGGGCATCTGCCTCAGAGTTTATGCTTTATAAAAAGGATACACTATCTGAAATAATAAATAATATTTTTACAGATGGTACAATGACAAAGTTAAAAGATGAATATAACAATATAGATGTAATAAATAATTTAGAAGCGGAACTTAATAATCATCCTTTAAAAGAACAATTAGTATATTATATAGATTTAGCAAAAGAAATTTTAAAAGGTGATAAAGATTACTCAGATAGAACATTTACACTGACACAATATGGTGATACACATGCAAAAGCAAGAAATCAATTAAAAATGTCTACTTTTGGTACAGACTTACAATCTACAGGTATAGTGGCAAAACCAGGACAAGTATTTAGAGTTTTTGTTGATGCAGAAGACGGGGCACCACTTCCAATAATTGCATTTACTCAGCAAGAAGGTAGATTTGGTTACTGGAAAAAAGAGTATCAATTACAAAAGGGTATGAATGTTATAACAGTACCTGAAATATATAGTGACTCATGGAGTATGAAATCTACAAAGGGTGGAGCAGTATATTTAATAAACAAATATACACCTGAACAACAAGGAAAAGCCCCAGTTGTACGTATAGAAGGTGGAGAATTCTTCCCATCATTCAAACCAGGAGATGATAAAGAAAAATTCTTAAAATTATTAAAAGAATATAAAGAAAAGCTAGATAAAGATCCTGAAAATACAGTTGATATATATGAATTCAGTACAAAAAGAGTATTATACACAGGAACTGCAAAAGCAGCATATCAAGTATATGTAAATGAAAACGTAGATGTTGAAGAAAGTGTAGATGTTTGGAATAAGAAATTCCAAGAAGCATTTGATTTTGCTGGATTAAAAGATGATACTAGCGATCCAAATAATGATTCTACAAATGTTAGAACAGCAGTAAGGTTAATGCAACCTTATGGTGCAGCTTATGCATATACTGATCATATAGGTATTCAAAGACATATACAAGAAATTGTATTAAGAACTGATGAAAGTAGTATAAACAGTGTACTTTGGGGAATGCTTCATGAAGCCGGACACCAAATGGATATAAAGGCAAGAGAGTGGGGCGAAGTTACTAATAATATGTGGGCAAACAATGCTTATATAAAAAATGGATTAAATGATAGAGTACAATACGATAAATTATATAAGTATTTAGCACCAGAGAAATCATTAAAAACGTACGAAGAATTAGATTATTCTGAAAAACTAGGAATGTTCTGGCAACTACAAATAAAGAAAAATACTTATTGGCCAGAGTTAGAAGCATTATATAGAAAGAGAAAACCTAATCCTAGCACTACACAAGAAAAGCAAGATTTATTTGCTGAATATTCATCAGAAATTATAGGTATGAATTTAAGTAATTATTTTGACAAATATGGATTTAAATTATCAGATGAATGTAAAAATAGATTAAAAGAGAAATATTCAAATGTAGGACAAAAAATATGGTATTTAAATACTAGTGCTATGAATTATGAAGGAAATGGATTTGAAAACAAAGATACTTCTTTAGAAGTTTCATTATCAAAATCAAATTCTGGAATAAAACTAAGCATGAGTATTGCTAGTGAAGCAAAAGATGACTTCCTTGGTTATGAAATAGTGAAAAATGGAAAAGTGATAGGGTTTACTACATCTGGAACTTATACAGATTCAGAGGCAACTAATACAAATGAAAATATAAATTATGAAGTAATACCTTATGCAAAAAATTTATCAACAGGTGATAAAGTACAAATAAATTCATTAACACCAAGCATAAGTATTCAACAAGAAACTATAACATTAAATTTAAATGTAGAATTTAATGCTATGGATTATGTTAAAGGATTTACTCACTCAGGAAGTGACATAACATCAAAAGTTAAATTTGAAAGTAATGTAGATACTACTAAGCATGGAAACTATCAAGTTAAATATACAGTAGAAGATAATGGTGTAACTTTTAATAAAATATTAAATGTAAAAGTAGTAAGTGACTATGATTATTTATCAGATTTTGAGTGGAAATCTGTATCAACAGCATGGGGGACTCCAAGAAGAAACTCTAATATACAAGGTAGAGTAAATGGAAATATAAAAACATTTGAAAAAGGTTTTGGAATACATGCTAATGGTAAGATAACTTATGATTTATCAGATAAAGAATATGATACATTTGAGGCATTACTTGGAGTTGATCAATCATCAATACAACCAAATAATAATTCAAGTATCAAATTTAAAATAATAGCAGATGGTAAAGTTTTAGCATCTACAGATGTTTTAGGATATTATGACAACATGGCTTATGTAAATGTTCCTGTATCAGGTGTTAAAGAGTTTGTAATTGAAGTTTCTGATGCTGAAAATGGAAATACAGCAGACCATGGACTAATAGCTAATCCAAAATTAACTACAAATAATGCTAAACCCAAAATTATAGCAGAAAATAAAAACTTAAAACTTGGACAAGATTTCAATCCAAGAGAAGGTGTTGAAGCAATTGATGTGGAAGATGGAAATTTAACATCAAAAATTGAAATTGAATCAAATAGTTTTGAAAAAGATAAAATAGGAAAATTTGAAGTTGTATATAAAGTAACTGATAAAGATAACAATGTAACAAGTAAAAAAATATATGTTACAGTATCTGAAGATTATACAGTTACAAAATCTAAGTATGGGCAGTTCTCAAATTTAGATGGATATAACGAAGAGTTTAAATTACCTATAGTATCTGCAAAAAATAATGCAGGAAATTACGGAAACAGTGTAATAGGCAATGCAATAGATGGAAAAATAAATACTCATTGGGAGACAAACTCTCCAAATAATAGTTCATTTAAAAATGAAGTAACATTTGATTTAGGTGAAGTTCAAGAAATAAGCAAGATGGCATATGCATCAAGACGTGACGGAAATAACAAAGGTTTTGCTACTGAATTTGAAATATATGTATCAGAAAGTGAATCAGGAGATGATTTCTATTTAGCAGGACAAGGCTCATATTCTGGAGCAATAAGCGATACTGTTGAATTTAATATGAGCAAAGTAAATGCAAGAAGAGTGAAGTTTAAATTTGTAAAAGCAAGTGGAGAATGGGCAAGCTTCGGTGAAGTGGCATTTTATAAAGAAGATAAATTAGCAGATAAAATGGCTGGTTTATTTACAGATGAAAACAAAACAGAAGTAGCACAAAGCTATAATACTTTAGAAAAATTAGAAGCTTTAAGAGAAGAAGTTAAAAATCATCCAGCATATGAATTATTCAAAGTTGAATTGGATAACGCTGAAAAAATAATAAAAGCTAAATTCCCAACTTTAACATTTGAAGAATTTACAATGATTGAGAAAAATACTGAATTAAATTTAATGGATGGAGTAGTTGCAAGTGATCAAGAAGATGGCAACATAACTTCAAATATAGTAGTAAATGATGGTGGATTTTCACCAAACAAAGTAGGAACATACAAAGTAACATACACAGTAACTGATAGTGATTCAAATATAACTACAAAGGAAAGAACAATAGTAGTTTATGGTCAAAGCAAATATTTATCAGATATGAATTGGGAGTCAGCTACAACTGGATGGAGAAGTGTTGTTAAAGATATGGCAGTTGGCTCAACTAGTAAGATTAAACTTAACGTAGATGGAACTGTTAAAACTTTTGATAAAGGTATTGGTGCTGCAACAAATGCTAAAATAGTATATAATTTAGATGGAAATTACAACTATTTTACAACATATGTGGGAACAGATAAAAACTATAACTTAGGAAGTACAACAATAAGATTTAGAATACTTGCTGATGGAAAAGAAGTTTATACTTCTGATGTAATAAAAACAAATACTCCTGCAGAATATGTAAGATTAGATGTTACAGGAGTTAAAGAACTTACTTTAATTGCTGATGATGTAGATGGAAACTTAGTAGGAGATTTTGCATCTTGGGCAGATACTAAATTATATAAAAATTATTCAAAACCAGTAATAGAAGGTAAAGATTTAGCAGTATTTAATGTAAATGAGGAAGTAGATTTACTTCAAGGAATAACAGCAACTGATTATGAAGATGGAAACTTAACTTCTAAAATAAATGTAAAAACAGATTATGAAAAAGGAAAAGTTGGAATATTTGATGTTGTATATTCTGTAACAGACAGTGATAACTTAACAACTGAATTTACAAGAAAAGTAGCAATTACAGATGAAGAAACTTATGTATCTGATTTAGAATGGAAATCAGCAACAATAGGTTCAGGGGCTATAGGTAAAGATAAATCAGTAAGACAACAACCTATAAAACTTTTAAATGAAAATGGAACTTATGATACTTTTAAAAAGGGTATAGGAACTCATTCTTATTCAGAAATAGTATATGATTCAACAGGATATGATATATTTGATACTTGGGTAGGTCTTGATGAATTTGTATCAAATCAAAGTGCATCAAGTGTTATATTTAAGGTTTATGTAGATGGTAAATTAAAAGCAGAAACTGATGTTATGAAATCAAATTCACCAAAACAACGTTTAATGGTAGATGTTAGAAACTCTAATGAAGTTAAATTAGTAGTAGATTCAGCAACTAATGGTATTACTTGGGATCATGCAGACTGGGCAGAGGCAAGATTTAGAAATATAGCAAAATTTAATACAGCTAAATTAGAAGAAGTTTTAACAAAAGCTGAAAATATAAATTTAAATAATTATACTCAAGAATCTATTGAAAGATTAGAAAATGCAATAAATGTTGGTAAAGAAGCTTTAAGTTCAGCTAATCAAGAAACAATAGACAAAGCTATTGAAAAATTAAAAGAAGCTATGGATTCATTAGTAGAAGTTAATTTAAATGAAACAGTGCAAATAAAAGATGAATTTTTAAAAGCTAGTATACAAAAAGAACTTGGAATATCAGGTGAAATAACAGTTGGACAAATGAGAAAGTTTACTTCACTAAAAGTATCACAAGTAGAAAGTTTAGAAGGGTTACAACATGCCATAAACTTAGAATCATTAGATATAGACTATAATGAAATAAGAGATTTATCACCACTTAAAAATCTTAAAAAATTAAAAGATTTAAAAGCAAATGTTTTAGGTGGATTAATGCCAGGGAGTATTTATTCAAAAGATAATAAAGCAACTGTAAACTTGGATGTTATAAATAGAAATGGTGAAAAATTATTACCAAAATCAGTAATAGTGAAGCATAATAAAACACATGAATATACTACTTTAGATATAAAAGATTGTGTAGATGAAAATGGAGTTGTAACAATAGATACTACAAATTTTGACTCATATATATATACAATTACTTTAGTATATGAAGATGAAGTTGATAATTATACATCACAATTTATGTTTATGCTTGATAATAGATAATAATATATAGAATAGTAAAATTAATTATTTTTAATATGCACTTTGACTGTTTTTAGGCTTTTTCAGTGTTTATGCACATCTCTTAGTTGAATTTTTACTAGGGGGTGTGCATTTTTATGCAAATGGTGCTGGAGTAGGGGGTTTAATGTCTTTTGCAGCACTTTATAGTTTAGGAGCTGTAGGTTTGGCAGGAGATGTTAAAGTAAAACAGAAGAAAAATGAATATGTGAATAATCATATTCCATATGCACATATGTAATAATCATCCTCAGCATTATAAGTCATATCTTCTCTCTTACTAATATCATTTTTAAATTTTTTACTTTTTGACTTTTTGTGTCCAAAATATTGACATAAGACCAAAGTAGCACAAGACATTTTTGTACTATTTAATTCTTTTTGTACTTTATATTATAATTTATCAATAAAAAATATAATATAAATATGAAAATATTGACGAAATAAGACGAAAATGATAATATAATTCAAGTGATAATAAAAATCAATAAAAAAGAAGGGGGAATATCAGATATGATACTAAATAAATTAATAAAAAAATCAGTATTAATGAGCATGATAATAGGAAGTGTAGCACTTATAGGGTGTGGAACACAAACAAATGAAGAAAAAGTAAAAAGCGAAAATCAAATAGTAGTAGAACATAAATTAGGAACTACAACTTTAAATGATACTTCTAAAAAAGTAGCAGTATTAGAATTATCATTTTTAGATTCACTTTATAACTTAGGAGTAAATCCAGTAGCTATAGCTGACGATGGAGAGCAAACTAAAGTAACAGATATAACAAATGGAGAATCAATAGAATACGTATCAGTTGGAAATCGTAAAGAACCAAATTTAGAAGAACTAAGTACATTAGATTTAGATTTAATAATAGCAGATACAACTAGACATAGCAAAATATATGAAGATTTAAGCAAAATAGCACCAACAATAGTATTAGATAGTATTGGATCAAGCTATGATGAATACACAGCACATACTTCAACTTCATTTGTAGGACAAGTTTTGGAAAAAGCAGGATTTGTTAATGCAATTGAAAATAATGATAAAGAAGTATCATTATCTTTAGAACAATTGGTAGAAATCAATCCAGATATAATGGTATATATGAGAGAAGATATAGATAAAACTATATACAAAGAATGGAAAGATACAGAATTATATAAATCATTAAAAGCGATACAAAATGGAGATGTATATACAACGATAGCAAGAGGTCCTTGGACACAATATAGAGGATTCATATCAATAAATACATTAACTAAAGAAATGTCACAATGGCTATTAGATAATAATTAAATGATAGGATGGTGATGCAAGTGAAGTCTATAAATAAAAATAAATTTTTAATATTTTCAACTATAGGTATATTAGCAATAGGGGTATTTTTATTAATAGACATTTTAATAGGAATGAGTGATATAGGCTTTAAGGATATTATAAGTGCTATTTTTGATTATAGTGGAAGTAAAGAGGATTTAATAATAACAACTATTAGACTTCCACGTGTATTATTATGTATATTAGTTGGAGCATCTATGGCTATTTCTGGATTAATTATGCAAAACTTAACTAGAAATCCACTTGCATCATCTCAAGTTTTAGGAATAAATGCAGGAGCTACTTTATCAGTAGTTATAGTAATGGTATTTTTTCCTGCATTAGGATATAAAACAAAAATATTAGCATCTTTTTTGGGAGCAGGATTTGTAGGGGTAACTGTTCAAACAATAGGAAGAATTAGAAATTTATCACCATTAAAAGTAACATTAGTAGGAATAAGTATACAGTTATTTTTAAGCTCCATAACAAAATTTATAATGCTATTTAATGATAGTAAAACATCAGATTTACTGTTTTGGATGATTGGAGGAGTTCATCATGCTCAAATTACACATATAGTGGAGTTATTACCATGTTTTATTATATCAATACTTTTAATAATTAAAATATCAAATTCAATGGATACATTAAAAATGGGGGATGCCATAGCAATTAGCTTAGGAGAAAATATTAAAGTAATAAAAAGTATAGCAACTATAGTAGTAATTTTACTATCAAGTTCTTCTGTAGCAATAGCAGGACCAATATCATTTATAGGATTAATAACTCCTCATATAGTAATTAAGCTAGGAGCAAGAAATTTTAGAGAAAGTTTTATATTATGCGGTATATATGGAGCTAATTTGCTTTTATTATCAGATATAATATCTAAAATTTTAAAGTATCCTTATGAATCACCAGTAGGAATAGTAACAGCTTTTATGGGAGCAGTTTTTTATATAATACTAGCTAATAAAGAAATGAAAAGAGGTGGAGTAAGTGAAAAGTAAAAATACATTAATATTTACTATAAATATAATAATGTTAGTGCTTGTATCTTTTATAAGCTTACTCTTTGGAAGTAAGATATTAAATATAACAGATGTATTTAATGCAATATTTAATAATTCAACTTCAAAATACTCTTTCATTATTTTTGAGTATAGAATACCTAGATTATTAATATGTATAATGGTAGGTATGAGTTTAGCTGTAGCAGGGGCTATTTTTCAAGGGGTACTTAGAAATGCACTTGCATCTACTGATGTACTTGGGATAGGAAAAGGAGCAGGCTTTTTTGCTTGTATGGCAATAAGTCTAGGTTTAAAAGAGCCTATATCCTTATGGGCTATGGTTGGAGGGCTTTTAGCAGGAACTATTATTTATATACTAACTAAAAAAACAAATTTCAAAAATACTAGTATAGTAATAATGGGAATAGCTATAAGTGCATTATTTGATGCAGGAATACAATATTTAAATATAAGCAATTCAGAAAATATACAAACTATTCTTTTATGGTTAACGGGAAGTGTATGGGGAAGATATTGGAATGAAGTAAAAGTACTAACACCTTATGTAGTAATATTTATTCCATTAGCTATAGTATTAGCACATAAAGTAGATATATTATCATTAGGTGATAATATAGCTATTAATTTGGGTGAAAAGGTAAGTTTATTAAAAGTTGGTTTATTATTAATAGGAATAATACTTACAACTAGTAGTGTAAGTGTAAGTGGAACTATAGGATTTGTAGGACTTGTAGCACCACATATAGCAAAAAATTTAGTTGGATATAAACATATTTTAGTTATTCCATTAAGTGGTTTAATTGGAGCAATACTTTTAATTACAGCAGATATTATAGGAAGAACTATAATTGCACCAAGTGAAATTCCAGTAGGAATAGTAACAGCTATAATAGGAGCACCTTATTTCTTATATTTGTTATTAAGAAAAAAATCTAATTAGAAAGGTAGTAATTATAATGAGCTTAGATATAAAAAACTTAGTTTTAGGATATGAGGACAAAATAATAGTTAATAACATTGATATATCTATTTCAAAAGGTGAAATTACCATTTTAATTGGAGCAAATGGTTGTGGAAAATCTACTTTACTTAGTGGAATGAGTAGACTATTAATTCCTAAGGAAGGAAATGTATTTTTAGAAGGAAAATCAATACATGATTATAAACCTAAAGAATTAGCTAAAAAGTTAGCAATTTTACCGCAGGGACCAATAGCACCAGAAGGTATAACAGTAAAGGAACTTTGTTATTTTGGAAGAAATCCATATAAAAGTTTATTTGGAGGAAGATCAAAAGAAGATGAAGAAATAGTAAATTGGGCTATTGAGGTAACTGGACTTAAGGAATTTGAAGATAGGAAATTAGATTCATTATCTGGTGGACAAAGACAACGTGCATGGATTGCAATGTCATTAACTCAAGATACAGATATATTGTTATTAGATGAACCTACAACTTATTTAGATTTAGCATATCAAATAGAAATTTTAGAGTTACTAAAAGATTTAAATAAAAAGACTAAAAAAACAATAGTTATAGTAATACATGAATTGAATCAAGCTGCTAGATATGCAGATAATCTTGTTTGTATGAAAAATGGGAAGATATATTCAAAAGGTAAAGTACATGATATATTTAATGAAACAATGTTAAAAGATGTATTTGGTATAGATAGTATAGTAATTCCTGATCCTATTACTAATAGACCAATGTGTATTCCAAGATAGCAATATTTAAATGTGAGTATTACATCACTTCTATACATGAAACCCACAAAAATCATGATTTTTGTGGGTTTATTTTATAGACACAAGGTAATCTAAAATACATTGGTAAGTAAATTTATTTTTTAATTAATAAAATAAGAAAAGAAGAAGATATTCAAAGTAAAATACCATTAATGGGAGTTGTAGGAGCATTTGTATTTGCAGCTCAAATGATTAATTTTTCAATACCTGGTACAGGATCCAGTGGGCATATTACTGGTGGAGTTTTACTGGCAGCAATTTTAGGACCAGAAGCAGGATTTTTATCACTTGTATCAATATTAATAGTTCAATGTTTGTTTTTTGGTGATGGAGGTCTTTTAGCTTTAGGATGTAATATTATAAATATGGTTTTTTTCAGTTGTTTTATAGGATA
>JABLTM010001663.1_pt1 | contig 12893 bp, 10 predicted proteins | sample 7160121 | NCBI WGS metagenome assembly JABLTM01 (sample SAMN14651224, study PRJNA627086) | human gut metagenome | isolation source: feces | host: Homo sapiens
ATACCACAACAGGCACAAACCCTATTGGAACTGAATAACCGCAAGCTCTCGGAAACGCTCTGTAAGCGTTTCTGAGGGCTTTTTCTTTTTGGCGGTTAGTTTTCCGCTCCGCAGACTCGGACGGTGCTGTGGGGCATTTCCGTTCGCCAGACGGTCAAGCTGAGGTCGGCTCGGCAATGCCGTGAGTGGATTCATACTCCCTGACACGGCGGTAAAAGGTGTTTGCCGACATATCCATTCTCCGCATAAAGTCCCTGCCAGTGATATTCTTCGACTTCCATTCCCCATAGAGCTGCCCGAACCTCGTCCAGTCGGTGGGGATAGGCTTTCGCCCGGTGTACTTGCCCTGAGCCTTAGCGATCTCGATGCCCTCACGCTGGCGCTGTTTGAGCTGTTCACGCTCCAACTGTGAGAGTGCTGCGAACACGGTAAGCATAAATTTGCCCGTAGGCGTGTCGGTGTTCTCCTTATGGCTGACAAGGGTAACACCCTTGTCGGTAAGAGTGTCGATGATGTTCAGCAAGTCTTTCGTGGAGCGTCCCAGACGGCTGATACTCTCGATATAGAGCGTATCACCCTCATGCACATAGTCAAGCATAGCCCTGAGCGGCTCTGCGAAAAAATCTCTGTAAATTCAAAAACTGTGATAAAAACGTTATGTTGTGAGCGGCTTGAATAATTAGCCGCTCAGATTTTTTACAGTATACAATGGATACTGTAATTTGTCAAGGTTCTTTGGATATCAGCCTGCTGGAATGGAGTGCAGCGGAATGGAATCAGGCTGAAATCCTGCGGCTCAGCCGAGCCTGTCGGGGTACATGATCTCCAGCTCGCCCAGGACTTTACCCCAGTTTCGCAGCGGAATAGTCCATTTTTTGGCAATCTCATGCGTTGCAAGATGCAGAGCCTTCAGGAGCGCTGTATCGCTCGGAAATACACTTCTTTGCTTATTCAGACGGCGATAGCCGCTGTTAAGGCTCTCAATAGCGTTGGTGGTGTAAATGACCTTCCTGACGTCGGAGGAACCGCAGGATCTGCTCGGCAATCGGTGGTATTCCACCAGCTGTAAAACGGCACAGGTTCTATTCTGCTTCGACTATCGCTGCTTAACTTCAAAATCCTTGCGGTTAATGTGTCAAGCGTTATTGACAATTTCAGGGCGTCCATGACATTATTGCGTCTATGCACGGTTTGATCTGATATAGCTTGTCAATCAGGTAGTGTGTTATGCTCTCAAAGACCGGTATCTCGATGACTCTCTTACCCTCAAGATTTTCAATGCCCTGCGGAAGAGTCGCTGTATCACAGTTCGGTGCGACCTGCAGAGCATAGGCGTTATCCTCATCAGGCACGGTAATAAATGGAAGCGCCGCGGCACAGCTTTCCTGAAGCGGCAGCTGAACGGTCGTGACAGTACAGTAAAATGCTGACTGTTATATGCTCTATACCCGTCTATGCGATACTTTCTGCAATCGTGACACCGCTTTTCAAGAAGCGTCTTGATGAGAAATTTGAAACCGGAGCGAATACGCAGTCTTTTCTTGTAGAATCTATCACAGGAGTTCAGACAGTAAAATCCTACTCATTAGAGCCGAAATTTGAAAAGAAGTGGGGAGATTTACAGGCGGAATATGTCAAAGCGAGCTATAAAACTTCTATGGTATCTGCTACGGCTGGAACAACAGGTCAATTCATTCAGAAAGTATTTGACCTTTTGATCCTGTTTTTCGGTGCAAAGGCAGTTATGGACGGTAACTTTACAGTCGGTCAGCTTGTGGCATTCCGTATGCTCTCTGGCAGAGTCAGCGGTCCTGTGCTACGTTTGGTACAGCTCTGGCAGGAATACCAGCAGGCATCCCTTTCCGTCAAGCGTATCGGTGATATTTTCAACACTGCACCTGAAGGGGTGAGGTTGATGGATAAGACGCAGAAGGACTATGTTCTCCGGCACAGCGGTAAGCGTGATACATCAATGAAAACTATCCGAACCTTACGCTCGGACAGGTAAATCACAACCACGTTCAGAACTTCCTCAACTACAAACTGGACAACGGCTGTAAGGGCAGTTCCATAAAGCAGTATTATCTCACCTTGCACTCCGCATTTGCGTATGCTGTAAAAATGGAGCTGATTCCGAAACACCCTATGGACAAATTGGCAGTGCCAAGAGCTGACAGACATGAAGCTACCTTTTATAATGCAGATGAACTGAATGAGCTGTTCAAGGTATTCAAAGACGATAAGCTTACGGAAACGATGCGAGTGTGATCTCAGACCTGTTCCGCAGCGCACTGAACGAGCTGGACTATAACGGCTTTAAGGAAAGTGACCTGTTTGACAGGATTGATTTTGCTGTACTGGATCGGACTTCGTCACAGTTCAATTATAAGCAATTTAAGAGGAATTTCGGCGTTTGATGATTTCAAAGTGCAATTCTTTCATTTCAAAGTGCCAAAATTGCACTTTGGAAGAACTACTGCCCCTTAATATTATCGCTTAACAGGAAATAAGAACCAAAATCTAATTTTATTTCACCGATTTCAGAATTATTTTCTGAAAAATGAGAATATAACTTGACAAACGGCGCATAATATCTTATAATAGAGTGGAGGAGGTGTAAGCTATGCTATGCCAGTTTACATTTAAGAACTATAAGTCCTACAGGGATGAGACGATCCTTGATATGCAGGCTGTGAGTAGCCAGGGATTTGAGCATTCGCTGCTTCCTGACGGAAATAAGCAGGAACTGCTGCCTGTAGCTGCTATCTATGGCCCAAATGCCGGAGGAAAGTCCAATGTTCTGGATGCCTTGAAGTGTCTGCATAGTCTTGTCGTATTCCCGATTCTTCTGTTCAGAGGTCAGACAACAGCACAGGCTGTAAACTGTGTTCCGTTTCTGTTTGACGAGAAGACACCGGAAGAGCCGACAGAGTTTGAGATTTTCTTTATCCCCGACGCAAAGTTTGAGTATCGTTATCAGATCTCTGTTCAGAAGGGAAAGATCGTTGAAGAGAACCTTTACCGCAGAAAGCTTGCACCGAACAGTCGTATCAGCACACTTTTTGAGAGAAGTGACGGAGAAATCAAGCTCGGAGCAAGCATCCGCAAGCAGTCGATCAACACCGAGGTCAACGAGCAGATGCCATATCTGTCATTCCTTGCAATCAACTATAAGATCGAGCCTATCAACATCGCTACGAAGTGGTTTGAGCTGTGTATCATCAAGAACTATGCAAACCCCTATGAGGAGATGCAGCTTGTGATGAGAGCAGACGAGGTATCCAAGAAGAAGCTCGTGGAATTCCTAGTAGATGTCGGTATCACGATCAGTGGAATCCAGTTCGTAAAGAAGGATGACGAGCATATTGACATTCTGTTTGATCACACCGTGAATAACCACACGTACCAGCTGCATCTTGCTGATGAGTCGGATGGTACGCAGAAGCTGTTTAATGTCCTGCCACTTGTGATTATTGCGCTGACGGAGGGACGGCTACTTGTATTGGATGAGCTAGATGCAAAGCTGCATCCGAAGCTGCTCAGATTCCTGATCATGCTCTTTAAGAATCCGGAGATCAATCAGCATAAGGCTCAGCTTATCTTCACATCGCATGATATCTCCACTATGAAGAGTTCTGTTTTCCGCACGGATGAGATATGGTTTGCCTATAAGAAGGACGACGAGGCAAGCGATCTCTATTCGCTGTATGAACTACGTGATGAGAACGGAAACCGTATCGGCCCGAATACAGCATACGACAAGCAGTATCTGGAAGGACGCTATGGTGCGGATCCGTATTTCCGCAACATGATGGAGTGGAGGTAATGACATGTCCAATAAACCTCCGAAAAAGAGCGATGAGAACAAACGCTGGCGCAAACCTCGTCGTGACAGAGGAAGCCGTATCAGCCCGGAGTATCACCTGATTATTACAGAAGGCTCGAAAACTGAGCCGCTGTATTTTGAAGGACTGAAAAAGGCTGTCAATCAGAAATATACTGGAAGAATCGAGATAGTCGGTCTTGGTGAGGGAGCGAATACCCTGACAATTCTTGATAAAGCAGAAAAGGAACAGCTCCGTTCTGGCGGAAAGTATCGTCATATCTGGATCGTGTACGATAAGGATGACTTTCCGGAGGACGATTTTGATAACGCTTATTTCCGCTGTCAGGAGTTATCCAGTTCTTCCGACACAGTCACCTACCATGCTCTGTGGTCGAATGAGTGCATAGAACTGTGGTTTCTGCTGCATTTTGAGTATCTACAGTCCAACATTCACCGTGACTTATACTATCCGAAACTCACAAAGCACCTCGGAAGCAAGTATATGAAGAACAGTTCCGATATGTTTGAGGTGCTGTATCTGCATCTTGACGAAGCTATCAGAAATGCAAAAAGACTGCTTCAGAACTATCCGGATGGCTCGGCACCGTCTCAGTGTGCTCCGGGAACCAGTGTGTATGATATTTTTGAGAAGCTGAAGGAGTATTTATGATATTTATGGACTATATTGACAGCAAGCCTCATTTTATGCTATACTATGACTATAAAGCATTCTGGCTATTCTCAAAGCCTCTTGGAATCAGCTTTGTAGCCGGTTCAAGAGGCTTTTTCTATGTGTATTATTGTTTTGGTTAAGGAGCGTGCATTATGAACAAACAAAGTATAATAGATCAACTTTCTAGTATTATTTCCGATTTTTCAAATAGAATACCTGTTGCTCAATATATTAATAGCAAAAGCACGGAATATAAAGATGTCGAAATAAAGCAGTTGACTGAACAACTGACAAAACTTAAAGATCTTTTAGGTACTAACGCGCTATATCAAGAAATCATTTCTAAGATTGGTTGCTCAACTACTGTTTCAAAAGAAAATGCAAAAATTATAAAAGAACAGTTACTCAAACTCAAATCTGATATTGAGGTAAAAAGAATACTAGTAATAGGTAATGGCTTTGATTTAGCGCATGGTTTCCCTACAAGATACTGCGATTTTCTTGATTTCTGCTTAAAAGTAAAATTGTTATTCTCTAATAATTCATCAAAGCATGATGGAAAATGGGCTAATGAGCTGATTAACAAATGGGAGTTTAATGATACTATTAAGCAGTTATTATATAATACATTCATTGGGTCTGTTGATAGCTAAAAAAATACATTAACGAAATCATAGAACTTATCGATTCAAATATATGGTATCAATATTTTCATGTTCTATTTATGGAGTCATCTTTAAAAAACAAGACTTGGATTGACTTTGAATCTGAAATCGCAAAACAAGTTAAAGCGGTTGAATCATACGTGGATGAATATTTAGGACAGAAAAAGGATACAATTGAGAAGCCTAAACTCCTCTCTTCCTATACAAAGGCAGTATCAGATCCGCTAAGTATTGACGATATAAACACCTTTATTTCTGATATGTATATAGATCTCAATCGGTTAACACGTGCACTAGAAATATATTTATCCGTATTTATTCAAGCTGTTCGAATCAAAAACAAAGTATCTGATATTGAGCCTTACAAGTATGACTATGTTCTTTCCTTCAATTATACCGATACATTTGAAAGATACTATTTAGACATAATGTATTGTGACTCGATTATTTGTTACCCACATGGAAAAGCTGATAAATCACATAGCATTTCGAATTGCAATCTAGTTCTTGGTATAGAAGTATTCTATCTCCCACCTTATGCACCTGAATATAATCCTGATGAATTGGTGAACAGTGATCTGAAACGTTCGGTAGGTAAGAAAGCCTCTCCGAATTCAAAAGAAGAATTGGAGCATAACGTCCGTTCACATTTGAAATCATTACAGCTTAATCCTTCTAAAATCGGTTCTTTCTTTCATGCACCATATACGAAATATGCTGCTTGATTTTGGCAAGGTTTAATTGGGGGGACAATAGATGGAGAATCGAATATGGTTTTAACCCTATAGTGGATAGACAGTTTGTTGATTATTTCGGAAAATACGAAGAGTGTATGGGCGAGATGCTAGACCATCATCATATCGGCAGGGATGGTCAATGTATAGCACTTCCTGAATCAATACACAGAGGAGTAAACGGAATTCATGATGCAGAATAACTATCAGGAGTAACTCCTATTGCGGAAAAACATTCTGAAATAGCTCAATTGGCACTTGATAGTGGATTCATTACATCAGGAAATGATGTCCATAGCCTTTTAGATAATACTGGAAAAACCAAAATGGACTATTTTGCTGAACTAAAAACGCCTGCAGAACTGTTTTCGGAATTTACTGATTATTTAGAAAGCAGATTGCCTTCAATGGAAAGTGATCTTGGGGTCGAGTTTGATGTAATCGAAGGCGGAGATTATCCGATGGCAATCAATGAATCAAATCATTCTGCCACAGCAACGATTACATATTGTGGTATCGAAATAGGCAGTGTTGTTGTATCAGATTGTTTGAATAAAGAATCTTTTTCTGATTCTCCAATCAGTTGGCTATTTTTGCCATTTGAAAATTTCTACGAGCTAGATATTTCGCTGGTTTCCATAAACGGGCTTGGAATAAATGGAGATTACGAAACACAGAAGGAACACCTCTATTTCATGAATCTTCAGAAAAAGGATTCGGAAAGAAATTACTATGATTACATATTTGAAACAGAAAGCACTGTTCTAATGTGTCTTTACACAGATAATAAACTGAATTTATTTACCTTAAAGATTAAGAACCAATAAGTATTTTAGGAGAAGATTATGAAAAAAATCCATTGTTTTAAATGTTATATAGCTATAATAAGTGTAATATTGTGCTGGGCATTATGGGGGTGTTCAACTTATAATTCTAGTGAAACAGAATATGTATCCGAAATTGCAACTTCAGACAGATCTGTATTGACTGAGCGTCAAAAACACATCTTGGCTGAAGAGTCACTTCCGACTGATTTAGACGAGCTCACAGCAAGTCAAAAGCGTGGCATTATGAATATCGAAAACGCTTTTTTGTATCTTGATGAAAAGTATCCCGGCATTGAATTCGATTATGTTTCACATTATCCGGCAGGCTTGATGGGCCAGGAGAAAACGGATTTTATTCCAAAAGGATACGATAAAGAAGATAGCCGGAATCTCATAACTGTTGAAAAAGACAGAAAAGGAATTTTCGATGACCGAAATGGTTATATGCTGGTCGCTGTGAGAGAAACAATGGAAAAAGTCATCACAGAATATGTGGAATCGTATTTCGGAGAAGGCAATGTTAAAGTGTATATTCATCCTTACTTAGCTGAAATGGAGTATGGTGACGAAATTAATGAAAATACTGTTAAAGATAAAGTAAAATCTACAGCAGTATTATTTGCCTCCGATGAATTATGTACCGAAACACAATTGGATGCTTTTTCAGATAACTATAAAAATGATGGGCATGATTTTGAATGTGAATTTAGAGCTACGATAATAAGAAAGAGCGATTTTGAAGGCTTAACATTCAATAATTGCGGAGATATGTATGATAGTGACCATATAATCTATGATATTGATATTGAATAATTAGATAGGAGATTTAATAATGACTTATTTTACAGCAGAAGAATTATGTATGATAGAAATGCTCACCTATTTTAATGAGGCAAGGAATGCTATTTATGGTGCAGTATCTTTATCGGTAACTGATAATAATACGTTTACTTACCAAACAGAAAACAAAACTATTGGTGAAATATTAAGTGAGTTTGATAGTGACAAAATAGCGATTCTAAAAAGTAATAACAGTATAATTGATACTAGTTATTTTATAAGCGGAAAAGAATGGGGACAGGTAATAGAATACATATTGAGTAATGCGAAAATATCAAGTCTGGTATACAAAGGTTCCTTTGATAGCGGAAGCATAACGCTTGGTTTGTGTTTTACAGATGGAGAGCCGAATTCTCAGGAGGCTATAGTTGCATTCCTTGGAACAGCTAATAGAAGAGAATGGCTCGATGATGTTGCTGCAGCTAAAATGGCTGATTCGCCTTGTCAGAAAGAAGCTCTTGATTACATAGATAATCTGCCTTATAGCGATATTACTGCCATAGGTCATTCCAAGGGCGGTAATAAGGCTATGTATACTGCAATACTCAGTGATAAAGTAACAAGATGTGTAAGTTTTGACGGTCAAGGATTCTCAAAAGACTTTATTGAGAAATACACTGGTGTGATAAGCGAAAAATCTTCCATAATTTCAAATTATTCTCTTAGCACAGATTTTGTACATATACTTCTTGAACAACTTCCGGGAACGCATCAGTACTACTGTGAAGGCTATGGGATTGATGATCCTCAGGGAGATGAGGGAAGTATTGTTGCTCAGAATCATAGCCCAAATTCATTTTTCAAAACTGATTCCAGCGGAATTGTAACGGAAGTTAACTATTCAGGACGCAATGTTCCTATATTTGACATTTCTACTGAAAACAGCAAAACAACATTACTAAAGAAGTATGTTACATACCTTTTGAGTTCAAAAAACAGAAGCGCTTATGATGCGTTGATTGATTATATTGAGGATCTTTTGGATGCTATCCTTGACGGTAGTGATATTCAGGAAGCGATATTGGGGGATCTGCTTCAGCTTGGTACACTTATAGGGTATACAATTAGCTTTATTGAAAACGAAGAACTTAATCTCGATGATGCGAGAGAACTGCTTTATGCTCTCGGACTTGATAAGTGTGATACGACTGCTATAATCATTGAATCTTTGACGAATAAAGAGTTTAGTTATGATGATAATCCTAACAATGTACCGGGAATTATAAGCGGGATTTTAGGCTTTTTAGGCAATCAACTTACTGATGGTGAGGACGATTATCTGTTAAAATCGATAATATGGGATACGTTAGGCAATCATATCGATGACTATCTTGACGAGTATGATTTCTATTATCTTTGGAATACAATCGAAAGCAAGTACGAAGAAGCTCAGGAAAACGAAAATCTATATTATGACACAGATAATGGTCTAATACAGGACTGTGTCAATTATATGAAATCCAACGAATTCCGTAATCTTGTAAAGAATGATGCCCAGATTGATGACATAGTAGAGAATCTGGAAGCTTACCTTTCAGGTGGTTTATCAAATTTTGTATTGTATACGGTGATGATACAAGCTAAGTCACTTTTAGAAAAGTATGACTATAGATTGAATTTAGGAGATGATAATGAAAATTATCGTGTGGGCATTAACCATAACTCAGTCTCTTTCCTCGGGCAGGGCGATGATATTTTCTTTGGTGGACGATACAAGGACATAATAATTGCTGGTTCTGGAGATGATTCTATCGCAGGCGGGCAGGGAAATGATATAATTCACGGTGGTTCTGGGAATGATTCACTTTACGGCGGTGACGGGAATGATGTTATCTATGGAGGAAACGGAAATGACACTGTCTTCGGTGGAGGCGGCAAAGACACAATCTACGGCGGCGCAGGAAATGATCTTATTCACGGCGGCGCAGGCGATGACACCATTGATGGCGGTGCAGATAAGGATTTCATTCTGGGTGAAGCAGGCAATGATATCATAGACGGGGGAGCCGGGAATGACCATATAGATGGTGGTGCCGGCAACGATACTTTATATGGAAATACTGGTGAAGATGTGCTGTTTGGTCATGAGGGCAAGGATACGCTGGACGGCGGATATGGAGATGACACACTCCGGGGTGGAGATCATGCAGATACATACTATTTCCGCAAGTACAACGGCAGCGACACGATTTTTGACCAATATGGCGCAAACCTAATCATCTTTGAAGATATTGCGCCGGACGATCTCTCAATTTCCTACACTGGAGCATATCAGCAGGATCTGTGTTTTACTGTCACATCTACCGGGAAAACGCTCACCATCCTTGACTATATGCATACAGCCGAGTATTTCAGGTATCAATTTGAGGGCGAATCCGGCTACTATACCGTGAAAGACAGCGATGGTAATCTGTCTTTCTCTAAAATTGAAGGCAGTCATACGGGCGGAAGATACGATAGTCACTGGGACAAGCTGCATGACGATACCAGAAATGATAACAGCAGCAGATACAGTGCAGCAACTATTGCACAACCTCCGAGGGATCCGCTGGTCATTGACCTGGGCACTCCCGGAATTGCATTGACCACGATTGATGATGGTGTGTACTTTGATCTTGACAAAAACGGCTTCGCAGAAAAGACTGCGTGGATTGGCACAGAGGATGGATTCCTTGTTCTCGACAGAAACGGTAACGGCAAAATTGATGACGGCGGGGAACTGTTCAGCGATCAGGTCGAAATGAGCGACCACAGCCTTTCTACATCCGGCTTTGCCGCATTGTCCGAACTGGATGAGAACGGTGACGGTGTGATTGACAGCAAGGATTCTCAGTTTGCCAATCTGCAAGTGTGGGTGGATGCAAATCATGATGGCAATTCAGAAAATGAATTGCATTCGCTGGAAGAACTGGGCATCACTTCTATTAGCCTGAATCATATCCAGACAGATACGGTTGATTCCGACACAGGGACAATTGTGACGGCGTCTTCCGTTGTGACATTTGCAAATGGAACAGTCCGAGAAATCAGTGAGCATTGGTTCCAGATCAATTCGGCTGATACAGAGGAAATTACAGTGACCGATGTGGAAAACGATCTGACATCCTTCGGCAATATGCACAGCCTGTCTTATGCACTTGAACATGATGAAAGCGGCGAACTCCAGAATCTTGTGGATTCTTTCAAGAATGCAGAAAGCTTTATTGAGAAGCGTGTGGCTGCAAGGAAGATCCTCTACTGCATCACCGGTTCTTCGGATATTGCAATCAAGTCCAGAGGCGGTGCAATCGATGCAAGAAGTCTGCATGTTCTCGAAACGATCATGGGCGTAGATTCCTTTGTTGGCGCAAATGGAAGCACCACACCAAATTCCAATGCTGCGGTCATTCTGAACCGGTTGTTTGCGGATTTTGACAGAACCTACTTTACTCTCCTGAACAAGGTTCTTGGCGAAGCGGATTATCTGGAAATGATAGAGGAAGAACCGAATGAGAATGGGAAGATTGTCCTGAACCTTGCGCCGGTAGAAGAAGTTGTGGATCACTACATTTCTTTCGGCCCGGATGTACGGGAAATGCTCTATAACATCGGCGTATATGTGAAAACATACGACAGCACATACGGAACAAATTATATGAGGGACTTTGTTTCTCATTATCCGGACTATGCTGCCGAGATCCAAGCAATGGTAAACGGCAATTTCGTCATCGGTACGAACGGAGATGATGCACTGAACGGCTCCGGCGCACAGGATATTATCTGGGCTGAAGGCGGAGATGATAGTATCAGCACAGGTGCAGGTAATGACATCATCTACGGCGGCGCAGGCAACGATACGATCCGTGCGGGTTCTGGTGATGATGTAGTTTACGGCGATGCAGGCGATGATGCCATCATCGGCGGTGAAGGAAATGATCTTATCTATGGCGGCGATGGTAACGACACGATCGAAGGCAACACCGGAAACGATACGATTTACGGCGGCAGCGGAAATGACACGATCACCGGAAACGAAGGGGATGACATGCTCTACGGCGAGGATGGAAACGATATGCTTGACGGAGGCGAAGGGAATGACATCCTTGACGGCGGAGAAGGAGATGATTCTCTCAGCGGCGGCGCAGGCGATGATACCATGAACGGCGGCGATGGCGATGATACCTATTACATCAATGCTGACCACGGCAATGACACGATTCACGACTCCGAAGGACGCAGCACACTTGTGTTTGGCGATGAGCTGAGTGCGGAGGATTACGCATTACGTATTGACATCAACAGCGGCATTTCGCTCGTCCATCGCGAGACCGGAGAGACGATCTCTATTCCGGATTTCATCAATATGCCTGAGCTTTATGATTTCATTTTTGATGGTGAAGCGCAGACCATTGGCGGCGGCGATTCTCGCCAGGTTATCGAAGGTACGGATGACGATGACACAATTACTGCTGGAAATGGCTTTAATATCATCAGAGGCGGTGATGGTAATGATACTATCACGGGTGGTGATAACCTTAACTTTATTTATGGCGGAGACGGTGACGACACTATCACGGGTGGCAATGGCATAAATATCATTCGCGGCGAAGGCGGAGATGATACGATTACAGACGGAACCGGCGACGGTTATCTGGATGGTGGCGACGGAAACGATACAATCTACGCTGGCGCAGGCAATGATATCCTGATTGGCGGTGCAGGAAATGACCGGCTCTTCGGCGAAGACGGGGATGATGTAATCGCAGGAAACGATGGAGACGATTATCTTTCAGGCGGAGACGGCAATGATACACTCTATGCAGATGCCGGAAATGACGAACTCCACGGCGGTAACGGAAATGATTCTCTGTTCGGTGGGGACGGCGATGACACACTCTACGGAGATGCCGGAGATGACTATCTGGAAGCCGGGAACGGAACTGACACGCTTTACGGCGGTGCCGGAAATGACATCTTTGTCGGCGGTGAAGGCATCAACTGTATGTATGGTGGGGATGGCGACGATACCTTCTATGGCGGAAATGGTTTGAACTATATGTATGGCGGAGACGGCGATGATAACTTCACTGGCGGAGAGCTTGCTGATTACATCGAAGGCGGTGCCGGAAATGATACCATGAACGGTGGAAACGGCAACAATGAGATGTACGGCGGCGATGGTGATGACTACATTTACGGCGGAAACGATGATGACTATATCGAGGGCGGCAACGGGGATGACCATCTCTACGGCGGCAACGGTGTGAATACTATTTACGGCGGTGCTGGTAATGACATCATCTACAGCGGCGACAACGGAAGCTTCCTCTATGGCGGAGACGGCGATGA
>JABLTM010125154.1_pt1 | contig 12884 bp, 7 predicted proteins | sample 7160121 | NCBI WGS metagenome assembly JABLTM01 (sample SAMN14651224, study PRJNA627086) | human gut metagenome | isolation source: feces | host: Homo sapiens
GCAAATTAGGAGTAAAGAAAATAAAAGTAGGACATGCCGGATTCAGATTAGGATTGGCATCCACCTCCGACTGAGGAATTGGTACGGCTAAACGTGAATCATCTGGTTGAATGGTCTGTGAATCGGAAGTTTTCAAGGGATCCAGGTGCCATCCGCCTGTCCGTACAATCGGTAGCTTGTTGCGAGTATAATCGTACACGGCCAAGCCCTCACCTACCAGTTCCTTTCTCCTTTCTTTCAGGATACGTTCCAAGGTAAAATCACTGAGAGAATTTACTTTCATGGCTGCATTCGTGGTACGGTTGGTAATGACGTCGTTCAAATATTCCATTCCTTTGGCCGCTTCACTGCCTCCTATTTTCAAACCTGCTTCTGCGGCATTCAGGTAAATCTCCGACAGACGTACGATACACAAGTTATTGTCGCGAGGGTCTCCCGACTTACCCGGGAACTTGGTCAAGTATACTGTTCTGTCGCGTGCACCCTCCGGAAGTCCGGTGTTGTTGGGAATAACGGAAGCTGCCATCACACAATGACGCACATCGTCCGGGTCCTCATCCATCAGGTTCAAGAAATCCTCTGTCAGAATCAGGTTATTCCAGTCCACCTGACTTTCATTGGCATACACCATCGGTGCTCCTTCACCTCCGGAACCACCGGAAGGTTCCGTCAAAGAGAAATAGAACTCAAACAACGACTCGCTGGTGTATTCCTGTCCCCACACCGTAGGGTATTCTTCCTTGGTGTACAACTGATACAGACTTTTACTGTTCTCAATGACATCTGTAGCCGCTTTGTACGCATTCGGATAATCCAGCTTGTTCAGGTAAACCCGGGAAAGGATTCCCTGTACGGCCCAATAGTTCAGGCAGCCATCCTTCTTCTCTTTGGTCAATCCGCTCAGCGCGTCAGTCAAGTCTTTTATAATCTGTGTATAGCACTCGGCCACCGTATTGCGTGCAGGCCGGGAAGTCGGATCGGTCGGAGTCGTCACGATAGGCACTCCCAAAGACTGTCCATTGTCATAAGCATAAGGCATGGCAAATACCCGAACCAAATCGTATAAGGCCAAACCTCTCATGGCCAGTGCCTGCGCCTTGATTTCATTCAAGGCCTGCTCATCGGCAGTTACCACCTTCCCCTCCTCGATGGCCTCCAACAAGTTATTGGCCTGACGAATCACCTTGTACACCTGATTCCAAGGCAGAGTGGAATTAAAGTTATCGGTCGCCTTGACAGTATACTCATAATAAGGCGATACACGTCCTCCATCTCCTTTGCTCATACGCGCTTGTACGTCTACCGCACGGCAGTCACCAAAATAAAAGAAGTTGTCTCCATAATAGCTATGTGCGGAAGCCAGACGGTAAATGCCGTTCAAAGCCGTCTGTGCGTTATCCAGCGTGGTAAAAGCCTGGTCGGTAGTCACAGAAGTGGACGGATTCAGGTCCAGCCAACTGTCCGAACAAGAGCTACATGCCAGTGAAGCGGCAAGAAAATATAGATAAAGATGTTTCATGACTAATTTACTTTTTAAAATGTGATTTGTATGCCGAAATTAAATGTCCGCATAGGGGGTGCTTCACAGAACACTTCTCCGTTGACCGGTGTTTCCGGATCATACTGTTTCCATTTGGCCCAAGTCAGCAAATTACTGCCTGAGAAATAGATACGGGCCTTGTCTATCATCGCCTTGTGTGTCCACGCGGAAGGAAGGGTAAAGCCAAGTGTCAGGTTCTTCAAGCGCAAGTGATTGGTACTATGAATGTAACGTGAAGAATTCTGAGGCCCAGCTGCTTCTCCGTAGACAAAGCGTGGCACGTCGGTCACGTTTCCCGGTTCCTGCCAGCGGTCGAGGGCATACACCGGAAGATTGTACTTCGAGGTATATATTTTATCCGTTCCGTTCTCAATATAAGTTCCGGTTTTATCAAACGAGTATCCACCTAACGAATAAGTCAGTGTGAAACTCAAATCCAACCATTTGTAGTTCAACATATTCGTCAAACCTCCTGACACTTTCGGATTGACCGACTTGTAGGGAATGGCCTGTGCTTCGCCCGGATCTTCCGTCAGACTGCGGTCCACAACTACCGACCCGTCTTCCTGCGGTATTTCCTGATTCCGATAATACATAGCCTTTCCGTTTTCCGGATTCACTCCTGCATACTCTTTCACATAGAAACTGTAATACGGCAGTCCCACTTTGTGAATGAACCAAGTACCTTCTATCGACTGGTCCAACTGTCCGTTGAGTGATACAATCTTATTCTTATTGTGGCTCAGGTTCAACACTGTCGTCCAGTTAAAATTATCGTTGGCAATGTTGATGGTACGAAGTTCCAGTTCCACACCCTTGTTGTTCAACTGTCCGATATTGCTCAAGTAATTCGTGAATCCGGTAGTCGCACTGATAGGAAGGCTGTACAGCAAATCTTTCGTATCACGGTTATAATACTCTACCGTCAGGAAAATACGGTTGATAAACGACAAATCCAATCCTACGTTCAGGTTATAGTTCTTTTCCCATCCCAGATTTGGATTCGGAATGGACGATTCATAGGAACCGGAGCCTCCCATATAACTTTGTCCAAAGGCATACAACCCCATATAGCCATACAGCGAGTTCGGCTGGTTACCATTTACACCATAAGAAGCACGGAGCTTCAAATCGCTCAGAATATGTTTGATGGGCTGCATAAACGACTCGTTGGTGACATGCCACATTCCAGAAACGGACCAGAAGTTGCCCCAACGGTTGTCGGGAGACAGACGAGAGCTGCCGTCACGACGGAAACTGCCTGCCACGTAATAGCGGTCGTCATAATCATAATTCAAACGAGAGATGTACGACAACATACGGTAATCCTGTGTAGAAGATACGAAACTGTTCAGTACGGCCGCATTATCCGGTTCCGTAAGTCCAGAATACGAAGGAATTTTAGAACGTTCTCCTGAGGCCTTATCCGTCTGGTAACTCTCCAATTCATACGCAGCCAGCACATCCAGATGATGTTTCTGTGCAAACGTCTTAACATAATTCACGGAAGTAGAAGAAATCAACTTTCCGTATTCAATGAATCCTTTGGAAGACTGTGCATCCGACCCACTCTTTGGTCCGGCCGAACTCAGAGGATTATAATAGCGGGAGTCTTTCTGAATGGTATAGTCGTAACTCAGTGTTTCCTTTATCTTCAAACCCTTTATCGGCTCTACAGCCGCATATCCGGTAGAAAACATACGGGTCATCCGGGTACGATTGTAATCGGTCAGGATATCACGAAGCGGATTCAACTGCGTGCCGTCGTAAGCCCCTACATAATTACCTGCCTCATCGCGTACCAGCATAGAAGGCGTCATGGTCATCGCCACACACAAATACGGATTGATGGAAGATCCACGTTCCTCGTTCATCTCCTGGTTCATCTGTGTGAACATCATATTGGCACCTACCTCGCCGTAACGTCCCACTTTCTGCGTCATGTTCAGACGAGCCGAATAACGGTCCAAGCTGGAGTTTTTGGCCAAGCCCTCCTGACTGTTGTAGCCCAAGGAAGCATAAAAAGTCGTTTTCTCGTTTCCTCCTGACACAGAAGCTTCGTAATCCTGCTGGATGGCTGTACGGAGCAATTCTTTCCGCCAGTTGGTATATCCCATGGAAGGCACAGAGGCATATTTGTCAATTTCCCCATTGGCATATCCAGCAGGGTCGGCCATCTGTTCATCCATTGCATAGTTCAATAAGCCTTCGTACAACAATTCCCGGCGCTGATCGCCATTCAACGTAGGCCGGAAATTGACTGCCGCATTAGAGAAACCACCCGACATGTTGAAAGAAACCTGTGCTTTTCCCGCCTTTCCTTTCTTCGTGGTAATCAAAATCACCCCATTGGCTGCCCGCGAACCATACAAAGAAGCGGCTGCCGCATCCTTGATAATCGTAATATTTTCGATATCTGCCGGGTTCAGCGTACTCATGATGTTGGTTTTGGAGTTGTTCATATAGGCTGCATCGGCCCCTCCTGCACTCAAGCTACCGGAAGTGACCGGCACCCCATCAATAACAAACAACGGTTCCTGAGAAGCATTAAAAGAACCCATACCACGGATACGGATACTCTGGTTGGCTCCCGGCTGTCCGGAACTGCTGCTAATCGAAACTCCAGTCGTCATTCCCTGCAGTTTCTGCTCCACACTCATTACCGGAATATCCTTCATCATATCCCCTCTCAACGTATTGGCAGAACCCGTGAAAGAAGAGCGGGTAAAGTTTCCGTAACCTGTCACCACCACTTCGTCCAGGTTCATGGTTTCAGGCTGAAGCACGATATTCAAACGTTCCTTTTTGGGAACCTTTATCAGCTGAGTTTTCATACCCAAATAGGCCACTACCAAAATTTTATCATTGGGTCCCACTTCCAGCCTGTATTTTCCTTCGATATCCGTCACCACTCCATGGGCTTCATTCCCTTGTACAGATATGGTGGCTCCGATAAGTGGTTCGTGATCTTCCGCAGAAGTTATCACCCCACTAAGAATACGCTGTTGTGCAAAAGCTTGCTGAAACGCCACACACAACAACAATAAAACTAAAAATCTGATTTTTTGCATTTGACGCTCATTGTTTATTGTTATAAAAAGCCGTAAACAAAATATACGCCAAAATGCCTTTATTTAATCCTAATTTTATAAGACTTTAATAATAAACGAATTAAGATATTATCTTACGAAAAAAGGTCGTGGAAAGACTACACACCTGTAGAAAAAGTCCACAACCTTCATTATACAGTTACTCCCGGTTCAGGTATTCACACAAATGCTGTACGGCTCTTGCCCGATGGCTGATTTTATTCTTTTCTTCTGCTCCCATCTCGGCAAAGGTCTCGGTATAGCCTTCGGGCATGAACACCGGATCGTACCCAAAGCCTGAGGCTCCCCGTTTCTCCCGGATGATTTCACCTCTCACGATTCCTTCAAACAGGTGCGACTGTCCGCCTTCTATCAGGCAGATGGCCGTACGGAACTGTGCCTTCCGGTTGTCTTTTCCTTCCAGTTCGGTCAGCAACTTCTTCATGTTGGCCTCCGAATCGTGTCCTTCACCGCCCGCATAGCGTGCCGAATACACACCGGGTGCTCCGTTCAACGCCTCTACTTCCAGACCCGTATCGTCTGCAAAGCAATCCAGACCGTAGTGCTGATAAATATACTCCGCCTTGAGTGCCGCATTTCCCTCCAAGGTGTCTGCCGTTTCAGGAATATCTGCCTCGCAATGGATGTCCTTCAAACTCAAGATATCTACTTTCTCACCCAATATGGCACATATTTCATCCAGCTTATGGGCATTGTTCGTGGCAAAAACCAACTTCTTTTTCATCATGCAGTTGTTCTAAATAATCACATTTACAGGTACAAAGATACATATCGTCGGCCGACAATTCAAATGCTCCTTTCAAAAATTGCATAAAAAAGGTCCGACTCCCCATACGGGAAGCCAGACCTTTATCGTTATAAAAGAACTGTAGGTTTAGTTCAATACGATTTCATCCACAAACAGATAACCCGGGTTGCCTTTTCCTCCATGCCATGCCGGAATATTCTTTTCAGACAAAGCAGTCACTTTCACATAGCGGGCCTTTACCGGTGTAAACTTCAGCGTATGCGTATAAATCTGGTTGGCATCCTTCTCGGTCATGGCCGGGTAAGTTTCCGAAGCCACTTTCTTGAAGGTCTTGTTGTCATCAGACACCTCCACCGTAATACCTCTGGCATCGAAAATCCAGTCGCCTTTTTCCACACAAGTACGCAGGGTCATGGAACTGATTTCCGTAGCTTCCTTCAAATCGATGACGGCTTCCATATCGTTCTTGTAGAACGCAATCCAGCGGCCGGTCTTGTAGTTCCGGTTACCGGTCATACCGTCTACCAACGTCACCGCTCCCTTGAACTCATAGGGCTTGTTGATGGGCTGCAGCATCGTAATCGGTTTTGCAGTAGACTTGCTGAACGAGATGCTGTCGAGCGTCACACGGGAATTGCCTTCCGGACGCACGGCCATCATGCGCAATACACAAGCTGCATCAATACTCAATTTACCTTCAAACTTGGTAGAAGAAGCCGTCGGTTCGGTTCCGTCGAGTGTATAGTATATCGGAGCCTCATCAATCGTAGCGGCACTGACATCCAGTTTACCGGTTTCCGGATTCGGCACAATATTCACGTCCACATCAAAGATATGAGTCGCATAGTTCCATCCCTTCAGCTGATAAATCTTGGTCAAACGAGCCGTACGTTTCAGGAATCCCTGATAATCTTTCTTCTTTTCAGGAGCACTCCACTGGGTTTCGCAAAGGGCTGCCATACGCGGCAATACCATGTACTGAGCCTGTGCAAGTGTAGGAATGTATTCAGTCCACAGATTGGCTTGCACACCCGTGATGTATTTCTGTTCTTCCGGAGAAAGCGCAGCAGGCATCGGTTCGTAGCTGTACACTCTTTCAATCGGCAGATAACCACCGATGGCCAGCGGTTCATTGTCGGTATCCTTTGCCTGATAATAGTCGAAATACAGGTAAGTATTCGGCGTCATGATGACATTGTGTTGCTGACGGGCTGCTTCAATGCCTCCCGCTTCACCTCTCCAAGACATGACTGTGGCATTCGGAGCCAGTCCACCTTCCAGGATTTCATCCCATCCAATCATGTTCCGTCCATGCTCGGTGAGGAACTTCTCCGCTTCATGAATCACATAGCTCTGCAAATATTCTTCCTTTGAATGCTTGCTGTCGCCCTTGATACCCAAAGCCTTGATACGGGCCTGACACTTCGGACAAGTCTCCCACTTCACTTTCGGGCATTCGTCGCCACCTACATGAATATATTTAGAAGGGAAGATGTCGATAATCTCAGCCAACACATCCTTGATAAACTGGATGGTCTTGTCGTTTCCGGCACAAAGCACATTGTCGGAGATACCCCACATACGCCATACTTCATACGGACCACCTGTACATCCCAGTTCCGGATAAGCTGCCAAAGCTGCCTGCATGTGTCCCGGCATGTCGATTTCCGGTATTACCGTAATGTAACGTTCTGCTGCGTATGCCACAATTTCCTTGGCCTGTTCCTGGGTATAGAAACCGCCGTAAGGTTTTCCGTCGTATTCGCCCGAGTTGCGTCCGATAACCGTTTCACTACGCTTGGAACCGATTTCGGTCAGCTTCGGATATTTCTTGATTTCAATACGCCATCCCTGGTCTTCTGAAAGGTGCCAGTGGAAGCGGTTGATGTTATGCAACGCCAGCATGTCGATGTACGTCTTAATCTCATCCACGGTAAACATGTGACGGCCTACGTCGAGCATCATTCCACGATAACTGAAGCGCGGACTGTCGTTGATTTCTACGGCGGGCAATTCAATGGCGCCCCCTCCTTCGTGCACAGACACAGACTTACGCAAAGTCTGGATGCCATAGAACACACCGGCTTCCGAAGGAGCAGTAATCACCACCTTCTTGCCGTCTACGGTCAGCTGATAAGCTTCCGGAGAATTGGCTTCCAACCCCAGTTTCAGCACAATACCCTCCTCTTTATCACCTTCTTGTGTTTTCAGTGTAATGCCCGTCTGTTCCTTGATGAAAGTAGCCAGGAATTCGGCATTCTTCTTCATCTTTTCATTTCCGGCAGTATAGTAAATCGTTTCTCCACTTTTCAGCAGAAACGAGCCTTGTGATGCCGCCGTGATTTCCAATGGCATCGGCACAATCTGATAGTCTGCCACAGCGGTCGGACTATCCGTACACGAGGTCGCCAGCATTCCTGCGAATGCCAACCCCAAGCAATTCATTTTTGAAAATGGTCTCATGTTGATAATATAAAGGTTAATAATTAGAATTTGCAATGTCACTCAGCTGATGTATTTCCACCGTAAAATCTTCCACGGGACTTCCATCGGCTGAAGTTACCGTCACTTTCTTGGTCACTCCCGGCAACAGGTCAAAGAAATTATCTGAAAAACGTACTCCTTGCACCGGTATTTCTATAAATACATCACGGGCCAGTTGGCTGGACTTCAACGTCAGTTCGCAAGTTCCATCCTTCAGGACTTTCTTACAAGAAATCTTGGCTTGTGGCAGATGCTGATACTTAGGATATACCGGATAATACACTTCGTCCGAAAGCACTTTCCGGCTTTGTTTTCCCTTTAATGTCATGCGCAAGTAGGAAGCCGTCGTATCACAGGCTGCAAAAGCCTTCTGCCAGTCTTCCTCATAAAAGACTTCCGAAGCATTGACCGGCAACATTCCCTCTACCTGTTGCCGACGATGTATCTTTCCCTGGAAGTCAGTCCATTCCAGTTGCAAGGTCACTTTTTCTGCCTTCAGGCAATCGGACAACACGTACACGCGCAATTTTTCGCCTTCCCGAATGGCATTCACCAACACAGGAGCAAAAGCTCGTCGGGTCTGGTACTGCATGGCTTTCCAGTTACCGTAATAGTCGATAGCCGACCAGGAAACCACCGGCCAGCTATCATTCAACTGCCAAGGCAAACTCCCCATACAATACGGGCGATTCCGCCGATGCGCTTCCATGCCATGACGCATACCCTGCCCTTGCAAGACAAGTCCCATATACACCAAGTCCTCAAACTTCTCCGGTACCGGATAATAGAGGGCCATCGTCTTTTTTATCAAGGCATTCCCGATGGTACTCTTCTGATGTGCGTTCATCACCGGCGATTCCAGCTCATAGTCTTCCGGAGAAGCAAACGTACGGATGGTCTTCATTTCCGGGAAGGCCTGAAACCCATATTCGCTCATAAACCGGGGAATTTCCGCATCCAGGCTCTCGAAAGGTTTCTGGCCATACCAAGTGCCCCAGTTGTGGCTGTCGGCTATCTTCCAGCTTTCCGGTCTTCCCCAGTTGGCTTCATAGGGAGAACCCTCCAGATAGAATCGTCCCGGGTCCAGCTCTTTCACCTTTGCCGGAAGAAGGTGGCGGAAAAGCACATCGTATCCCTCCAGCATCTGCTGATAGACTTCCGGTGTATATTTTTCTTTCCAGCCCCAATAACGCAAGCCTTCATAAATCTCATTGTTGCCACACCACATAGCCAATGAGGCATGATTCCGCAACCGTTTGATATTGTATTCGGCTTCTTCCGACACCCGATGCAGGAAAACCGGGTCGTGCGGATACGTGGTACAAGCAAACATAAAATCCTGCCAGATGAGGATTCCCCGCTTGTCGGCCTCTTCAAAGAAGGCGTCGTCTTCATAAATGCCTCCTCCCCACACACGTATCATATTCATGTGAGAGATTTGTGCATCTTCCAGCAAACGCGCATAACGGGCACGAGTCACCCGCGGAAGTAAGGCATCGGAAGGAATCAGGTTGGTACCTTTGGCAAACATCGGAACACCGTTCACCTCAAAATAGAAACTCATTCCCTCTTTGTCTTTCTCTTGTACCACACGTACCTGCCGGAGCCCTATCTGATGGCTTTTCTGCGAAACCAGCTGTCCGTCGACCCACACCGACGCTTCAAACTCATACAACGCAGGCTCTCCCCAGCCGTTGGGCATCCAAAGATGCGGGGATTCTACCGACAAAGGAAGCGATACGTTATTCTGTCCTGGCTGTAGCTCTACCTTCTTTTCAACGCTTTTATCTGTTTCTCCAGGATAGCGGTAAGTGACGCGGACCAAAGCCTGCTGCCTGTCATTGCCTATATTATTTATCTCTATCTGATTGTCTACCTCTGCACGGACTGCACTGACCGAGGTCTGATGCACAAAATAATCCTCTACCACCGCCTTATTGACAAACTCCAGATACACAGGACGCCAGATTCCGCAAGTCACCATACGGATTCCCCAATCCCAGCCATAAGAATAGGGAGCTTTACGGGTAAACACACTTAACTTCTGTGGGAAATGGTCGTTGTCTGCCGGATAATCGAATCCGTTACTTTCCCATTGGGGCATCGCCTCCCGAATGGGTGAACGGAAACGTATCACCAGTTTGTTTTCACCCTTTTTCAGTACGGATTTGACAGGAACCCGATAACCGACAAACATATTGTCTGCTTGTAACAACAAGGCCCCGTTTAAAAAGACATCTGCATAAGTATCCAATCCCTCAAATACCAGAAACGTACCTTCTGCACTCATCTCTTCCTCACTCAACACAAACGACGTCCGATACAGCCAGTCTTCTTTTTCCACCCACTGTATCTTCTCTTCATTCATGCCATAAAACGGATCAGGCAGTTTGTCATGAGCCAACAAATCCTGATGAACCGTACCCGGAACTTCAGCCGTCAACCATTCGTGACTGCCGTACATTGAAAACTCCCAGCCCGTATGCAACTGACGAATCTGAGATAAAATTTTCCCCTCTACATGATTTCCGAAAGCACTGAGAAAAAACGACATTGCCATCAGAATAAGTTTGAATATTTTTTTCACGCTATAGATTTAAGTATCACATTCTTTAAAGTACAAAATAAAAAAAGTTTTCCCGATAAAACAAATTTAACGGGAAAACCTACTTTTATTTTAATTATCTTAGGGAAATGTTTATTTTACTTTAAGTTTATCGAAGCCTTCCCCATAGACTCCCACCACATTACTTTGTGACACAAATGCATTCGGGTCGATATCTTTTACCAGACGGAAAATATCCAGTGATTCACTTTTTTTCGCTAAAACGACTACTACCTTAATTTCCTGCTTACTATACCATCCTTTGCCATCCAGTAAAGTAACTCCACGATCGATTTTAGTAGCAATACCTTCCGCTATTTCTTCATACTTCCGCGAAAAAATCAGAAACTGCACAGACTGACGTGCACTGTTTATCACATAGTCAATCACAATACTCATGATAAACAAGACACAAAAGCCAAACAGCACCCTGCGCCAGTCATGAAAAATAAAATAACAAGAGGAGATAATCACCACATCGCAATACATCATCATCCGTCCCAAGGTCACATCCTTGTACTTGTTGATAATCCAAGCTATGATATCCGTTCCTCCCGTACTTCCGTTATTGCAGAATACAATTCCTATACCAAATCCCAGCAGACCAGCCCCTATCACACAAGCCATAAAATCCTGTCCGGGCCCCAGCAACTGAGGAAGATTTCCATTTTCATCTTTCAATATTTTCTGGAAAAACCAGAGCAAAAATGTCAGCATGAAAATTGCAAAAATAGTCTTGATGCTGAATTTAGGCCCTAGAATCTTTAAGGCAAATCCCAAAAAGACGGCATTGATGATGAAGTAGGACACTTGAATCTCTACGCCTGTCGCATAGTAAATAATAGCTGCAATACCTGTAACTCCTCCCGTCGTGATTTGATACGGTAACATAAAGGCTGCCCAGCCAATGGAATAACAAATCAGTCCGAAAGTAATAGCCAAGTAATCTTTCGATTCTCTCCCTAATTTTTTCTTCAATAATTTTTCCATAGACAACTAAAAAATCATCCGGAATAAGAAGGATAAATGCTCCCCTCCTTATCCCGGATGACAAATAAAAAAGTTAAAGTACAATGTTCACAATCTTCTTCGGCACGATAATCACCTTCTTCGGGGTCTTGCCGTCAATCCACTTCTGCGACTGTTCTTCAGCCATCACCGCAGCCTGAATAGTCTCATTGTCGGCATCGGCAGGGAATTCCATAGTGAAACGCGCCTTTCCGTTGAACGAAATGGTGTATTTCACGCTGTCTTCCTTCAGGTATTCTTCGTTGAATGCCGGCCAGTGCGCATCGCATACAGAAGTGGTGTGACCCAGTGCTTCCCACAATTCTTCTGCCAAGTGAGGAGCAAACGGAGCCAGAAGGATAACGAGGTTACTCATCACTTCCTTGTTGCGGCACTTCAAGGCAGTCAGTTCGTTCACACAAATCATGAACGCACTGATGGACGTATTGTAAGAGAAGGTTTCAATATCGCCAGTCACCTTCTTAATCAGCTTATGAATGGATTTCAGTTCTTCCTTGGTCGCCTCTCCTTCGGCAGGCAAGAAAGTGCCCTGACGGTCATAGAACAGGTTCCAGAGTTTCTTCAGGAAACGGTGTACCCCGTCGATACCATTGGTATCCCACGGTTTGGACTGTTCCACCGGACCGAGGAACATTTCGTACATACGCAAGGTATCGGCTCCATAACGTTCTACAATCATATCCGGGTTGACCACATTGTACATGGACTTACTCATCTTTTCCACTGCCCAACCGCAGATATATTTGCCGTCTTCGAGGATGAATTCTGCATTGTGGTATTCCGGACGCCAATTCTTGAAAGCTTCCACATCCAGTACGTCGTTGGATACAATGTTCACATCCACGTGCAGCGGAGTCACGTCATACTGGTCTTTCAAGCCCAGTGACACAAACGTATTGGTATCCTTGATACGATATACAAAGTTGCTTCGACCCTGAATCATTCCTTGGTTCACCAGCTTCTGGAACGGTTCTTCCTTGATGCTGACACCCAGGTCGAACAAGAACTTGTTCCAGAAACGAGAATAAATCAAGTGACCGGTCGCATGTTCCGTACCTCCCACATAGAGGTCAACATTCTGCCAGTAGCGGTCAGCTTTTTCAGAAACCAGTTCCTTGTCGTTGTGCGGGTCCATGTAGCGCAAATAATAAGCACTTGAACCGGCAAATCCCGGCATGGTATTCAGTTCAAGTGGGAACACCGTAACATTATCAATCTTGGAGTTTTCCACCACTTCACCTTTTTCCACATCCCATGCCCAGCGGGTAGCGTGTCCCAATGGAGGTTCCCCGCTTTCGGTCGGCAAGAACTTGGCGACTTCCGGCAATTATCTGAAAAACGTACTCCTTGCACCGGTATTTCTATAAA
>JABLTM010047763.1_pt1 | contig 12850 bp, 10 predicted proteins | sample 7160121 | NCBI WGS metagenome assembly JABLTM01 (sample SAMN14651224, study PRJNA627086) | human gut metagenome | isolation source: feces | host: Homo sapiens
AATTTTTAATGTCTCCGCCTCATTATAGCAGGGGATCTGAATAATCAGTTTCACTGTATTTCTGCTCCTTTATCTACAAGTCTGAAACGTTATATAAATTAATTGTACCATATAAGCGTATTAATTGCGAGTTCTTTTTCGCTTCGTCAAAAACTGTATCGTCTTCCACATTTTGGCCTGAATCAGCCGCCCCAGAAGCTTCTTTGCGAACAGCTCCCGCTTCAGGTAGGCATTATTCTCCCAGCCCGGATAGTTTAGCCGCATAAAATCCGCAACCTCCGCAGCCATATCCAGCCGGCCGCAGTCCATATAGCGCCGTCCGGCGGAGATCAACAGGTGCTCCCAGAAAAGATACTGCACCTCCCGGCGGTATGAACTGCCAAGATCCAGATATTCTCTCAGCCGCATCACCATCGGGAAAATATCATCAAATGCCTCCCGGTATTCTGTCTGCCGCATAATAGAGTTCTCCGACTGATAATAGCAATACGCTGGAATCTTCACATAGAAGATCCGCTCCGCCGCATTCGCCAGGCACGGCATCGTCCCAAGATCCTCGTAAATCCGCCCCTCCGGGAAAGCAGGCTCTTCTCCGAACACCTCCGCAAACAGTCTCCGCCTCGTCCACTGGTTCCATGGACAGGGACGCGCCAGGATATACGACCTCGGCGGCAGACTGCCCTCCGGCGTATCTCTCATCGTATCGTAAAATGGCGGAAACAGCCTCCGGCTTCCGTCAGGCATACACTCCCACGCGTCATAGAGCAGGATATCCGCCTGCGTCTGATCCGCTTTTTGTTCCAGCTGCCCCAGAACATTCTCCGGGAGCCAGTCATCACTGTCCACATACGTGATATATTCCCCGCAGGCGGCGGCAAGCCCTGCATTTCTTGCACGAGCCACTCCGCCATTCTCCCGATACAGGCAGCGAATCCGCTCCGGATGGCTGCGTTCATATGTCTCCATGATCCGTCGGCTGCCATCCCGGGAACCGTCATCCACCAGAATCACTTCATAATCCGTCATATTCTGCGCCAGAATACTGTCCACACAGCGCCTCAGGACGGCTTCCCGGTTATAGATCGTCACAATTACGCTCAGCTTCATCCGATCAGCTCCTCCCATTCCCGGTGCGAAACCGTATTGTCGAAGGGGCGCTCCGGCAGACTATCCCGCATCTGCAGCCACGCCTCCGGATGCTCCAGCACGAACCGTAGCCCGTCGTGGATTCCCTTCGCCGAATTCTCACAGACCCAGCCGCTCTTCCGATCCGCCACCATATGCTGCGCGGACAGCGTGCGGGTGGTAAGCACCGGCACACCAAGGGCTCTCGCCTCCTCAAAGACCATCGGCGCAGCCTCATGAATGGAAGGAAGAAAGAAAAGCCCTGCCCGCTTCACATACGGGTACGGATTATCCTTCATCCCATAGAACCGAATTCGTTCTGAAAGCCCGGCAGTCTGCACTGCTGCCTCCATCGTAGCCCGATCCGGCCCGTCGCCGATCAGCTCCCAGGTAAGAGCCGGATACTCCTCCATTAGTACCGAGACCTCCGGCAGTGCCCGCAAACAGCCCTTCTCCGGATTCATGCGCGCCACAGTAACCATCCGAAAGCGCCTTGCCGCATTCAACTGCGATTCTACATTCTCAGGCAGCCGGTTCTTCCGGTTCACCACACCTTTATCCATCACACTCTCGTCTGTTGCATCCGCCATTGCGCGCACCGCCCCATAATCTGTGCAGTTCTCCACTACCAGCGTCCGATCCGCAAGTTCCGGCAGGACATGCAGAAACGCCTCCCGGCATCCCTCCGATACGCAGGCGATCCGATCGAACTGACGATAGCTCTCCCGCACACCCGGCGTATTGCCGCCGTAATGCTCGAAATCACAGTGTACGAACGCGATCTTTCTCGCCGCCTTCACTTTCCGCAGCACATAATCATTGCAGCCGACGGCGAACGCATGATCCGAATTATCCTGCACGAAGGAGACTGCTGCATCATATCCGGACAGCTCCGGCACAGAAGCATATACAATCCTCCGGGCCAAAGAATTCCCAAGCAGGCGGCTCATAGCCACCAAAATGGCCCGCAGCAGCGCCTGCGGCTTCGACGTTCTCTGCAAATCCGCCTGCGGAATCCCCAGCAGCGGCAGAAGACCCTCTCCGTGCAGAATCCGGACGGATTCCGGCACCTGCGTCAGGTAGCTGCCGGAAGGATAAAACAAAAGGAGGTCGATCTCGCAGCTTCCGGCGATCTCCTGCAGAAGATTCACCAGCGCCCGCGGAATTCCTCCATGATTCAGATTATTACAGACAAAAAGAATCTTCTTCTGCTTCATCGCTTCTGCCCTGCCTTTCCGGTATCCGGCACAGCCGCCTCCCGCAGGAAATCATCCGGTCGGTACTTCTTCACCACATGAACTGCACGTCCCACGGTCAGAGAAGGCCAGATCATGTGATACCGGCTGCCGGTCAGGATCATACGATAAGCCGGATGCGCCGGATGCGCATAGGGGATTAGTTCCCGCCAGAGCTTTGACTTCCACACCATCTTCACAAAGCGGCGGCGCTTCCACAGATTCATCCGCTGCCTGCGGTCGCAGTTGCGCTCCAGCGCGGACGTCAGATAGCGCAGATAGATCTCCGCCAGCTCCTCGCGGATCTTCGGCGTATCCCGCCCCCAGGCTTCCTGCTGCGCCAGCAGCGCCTGCACACGCCCCATGGCAATCGGATAATAATCCGGCAGATACCGGTGCGTCAGCGTCTGTACCTTACTCTTCCTGCCCTCGCTCCGGCAGAACTTCCGGTACCGGGTTCCTGCGAACGCCAGGAGGTTCAGCGAATCCGCATCCATAAAGAACGCGATGTTGAACATCTCGTCCTCATTGAATGACTGCGACGGAATCCACACGTTGATCTCCCGGCAGTAATCCGCCCGGTAGGCCTTATTCCAGAGATAGCCGTACAGTCCCTTCCGTTCCAGCTCCATCACCAGCAGCCGCAGCTCCTCCCGGCCATCCAGCACGCGATTCTCGCAGAGAACCTCCTTTCGTGCCGCAATCCTGCCGTTCTCCTCCCGGTATTCCTCCACGAGTCCCCAGCAGACCGCCTGCGCCGGATGTTCTTCCAGCGAATCCACCACCCGCTGCATCAGCTCCGGCAGAAAAGCGTCATCCGCGTCCAGGAACATCAGATATTCGCCCCGGGCACTCCGGATTCCGGCATTTCTCGCCCGGCCGGCTCCGGCATTCTTCTGCAGCAGCACCACCTGTACCCGAGAATCCTCCCGTGCCATAGCCAGCGCTGCCTCGCGGCTCCCGTCTGTCGATGCGTCATCCACCAGAAGAATCTCAAAATCCGCAAAGGTCTGTGCCAGAACCGAGTGCACAGCCTCCGCCAGCGTCTTCTCTGCATTATATATGGGAATGATCACACTGAAAAACGGTCTCTTCTCCATCTCTGCTTCTGATTCTCCCTTTTCGTATTCGCGCAGACAGCCTAGCGACTGGCCTTCAGCGCAGCAAAAATCCTCGTGTTCCTTGACTTGACAGCCGTGATCACTTCCGCCTCCAGAAGCGTGAGCGTCACGCTCTTCATGCGGATCGGCACCAGCATCACCTTCATCATGAAAGAATGCGGCTTCGCCAGGCGAAGCGACCGGCGCACATTCTTATGGCTGATCATCGCTTTCACCTGACGTCGTTTCTCCTTGCGGGAAAGCGTGCAGTTCTTGTTCGTCAGGTTTTCCAGACAGCCAATAAAGCGTTCGATATAGCGGCGTGCCACCATCTCCCGACTAGCCTCGTCGTTCACTCCCCAATGGCGGTAGAGCTCCTTCATCCAGCCGTGCTCTTCCTCCCGCTTCTCATACATGCCGGGGCGGTATGCCGCCGTTTCGGACTCCGCGCGCTTGCGGATAAAGTGGTAATACTGCTTCGACGTCACCGTCACCCGCTCCACATCGCGAATCACAGACAGGATGAATGGGAAATCATCCCAGAATGTCGGCGGGAAGCGCAGATGCTTCTCCTCGATATAGGAACGCAGCCACAGCTTATTCCAGGGCGCGTATAACTGATTCTTATCGAACAGGCGATAAGCGTCCTTATGGAAGCTGTCTGCGTCCGAATAGACCACATCCGCCACGAAGAAATCATCCCGGCGAAACTTCTCGTCTGCATAGTATGTATCAATAAAGAATCCGGCCACCACAATCTGCGCCTGATCCCGCTCCGCTAATGCTACCATATCGGCCAGCATCTTCGGCTCGGCCCAGTCATCCGCGTCCATGAAGAAATAATATTTACCGGACGCATGATCCATCGCCAGGTTTCTGGCACTCGGTGCTCCGCCGTTCTCCTTGTGGAAGACCCGGATGCGGGAATCCTCCCAGGCATACAGATCGCAGATTTCTCCGCTCTCATCCGGCGAACCATCGTCCACAATCAACAGCTCCCAGTCCTGGAAAGTCTGATTCTGAACGCTCTCGATCGCCTTCGCCACATAATCCTCTACCTTGTACACCGGCATAATAATGCTTACCATCGGTTCCATCGCGCATCTTCCTCCCGGCGGCTACTCGCTCTCGCCTCTCCGCTTCGCTTCTTCATCATCATCGAAAGCCGCCGTACTCTCATCCGCCCGGAGGAGCACCAGAACCGTCTGGAAGAGAATCTTCACATCGTTCCAGATGCTGAAGCTTTCGATATACATCAGATCCATCACCAGCTTATCCTTGGAGCTGGTGTTATACTTGCCCGTGATCTGGGCATAGCCGGTCAATCCGGCCTTAACTCTATGGCGGTACAGAAACTCCGGCAGAGTCTCCGAATAGACATAGACATACTCCGTCATCTCCGGACGCGGTCCTACCAGGCTCATATCGCCCTTCAGGATATTCAACAGCTGCGGCAGCTCATCCAGACGATACTTCCGAAGAAAATGTCCCACCTTCGTAATGCGGCTGTCATGATCCGTCACCAGATGCTGATCCGCATGCTCAATCATGGTACGAAACTTGTAGATCGTAAAGATCCTTCCACCCTCCGTCACGCGGTTCTGGCGGAACAGCACCGTGCCGCCGTCGCCGATCTTGATCGCAGCCGCGCATATCAACAGAATCGGGCTCAGGATAATCAGACCGATCGTCGATACCACGATATCCATGGTACGCTTGATCAGACGCTGCTCGAAGGAAAGCTCCTTCACTTCCGACGCGATCATCGATACATCATCAAGAACCGCCAGGCGCGAATGCAGGTTCACCACATCCACAACCTCCGGTGTGTAGAATACATTCACCATATGCTGATAGCAGAAGGAGACAATTTTATTCTTATCATCCTCCTGCACATTATTCAGAAAAATCGTATCGACCTTCTCGATTGCCTCGTACAGATTCGGATCGCCCAGCTCAATCGTGCCCTCCACCTTGTACTGCTTCTTGTACTTTCCGATGCCGCGGCGAAGATTTCTCAGATCCCCGCCTCCCGTTACGATCAGGCAGCGCTCCGGTTCCGTAAAGGAGAAGTAGATCGCATGACCGCCGTAAGTAAAGAGCACGATGCAGAAAATCTGCAGGATCAGAGCGACCAGCAGCAGAAGCAGATCCTCCCACAGGTACGGGTACATTCTGTTATTATTCACTTCATTCATGTTCATGATGATCAGCATCACGAAGGTAAGAAGGTCTGTGAACATTACTGAAAGAGTCAGCGAATGGACAATCGGCCGGCTCTTCCGCTTACCGATATCATAGGTGCCGTAAATATGTGTCATAAACAGCCCGCATACCACAAAGGTAAGGCCGGTAACCGCAGCCGTACGGGACATCTTTATGATCTGTGGATTATGCAGGGAAAGCAGTCCGAAGCAGATCCCCATCAGCGCCATATACAGCAGCAGCTTCATCAGAGAGACAATGCTCTTCCTGCACTTAAATAAAATCTCTTTCACGATCGTATATTTTCTCCTTCTCGCGCGTCCGCGCCGTCGTAAGGGCAGACTACTCCCGTCTGCTCTGTCCTCTAAGAGTATCACGTTCCTTCGTATCCGTCAAGTTTTACCTTTACGAAACAGCCGCTAAAAGAACTTACAAATTTCTGAATTTCCTATAATGAAAATGGTTGCCGCTTGCATCCGTCTCCTTTTTTGTTGTATACTGGGAAAGCACAGACGGACGCCCTTAAAAGCGCTGCCTGGCAGGAAGCTTTACACTGTTACATACCCAAAAGGAAAGAAAGGATTTACTTATGAAATTCAGATACCTGCTCACCGGCACACTTTTATCCGGTGCGGTACTTCTCTCTGGCATTTCGACATATGCTGCCACTGTAGAGACAGCAGGAGTTGCCGCAGAAGGAATCACGATAGAGAGCACAGAGGCATCCTCTGACCAGGCTCCGGCTGCCGCAGAGAACACCCCCCATATCGAAGTAGATGAGAACGCAAAGATTCCGGACGGCGTCTACGCCGGAAGCATCTCGCTCGGAGGACTCACCGTCGCTCAGGCGAGAGAAGCGATCAATGATTATTACAAGAACATCAGCAGCTCCACCTTCACGGTGGACGCGAACGGCAAGAAGATCCTCACCACTCTGGATGAGCTCGGCTTCACATACGACGCCGGAACCATCGTGGAGGAAGCCTGCACGATCGGCCAGTGCGGCGGACTTATCAGCCGCTACAAGACGCTGATGGATCTTCGCTACGACAAAGTCGTTGTGCCGGTCACTCACTCCGTTGATACCGCACTGGTCACAGAGTTTGTAAAGGATAAGGTTGCGGTTGCAGACACACCCGCTGTCGATGCCACCATCACACGGGATGATAACGGCGATTTCGTCGTCACTCCTCACACCACCGGCCTTGCCACGAATCAGGAAGCCACTGTGCAGACGATTCTGGACGCGGTAAATAACCAGCTGGCCGCCAACATGGAGGTAAAGGCCACTGTAGAAGTCACGGAACCCACCTGCACGACGGAGATGCTGGAGGCCATTGATACCCGCCTCGGCACCTACTCCACCAGCTACAGCAGCAGCGCAGCCGGCCGCAAGACTAACATCGCCGTAGCTGCCGGATACCTGGACGGCACGGTTCTCCTGCCTGGTCAGAGTCTCTCCGTCAGCGAGACCATCAAGCCCCGCGAGCCGGAATACGGCTACGCCATCGGCGGCGAGTACCTGAACGGTGAAACCATCGAATCCTATGGCGGCGGCGTCTGCCAGGTCAGCACTACGCTGTACAATGCTCTGCTGCAGGCTGAGCTTGAGATCGATACCCGTTACCCGCACTCCATGCTGGTCTCCTACGTAGAGCCGTCCTTCGACGCTGCAATCGCAACCGGCTCCAAGGATCTCGTATTCACAAACAATACCGGCAACCCGGTCTACATCGCCTCCTCGGCGGACGGCGCGACCCTGACCTTCAGTATCTACGGCAAAGAATACCGCCCGTCCAACCGGACGATCGAGTATGAATCCGTCGTTGTCAGCCGCACCACCTCCACGCCCAAGGAAGTGGAAGACCCCACACAGCCGACCGGCTACCGGGACGTCAAGGGCAGCAACCATGACGCCTGCACCTCCTACCTGCAGAAGAACATCTATATCGACGGCAAGCTCTCCGAGACGGTCCGCTTCGATACGGATTACTACCAGGCATCGCAGCAGACCATCACGATCGGTACCGGCGCCGCCACAACCACCGCAGCCGCTGCGGATACCACGGCAGCCGCTTCCAGCACGGAATCTACGACCGCTCCGACCGAGGCGCCCACAGAAGCGCCCACTACGGCAGCTCCGGAAGAGACACTCCCCGAAGGCGTAGATCCGCCGGAGGATGACGAGTAAACTATTGTAACTGAAGACTAAGAAGGATGCTGTATCCGCAATTCACGCAGACAGCATCCTTCTTTTTTATTCCTTTACCGGCTTTTCACAACGGCATTTTTTCCACGAAATGCAATCCCAATCCTCACAACATCCTTAATTCCGGCATCCAGAAATTCCGTATCGTACTTCTTCTCCTCTATCTGCTGCAGTGCCTGCTCCGCCAGACCTTCCAGACTGGTATTCTGATCTTTCGCAAATTTGAATTCAAAAATGAATCCTGGCAGCGATTTTTCTCTGGGAAACAGCATAATATCAAATCGTCCCAAACCAGACTCCCGATTGGAGCGAACCTGATACCGGTAACTAAGCACTGCACACAATCCCAGCATCATGCCATGATAGAAGCCTTCATTTGCTCCGTCAAAGGACGAAATCGACTGTAGCATAAATTCCTCCAGCAACGCCTGAAGTTTTTCGGTATCCCCGGAGAAAATTGCCTGCTGAATGGAAACCGCCGTTCCGTCCTGCTGTGTTTTATTCAGGACTTCCTTTTCATATACGATAAAAATTTCTTTATTTGGGATCGCCACATCGCACATGAAATTGCCGTCATTTTGCGGATATACCGCAGACACGCGCAGATACCCAGCCACCAGCAAAAAGCTGTAGATACTGTAGGGATGATTCTGCACTTCTGGATAAATCACGCTGGTATCAATATAAGTCGTAATGCTCTGACCGCTCATAAGGAGTTGGAGACTCTCCGTAATCTCCGGCGTCGCCGCAGCAATGATTTCCCCGACGATTTCATTGCTGCCCGTTGACTGCCAGAAGGCTTTCGGGAAACAGTGGTCAGAAATATAATTCGTCACCGACCAGGGATTAAATATCTCCGTGCTGCCGAAAAGATAGCCGTCATACCACTGGCATACCTCATCGAACTTATCCTCCGCTCCGTAATACGCAAGCATCTCACGAACTTCCTCTTCTGTGAATCCAAAGTATTCGCTGTATGTCGAATCCAGGATTGAATAGATCTTCAGATTATTCAGACCGCTGAAAATACTCTCCCTGGCAACACGGAGAATTCCCGTCAAAAAGCCATAAGCCAGATGCGGATTATCCTTCAGGCCTCCAGAGAAGAAATTCCTCATAAAGCCAACGACTTCCGGATAAAAACCGCAGACATGCCCCTGCTGAATCGGCGTATCATACTCATCGATGATAATGATCGTCTCTTTCTTATAGTGCTTATGCAGCATCAGCGAAAGAAGCTGCAGAGACATCTCATAAGAAATTCCATCCGCTTTTCCCTTGGTCAGGAGGGCATACTGCTCCTTCTCATAACTATTGAGTCTCGGACTGTCCTGCAGTTCAATATGGCGCTGGCATTCCAGAGAAATCAGCCTTGCGATCTTTCCCCTGGTTTCTTCCCATGACGCGCACTTGATATCCTTAAAGCTCAGAAAGATCACCGGATACTGCCCCTGATAGGCCATATACCGACTCCCGCATTGCCATATTTTTCTGTCACGGAAATATACCGATGTGTCCTCATCGGTCTTTTCAAAGAAAACACGCAACATATCCATGTTCAGCGTCTTGCCGAAACGGCGGGGGCGGGTGAACAGTGAAACCATCGGCCTGCTGTCTATAAAATCCCGGATCAGAAGTGTCTTGTCCACGTAATAATAATTTGTAGCAGCCAGACGAAAATTGGAGATACCTACCGGAAGAAGTTTCCGTTCAGGTTCTAATCCTTTAGCTCCCGCGGCCAATACCGTATCCGCAGGAATCCGCCAGGAATGTCCCTGCTTCTGCGCTCCGGGTATCTCCCCGCTCCTGCACATCTGTTGAATTCTACGCACACTGAGACCGCTCTTCTCCGCAAATTCTGAACAGGTTGTGTATTCCATCCTGCACCTCCTAAATCTCTGTTTCCTCAGACATTTTTCTTCACACAGGCAAATATGTCTTCTCTTTTATGATACCCCGCAATGCGAAATCCGGCAACCAAAAAGTTTCGTTTTATCAATACTTTTTTCGTTTTCCAGATACTTGTTTCGCTTCATATATACTTTTTTCACTTTTGAATATTTCCGCATAAAAGCGCCGCATGGTAAGCTTTTCCATGCGGCGCTCTTTTGATTGGTTTCTGTTAATCTCTTCAGATTATTTTCCAAGTCCGGCTGCTTCCCAGCTTGCCACCAGGTCTTCCAGCTTCTTCAGTTCTTCTGCCGGAAGCTGCTCCTCCTGCGCAAAGCCAAGGATCGCCTGATTATATGATCCGGCGAACAGACGGCGGGAGAAATGATCCAGCTCCAGGCGCTTGTAATCCTCCCGGTTCACCAGCGGATAGAAGTAAGTCACCTTGCCATGCGCAACCGAGCTCACGAAACCGGCATTCTTCAGTCGGGTCATCCAGGTAGCAATCGTCGTGCGGCCGTAGACTCTCGACTTTCTCCGCTCCAGCTCCTCCTTGATCTCCGGCTGATTCATCTCCGGGCCAAGATCCCAGAGGATCTGCATAACATCGAGTTCACAATCTGATAATTTCTGTTTATACATAAGAGTACACTCTCCTTAATATGATCTTCTTCAATATAGTCCTTCAGTAACTATGTAATCCCCATTCTTCCGCTTAGAATATCACAAAAGCAAACTTTGTGCAATACAAAACTTGATACAAGTTGTATACAACGTCTGCGCCCATATTTCACTTGAAGAAGCAACCTTTTTATTTCAGTTGTGATAAGAACCAACAAATCTCACATGGTTGTCTGTGTCATTTCTTATATATACACGGTACGTTCCGCTCGTTTTTACTGAAAAGGAATGCTCAATATTCCCCGTGTTGGATACGCCTCTCCACGTTCCATCCGGCTCTATGATTCCGGCACTAATCTCTGCATCCTCCGGAGACGATGATACTGCAACGAAAATGCTTCCGCCTGCATCCGCATGGAAAGAACTGCTTTTATAAACTGCCTTCTTTCCCAGCCAGCGGTCAAATGTGCCGGAAGCGCACATGGCAATTCCCGTATTCTCCGCTGATTCTATCGTATAGCCTGCCTGAATCAGATCCTCTTCCCGAAATTCTTCTTCCTCCAGATAATTCTCCCAGGGTGTATACTCCTCCTGCTCATACTTAACCGTATCCCAGAAAACCGCCTCCTGCACTACGGCAATTCCACTCGTTGCCGCGAATACGCTGGTCGATCCCACCAGCAGCACACCGGTCAGTACCGCCGCGACAGCACTCTTCTTCATCTTCGATTCTTTCTTATAACGCTGCATACGTTCTATCCTTTCCATCGTCAGATTTTTTGTATCATGGAACATCTGCACCGGGTTCACCAGAAGATCTGCGTACTTATTCTGCCTGATCTGTATTTTCGCAAGAGTGAGGCAGTAGAAGTCTTCCTGTCCCAGCATCTTTACACATTCGCTGTCGCAGTGTGCCTCCTGCCATTCCTGATCGCCCTTCGTCAGGCGCCAGATCAAAGGATTTACCCAGTGAATCTGGCGAACCAGATTTCCGATATGCCCCCACAATGAATCCCAGTGGCGGATATGCGTCAGCTCATGGAGAAGCATGATTTCATAGGCCGCCGAAGGAATCCGGTTTTCTTCCGGGAAATTCTGATCATCCGGAAGCACAATATACGGATGAATCACACCGCAGGTAAACGCACTCCCCACCCAGCAATTCTGATAAAGCCGCACGCTTCGCTTCAACCCAACCTGCTTTCTGCACTTCTCCATCAGAGCCTGAAATTCTTCCGATGCCGGATGGCTTTCCTTTCGGATGCGTTTCAGCCGATTCCGCACCATAATCGATCGCACCGTCAGATCAAGAAAACCAACCAGCCACACCAGAAAGAAGACAGCCGCCACGATTCTCATTTTCTTTGTAGAGAGATCAAACACACCTTCCGTCATGCCATCCGTCGGCCTTGTCTGCACCAGCCACACAATACTATAAATAACCGGCAGTAAAAACAACAGAAGAATCAGGCGCTGAACATGATAGATCACGCCAAGTCCTCCCTGATGATCCAGCTTTCGAAAAAAGAAGCGCCATGCCAGCAGCATAAGTATTCCGCTCACTGTTGTAATGAGATATACAATCCCGGCATACGCAATAGTTCCATAAAAATTGTCCATAGTTTCCTTTGTAACTTTCAGGAACCACAGTTCCTGTTTATCCTTTGTTTTCGTGTGTCCTCTGATACTACGTATATTACGTAACAATCCGATATTCCATAACTATTCCGGTTCTTTCGCTTCTCCAGGAATCAGATGATCGGTAATTCTTCCACTCTGAATCACGTAGATTTCATCCGAAAGGCTCTCCAGCAGCTGTCTTTCATGACAGGAAAGCACGATCAGCGCGCCACGCTCCCGTTCTTCCCGCAGGATATTCTTCACCAGCTCGATGCCGTCCACATCCAGCGCGTTGAATGGCTCATCGATCAGAAGGATCTCATTCTTCTCCATGATCGCCGCCGCGATTCCCAGCCGCTGCTTCATTCCCAGCGAATACTTCCGAAACTTTCGCTTATCGTCCGGATCAAGACCAACCCGCGTCAAAGTCTGCCGTACTTCTTCCCGACCCACGCGCTTCTGAATATCCGCCAGATACATCAGGTTCTGCAGTCCGGTGTATCCGTTCAGGAATGCCGGAGACTCGATCAGGATACCGGTATTCTCCAGGAAAGCCATATCCTTCCCCAGAACCTTCCCGGAGACGGATACGCTTCCGCTGTCCAGGCGGATCAGCCCGCAGATGGCACGCATCAGCATCGTCTTTCCGGAGCCGTTGCTGCCCTGCAGACCGCAGATCTTCCCGGAGTGCATCGTCAGCGATACGTCCTCCAGGATTACATTGCCGCGAATCTTCTTGTTCGCCCCTGTTACTCTTAACTCAATTTCTCTCATTCGGCTCTCATCACTCCTTCTTCAGAATATCTCTCCGATGGAAAATCACGCCTCCGACGACGATCACACAG
>JABLTM010118542.1_pt1 | contig 12811 bp, 10 predicted proteins | sample 7160121 | NCBI WGS metagenome assembly JABLTM01 (sample SAMN14651224, study PRJNA627086) | human gut metagenome | isolation source: feces | host: Homo sapiens
AAAATTATACATTCACTACTAATAAATAACCAATAAAAATTTACAGTAACATGTCAACATTAAGATTCAGAGTAGTAGAAAAGGCCTTCCAGGCAAAACCGCTGGAAGTGCCCGCTCCCAAAGAACGACCGGGAGAATACTTTGGCAAATACGTATTCAACAGAGAAAAAATGTTCAAATACCTTCCTTCTACGGTATTTGCACGGCTCATCGATGCCATGGACAACGGTGCGGCTCTTGACCGCCAGATTGCCGATGCAGTGGCCGAAGGAATGAAACGCTGGGCCAGCGAACTGGGTGCCACCCACTATACTCACTGGTTCCAGCCGCTGACAGAAGGCACTGCTGAGAAGCACGACGCATTTGTAGAACACGACGGAAAGGGTGGCATGATGGAAGAATTCTCCGGAAAACTGCTCGTGCAGCAGGAACCGGATGCTTCTTCTTTCCCGAACGGAGGTATCCGTAACACATTCGAAGCCCGTGGTTACAGTGCATGGGATCCTTCTTCACCTGTGTTCGTGGTAGACGACACCTTGTGTATCCCGACTATCTTCATCGCCTATACCGGTGAATCACTCGACTACAAAGCTCCGTTGCTGAAAGCCCTCCGCGCAGTAAACAAAGCTGCCGTAGATGTATGCCACTATTTCGATCCGAATGTGAAGAAAGTAATGGCTTACCTGGGATGGGAACAGGAATACTTCCTGGTAGACGAAGGCTTGTATGCTGCTCGTCCGGACCTGTTGCTGACAGGACGTACGCTGATGGGTCACGAAGCATCTAAAAACCAGCAGCTGGAAGACCACTATTTCGGTGCCATCCCGACTCGTGTAGCTGCTTTCATGAAAGACCTCGAAATCCAGGCTCTTGAACTGGGCATTCCGGTAAAGACACGCCACAATGAGGTAGCTCCGAACCAGTTCGAATTGGCTCCTATCTTCGAAGAATGTAACTTGGCCGTAGACCACAACATGCTGATCATGTCACTGATGCGTAAAGTGGCACGTACACACGGATTCCGCGTACTGTTGCACGAAAAACCGTTCAAAGGTGTCAACGGTTCCGGTAAGCACAACAACTGGTCACTCGGTACAGATACCGGTACGCTGCTGATGGCTCCGGGCAAGACTCCGGAAGAGAACCTGCGCTTCATTACATTCATCGTCAACACATTGATGGCTGTATATCGTCACAACGGTTTGCTGAAAGCCTCTATCATGAGCGCTACCAACGCACACCGTCTGGGAGCCAACGAAGCACCTCCCGCCATCATCTCTTCATTCCTGGGAAGCCAGTTGAGCAAAGTGCTTGACCACATGGAAGAAAGTGCAACCGATGAATTGATTTCTTTGGGCGGCAAACACGGTATGAAACTCGACATTCCGCAGATTCCGGAACTGTTGATTGATAACACCGACCGTAACCGTACTTCTCCATTCGCTTTCACAGGTAACCGTTTTGAATTCCGTGCCGTAGGTTCAGAAGCCAACTGCGCCAGCGCCATGATCGCCCTGAACACAGCCGTAGCCGAACAGCTCACAGAATTCAAGAAAGAAGTAGACGAACTGATTGAAAAAGGCGAACCGAAGATTTCAGCCATCATTCAGGTAGTACGCAAATACATCAAACTGAGCAAGCCTATCCGCTTCGACGGCAACGGTTACAGCGATGAATGGAAAGAAGAAGCTGCCCGCCGTGGTCTGGACTGCGAAACCAGCTGCCCGGTTATCTTCGACCAGTACCTGACAGAAGACAGTGTACGCATGTTCGAATCAGCAGGCGTCATGACACGCAAGGAACTGGAAGCCCGCAACGAAGTGAAATGGGAAACTTATACAAAGAAAATCCAGATTGAAGCCCGCGTTTTGGGCGACCTGGTAATGAACCACATCGTTCCGGTAGCCATTGAATACCAGAGCAAACTGATTGACAATGTCTACAAGATGAAACAGATTTTCCCTGCAGAAGAAGCCGAAAAGCTGTCTGCCGAGAACCTGGCTATCATCCGTAAGATTTCAGAACACACTTCTTACATCAAGGAACACGTAGACACAATGGTAGAAGCACGTAAAGTAGCCAACAAGATTACTGACGAACGTGCGAAAGCCGTTGAATATCACGACAAGATTACTCCGATGCTGGAACAGATTCGTTACCACATCGACAAGCTTGAACTGATTGTCGACGACCAGATGTGGACACTTCCTAAATATAGAGAACTGCTGTTCATCAGATAATCCACACCCTAAAGGATTATCTCTTATTTCTTATTGGTTGTTTGAGAAAGAGGCCGCGACCGTGGAGGTCGTGGCCTCTGTTTTTTGTAAACCTCCTCAAGCCTTTCACATAAGCACAGGTTATGGCACCATTCCTTGATGAATAACTACAGATACGAGCAGTTATGGTCCAAACGCAGCTTCACTTATTTCGACAGCGTGTCGGACAAACGGATTGACGACCACGAAACCATCGCCCAGTTTCTGAAGACCATCAACGGCAAACTGTTCGCCCCAAGCTACGATTTTCGTGTGCCACGTGTGCAGATTGGCAAAGACATGGCCGTACTGACCTACCAGCTTTTTGCCGACACGAACCTAATCAACATGGCCTATGATTGCATTGAAGTGTTCCAGAAGGAAGAGAACGGCAAGTGGCATGTAATCCATTCCACCTGGTCGTTTATCCGCCCCATGGATCACGACTTCAACCAAGCCAAAAACATTGTGTAACCTGAATTAACGGAAAATCCTCAAAAAATATGGACATAGAAGGATTCCGAACTTATTGCCTTTCCCTCCCGGGAAGTGAGGAAAAAACGCCTTTCGAGAAATTCTTTCACGGAAAGCATTCTTTCCTCGCTTTCTACGTAAACGGAAAAATGTTTTGCTATTTCGACATAGACCTGTTCGACCGGTGCACAATCAAGTGTCCCCGGAAGAGATAGAGGAACTGAAAGAGACCTACCAGTCAGTAGAACCTCCCTATAATTGCAATCCGAAATATTGGATCAGCATCAAATTCAATGAGGACATGCCCGACAAGGAGATAAAGCGTCTGGTCCGCCAGTCTTATGAGATTGTCCATACACATAACTGACTTTTCACACAACCTCTCCTTTGTACAAGAATTCTATCTTAAAGGTATTTTCGAAAACGCCTCAATGAATTGCATCTACTGACGAAGCATTTTCTATGTTTCTCTGCCCGAAACCGTACGTTTCTCACACGGGAAACATACGGTTCCGGAAGCAGAAACATACGTTTCCCGAGTGAAAAACATAAAAAATTCAAGCATACTTTCTCATTGGTGCCAGTGCGTTTTCAAATCCACACAAGAAGAAAAAATATGGACATCAGAGAATGCACTTGCGCATCACAAAATTCGTCAGCATCAATTTATTGGCTCTGCACTTCTGAGATTTAACCACCTTATACCCCTTTCGTTCAAAAAACGGTCGAGCGGTCAGACTTACTTCCGATGTTATTTCAGTGACTCCATACGCAACGGCCATCTTTTCCACTTCTTCAAGCAACTGAGTAGCAACTCCTTTTCCCTGCATGTCTTTATGCACAAACATAGAATGCAAATACCCTTTCTTATTCATAGAAGAGAATCCCGCCATTCTGTCTCGTTCATCAAATGCTCCGATATAGCAATTTTGCGACAAAAGATCTTTCCAATGTGCTACATCATCACCACAAGATGCCCAGTCCATAACCTCTTCATTCGTATAATCTCTCAAATTCACATTGAGTACGGTAGAACGAAACATTTGCTGCATTTCGGATATATCTCCTTCAACAAGCGGACGAATCTTGTATCTCGGTTTTAACCATCTAATCGCTTTACAGGAACCACACCGACAAGTAAAATTCCGACCAATGTTGGAATGTTGTCCGACTGTGCCCAGCATCCGAGTAAATAGATCTTTCACCATAACAAACTCCTCCTCTGTTTCCTTTATAACCTCAAATCCAAGTTTTAAATACATACGGACAGCGTAATTAGCCTTTTGAACAGAAAGAGAGACATAATGATAACCTTTACTTTCAAGCAGGTTCAGCATCTCCTTCATCAACCGACTGCCCAACCCTCGGTTCCGATATGCTTTATATAAGGAAATGGAAAGCGAAGGGGTATTCTCATCCACATGACCATAATCCTTCATGATACGTGTCCACACTGCCCCAACCACCTTGCCATCCTGCTCAACTACCAAGCAACAATCATCTTTTTTCTTGCCAAAATCCTCCACATACAGCCTCAACTCGGGCAAATCCACCACATCCCTCGACGGAGGTTCAACTCCTTCGGGAATAAAAATCGCTTCATAAAGAAAATCCCTCAGCAAATGGATTTCCTCTGGATACAAAGGACGAATCATATAGTCTGCTACACTTTCCATGGAATCAATTATTCGTTTTTTCCCAGTCCTTTTTCGTCAACAAAGTAAAATGTTCTATCCGTACATCACCTAATGGAGAAAGTTTGCACTCTTCTGTATGATGAAACTTAAATCCACATTTATCCATTACTCGACGCGATTTGGTGTTTCCATCATAATAACCACACCACACTCGTCGTATATCCAACTCCTCAAAGCAACGACTCAGTAGACGATTGACAGCCTCAGGAATCAGACCGTTACCCCAATAAGGAACTCCAATCCAATAACCAATTTCTGCATCCCCTTCCTGCATGTCGGCACTATGTATACCGTCTCCAAACATAATGCCCACACTGCCAACAGGCTCATTAGTTTCCTTCAACACTACCGCATAAGTTTCCGGAGCCGAAAGAATATCACGTATCACTTACTATTTTCTACAGACGTGTGTGGTGGCCAGCCGGCAATCGGTCCTACAGCTGGATCCTTGGCATATTTATAGAGCGAAGGTGCATCTGCCTCACGCCATGGCCTGAGAATCAATCTTTCTGTTTCCATAATTATGTGTGTTTTTTATACATTACAAGATTAGCCATCATCTTTTTCAAATTGGCTTCATTTTCCTCATCCGAAATAGAAGGGTCTTTCATAAAACGACTACAAGGTAAATCCGGACATCCCCCACAGTTTTCCCGCTTCTTTTCCTTGCAGCATTTCCAGATAGGGCATACGGTATCGCCCGTGTATTGAAGCCAGTGTACCTTGCCTTTTATCTTTTTGCATCCTTTACATTCTTTCGGAAATGACGGACACTCCACACACCGTGCCCCACACGGGGAAGGATAAAAGAAATCATCTTTCCAGTACCACCATTTGCATTTCTCCCTATCAGGATTTTCCGTATTAACAGAATATTCCAAAGCCCGATACAGATAAAGCTGACAACGATCTATCGTACACCCACGCAAACGACATTCTTCCTCGTATAAATTCTCCGCATTCTTTCTTCTCAGCGATTCGACAGAGGTATATCCCATTGCCATCAAATCTTGCTCAGTCTGTGAACCTACGTTGGGGATTTTTCGTAAAGAAGAATTCTCCTGACTTATCATCGTTTGCTTCATCAATGCCGCCACCACCTTCAGGGCATTTCTCTTGGCTGCCACAATACTTGGTGTCATTTCGTATTCCAGCATATCCAGACAGACTTTCAGTTCATTGGCCAGTTCCGGAACAAAGCGGCACATCTTTGCAGCCAATTTTATCATCATCGAACGACTGCTGTCTGCTTCCTTCTTATCGACTGCATGGATAAGACAAAAATCAAACAAGTCTGTCCGGAAATTCCTATCAGTCACCAAATCCAGCAAAATAGACAGCACAAGCCCCCGGCGTATTTTTAAATTGGACGCCATTACCCGGTCTGTAATCTCATCATAAAAAGGAGAGAGATAGAGCCTTTTGTCTTCTCCCGACAAATGAGCGAGTATCCATGCCGCATTGGAAGCCGACCGTGCCTCTTCTGCATGAAGCATAAGATGACAAACCTTACGGATGCCTTCCTCGTCATCATGCAGCTCACGGGAGAGGGCCATCACCTGCCATTTGGAGAGCCTGCTTTGCAATTGTTCCATTTCTTTTTCGTGTTTTTCTTATTACGGCAAAGCTAAAAAATAAGCATCAGAATAACAAATGAAAGATTTCCCCAAATTCCTAAACTCATTTTTTATTCAAAAAATATGCATTCCCGCAAGTTTTTATTATCTTCGCCACCCAAAACTAACTAACCTGACTAACCTATGTCTATTTTCTCACATTACATAAACCGACTTATACGATTTTTGGGAGCATGGATGCTGCCCTTGTGCATGCTTTTCGCATGTACACCCTCCCGACATGAAACATCCTCTCCACAAACAGCCGAAACGAATCCTTACACTGACAGTCTGTTGCAGTTCAAGATTTACCTTGAACAAATCCGCATCAGCCGCTTCAAAGCAGATACCCTGGAAGAGGCACGCACTTTGGGAGAGGCGGAAAGAATGGCCCGGTTCTTGAACGACTCGGCCTCGTATGCCGATTTGTGGCAGGAAAAGGCATTGTTCTATTTGCCTAAAAATCCCGAAACCGCAAAGACTTATTTCCGGAAGGCCCTTGCCTACATGTCCTCCGGAACAACTGCTTCCACCGTGCAGAACGAACTGTATCTTTCGCGTATTTACCAGCAACAGAAGCAGACGGACAGTGCCTTTCATTATATCAACGAGGCCATCCACAAAAATCTGTCGGAAGCACAGACTCCTGTCTTACATACGCAAAAAGGATACATCTTTGCCTCGCTTCTGAAAGCTGATTCGGCAACCCATTATATCTTGCCTTCTTTGCAGGGCCTGACCTTGAAACAACGTACGGAGGCCTATCGCCGCCTGTTTGAAATGTATGGAAACCTACGAGATGGGAAACGGGAAAACGCCTACATGCGGAAGTACATCCTGTCGCACGACTCGCTGAGCACGGAACGGAAGGAAATGGTCATCGGAAAAATACAAGACATGCAGGAGTACAAGCTGCAACGTGAACGAGCCAACAAGGCCGAAATGGAAACGGCTCACCACAAGCTGATTTTCTACCGGATGGCGGTGGCACTGGGACTTGTGATTCTGGTTCTGTTACTATTGCTCCACCGTATCCGTACGCACAAGCAGAAGCTGGCCGAAGAACTCAAGGAAAGCCTGTGGTTGCGGATGGAAGAGAGTCTGAAACGGAAAGAGGCAGAAGTGGCACTGGCTCACGAGCAGGAACGGCTGAAGCAACAGGAAATCGACCGGCTGCACAAGAGTGTGGAATATTACCGGCAACTGAATGCCATTACCCTTCCCTCGCTCCTGCGGAAAAAGAACTCACAGGGAGCGCTTCACCTGACGGAAGATGAATGGGATATCATCCAGCAAAACACGGATACCTGCTTTGACAGGTTCACCATCCGGCTGAAGGAACACTGTCCCCAGCTCACGGAAGAGGAACTCCGTTTCTGCTGCCTGGTGAAAATGGATCTTCCGCTTTCACTGCTGTCCGAAATCTACCACATTGCCAAGGGAAGTATCTCGCGCCGGAAAATGCGCCTAAAAGAGAAAATGCGCATCGAAAACTGCAGTTTTGATGAGTTCATTGCGGGATTTTAAAGACGATGTACATCATGTAATCTATCAAACATCTATTTATCAGAGATTTACAAACAGGCTGTGTACATCAGATTTTGCTGGAAATTAGCGTCATTCACTCTATCTTTGCAACCGTAAATCTATTTTAAACGTGCGACTTATGAAAGTATAACCCTAGTTTCTATCCCAAACTCTACAGGTGTATGGACTCCTCACTACTATGAAGAAAATCACAACTTCTCGTGTGGAGCCTTATCTTCTCAGCTGAAAACTTCCGTGTTACGGAAGAAGAAAGCTTGATAATCTCTCTGGGATACACCTTCTCTAACCTTGACCCTTACTCTCTGGCATCCGGGAAACGGTTTTCGATGGAAAACGACTTAATCTCGGGAAAAAACGCCCATTTTTTCATTCACTCTCGATCGGGATAGGCTGGCGGTTTTAAGAACTGGGTCGGATTAACGTCCGGCCCAGTTTTTTATTCTACTCATGGCTTCCTGGCAGTCTTCGCGTTTACCGAAAGCAGTCAGACGCAAAAAGCCTTCTCCGCTCGGTCCGAAGCCTACGCCTGGAGTACCTACTACATTCACTTCGTGAAGCAACATATCGAAGAAACTCCATGAATCCAAGCCTTCGGGTGCTTTCACCCAAATATAAGGAGCATTGACACCTCCATAGAGGGTAAATCCGGCACCCTGCAGACCTTCACGCATCAGGCGCGCATTCTCCATATAGTATTCTATGGTTTCCTTGATTTCTGCCTGTCCTTCGGGAGTGTAGATGGCCTCGGCACCCCGCTGGGTAATGTAGCTGGTTCCGTTGAACTTCGTACACTGGCGACGGTTCCATAAATGGTTCAGTGCTACCTCTTCGCCAGAGGTGGTCATAGCCTTTACCTCTTCCGGTACCACGGTATAACCGCAACGCACACCCGTAAATCCGGCTGTCTTCGAGAAACTGCGGAATTCTACGGCACACGAACGGGCTCCTTCAATCTCATAAATAGAATGAGGCACATCGGCTTCGTGAATGTAAGCTTCGTACGCTGCATCATATAAAATCAGTGCCTTGTGTTCCAATGCATATTCCACCCACTTCTGCAATTCGGCCTTGGTCAGTGTGGTTCCCGTCGGATTGTTCGGATAGCACAGGTAAATCATGTCTACCGGTTCAGTGGGAAGAGACGGCACAAAATGATTCTCTGCCGTACAAGGCAAATAGGTCAAGTTGTTCCACTGGCCATTGGCCTGCAGGTCACCTGCGCGTCCAGCCATGACATTGCTGTCAATATATACCGGATACACCGGATCGGTCACAGCTACTTTGTTGCCTGTGCCGAGAATATCGCCGAAGTTACCCGTATCGCTTTTGGCACCGTCGCTTACAAAGATTTCCGTCGGACGCAATTCGATGCCTCTCGGCTGATAATCATGAGTCAGGATAGCCTGAATCAGGAAATCATATCCCTGTTCGGGGCCGTATCCATGGAAGGTAGCAGCACTGGCCATTTCATCCACTGCATGGTGCATGGCCTTGATGGCAGCTGGGGGCAGCGGACGAGTCACGTCGCCAATTCCCAGACGAATCAGTGCGGCCTCCGGATGGGCGGTTTTAAACGCATTTACTTTTTGGGCTACGCTCGAAAACAGATAATTTCCGGGCAGTTTAATGAAGTTTTCGTTAACTTGTATCATGTGATGTTTTGTCTTACTCTTTTAATTCTATTGTTCCATCAAATACTTTGACCGCAGGTCCGGTCATATACAAATGATTTCCCTCTCCTTTCCAGTCGACTGTTAATTTGCCTCCGTCCATACAGATGGTGGCATGGTCACCACATCTGCCGGTGAAAGCCGCCGCTACCGCAGTGGCACAAGCACCTGTGCCGCAGGCTTGTGTGATGCCGGAGCCTCTCTCCCACACCCGCATGCGGATGGCTTCCTTGTCCAGCACTTGGGCAAATTCCACATTCACCCGGTCGGGGAACAGCGGATGATGCTCAAGCACCGGTCCCACTGCCGGCAAATCCACCTCTTCCATCTTGTCCACGAAGATGACCAGATGCGGATTTCCCATGGATACGGCAATCCCTTTCTGGTAAGGATATGATTCCCCCAAGTCCACCGGATGAATATCGGCTGGAATGCCCATATCTACCCGCACGCTCTCCACTTTTCCTTCATTGACCTGCAGATGCAGTTCCTTGATACCGGAAAGCGTATCCAAAAGGATGTCCGTCTTTGTAGTCAGTCCGTATTCGTATAAATATTTTCCGATGCAGCGGCTGGCATTCCCGCACATCATGGCTTCCGAACCATCGGCATTGAAAATGCGCATGCTGAAATCGGCTTTGTCTGAAGCCCCAATCAGCACAAGTCCGTCACTGCCTATCCCCGTATGGGGACGGCTCCACTCAATTGATTTTTCTTCGGGGTTCGTCAACGGGTATTTCATCGTATTCACATAGATGTAATCATTACCCAGGCCGTGCATCTTTGTAAATTCTATCTTCATATATAATCGCTACTTAGTTTTTGTATCCTTCTTCGTGTACATCGGCCACCGCACGTCCACTCGGCTCATTGACATTTGCGAAAGCCTTGTCCCATGCCAATGCTTCTGCCGTTGAGCAGGCTACACTCGGCACACTGGGCACACTCTTGGCCGCACTGTCGCTCGGGAAATGTTCCTCGAAGATGGAACGGTAATAATACTCTTCCTTGTTACGCGGCGGATTGATGGGGAAACGTTCGGCAGCATGGGCCATCTGTTCGTCGGATACCTCTTTGGAAGTAAATTCCTTCAGCGTATCAATCCAGCTGTATCCCACTCCGTCACTGAACTGTTCCTTCTGACGCCATGCCACGCTCTCGGGCAGCATGTCGGAAAAGGCCTCGCGCACAATCTTTTTCTCGATGGTCTTTCCCGGACACATCTTGGCTTTTGGATTCAGGCGCATGGCAATATCCAGAAATTCCTTGTCCAAGAAAGGCACACGCCCTTCTACTCCCCAAGCAGCCAATGCCTTGTTGGCCCGCAAACAGTCGTACAGGTAAAGTTTAGACAGTTTGCGCACGGTCTCTTCGTGGAAAGCACGCGCATCGGGAGCCTTGTGGAAATAAAGGTAGCCACCGAAAATCTCATCGGCTCCTTCCCCACTGAGCACCATCTTGATACCCATACTCTTGATGACACGCGCCAAGAGGTACATCGGAGTAGATGCACGGACAGTTGTCACATCGTAGGTTTCAATGTAATAAATCACATCGCGAAGGGCATCGAGTCCTTCCTGAATGGTATAATGAATTTCGTGGTGTACCGTACCGATGTAATCGGCCACTTCACGTGCCTTGGCCAAGTCGGGCGCTCCTTCCAGTCCGATGGCGAATGAATGAAGCTGGGGCCACCAGGCGGCCATTTTCCCGTCCGTTTCCACACGACGGGCCGCATAACGTTTGGCAATGGCAGAAATCACCGAGCTGTCCAAACCTCCTGAAAGCAACACACCGTAGGGCACATCACTCATCAGCTGTCCGCGAACCGCCTTTTCCAGTCCCTCGCGCAGGGCACTTACCGAAGCCGGTGCATCGGCCACTGCGTCATAGCTGGTCCAGTCGCGCTTGTACCAACGTACCATCTTGCCTTCCTTGCTGGAATAATAATGTCCCGGCAAGAAGGGTTCATAGCGTTCGCAGAATCCTTCCAGTGCTTTCAGCTCACTGGCGCAATATACCTTTCCGTCACTGTCATAGCCGATGTAAAGTGGAATCACGCCAATCGGATCGCGGGCAATAAGAAACTCATCTTTTTCTGCATCATAGAGTACGAAGGCAAAAATGCCGTTCAGCTCTTCCAGAAAATGGATGCCGTAGTCCCGATACAGTGCCAGAATCACTTCACAGTCACTGCCGGTCTGGAACTCGTACTTCCCGGCATATTTCTTACGGATGTCGCGGTGGTTATAAATTTCACCGTTGACAGCCAATATCTGTTTCTTGTCGGGTGAATACAAGGGTTGTCCCCCACTTTCCGGGTCCACAATCGACAAACGTTCATGGGCCAGAATAGCTGACCCTCCACAATAAATTCCACTCCAATCGGGTCCGCGATGACGAATCTTCCGGGCCATGGCCAAAGCCTTGCTCCGTAATTCAGGAGTTTGCTCTTTTATATTTAAAATAGCTGCAATGCCACACATAATCGTAAAGTTGTATTTATATTTTGTATGAAAATCTATTATTTCCGGCTCAGATATGCATCAATGTCGGCAGCTGCCTTACGTCCGCCTGCAATGCATTTCACTACCAGACTGGCTCCGGTAGCGGCATCACCTGCCACGAATACATTGGCCGGGAATTCCGGCTGCTCCGGACGGAGGAAGCCCATGGCCAGCAAGACCAGGTCGGCTTTCAGCACTTCCTTCTTTCCGGTAGGCTTCATCACCGGACGTTCTCCTTCTGCTCCCGGAATCCATTCTACTTCTTCCACTTCCACTCCACAGACTTTGCCATCCTTCTCCAGGAAACGGTTGGAAGTCAGGCTCCAGCGACGTACACAGCCTTCTTCATGGCTGCTGCTTGTCTTGAGCACGATGGGCCACTGCGGCCACGGAGTTTTCGGATTATAGCCTACCGGCGGTTTGGGCATGATTTCAATCTGCGTCACGCTAAGCGCTCCCTGACGGTTACTTGTACCGATACAGTCGCTTCCCGTATCTCCACCTCCGATAACCAGCACATTCTTTCCTTTGGCAGTAATGCGTTCTTCCTTCGGAATCTGCTGTCCGGCCAGCACACGATTCTGCTGTGCCAGCATTTCCATGGCAAAATGGATGCCTTTCAAATCACGGCCCGGGATGTTCAAGTCACGTGCCTGCGGTGTACCCGTACAAACGCAATAAGCATCAAAACCTTCAGGCAAATGAGTGACATCAATATCCGTATTCACTTTGAACGTAATGCCTTCGGCTTCCATCACCGCAATACGACGGTCGATGACCGACTTGCTAAGCTTGAAGTTCGGAATACCGAAACGCAACAGTCCACCCACATATTCCAGTTTTTCGAATACCGTGACGGTGTATCCCCTCTTATTCAACTGGTTGGCTGCAGCCAGTCCGGCAGGACCAGAGCCGATGACGGCTACCGATTTCCCGTTCCGCTTGTACTGGCGAGGCTGCACATAACCTTCACGGAAGGCGGCTTCAATCACTGCGGCCTCATCCTCACGGATAGTGACCGGCGCATCCATACTCAGTTTC
>JABLTM010058078.1_pt1 | contig 12810 bp, 12 predicted proteins | sample 7160121 | NCBI WGS metagenome assembly JABLTM01 (sample SAMN14651224, study PRJNA627086) | human gut metagenome | isolation source: feces | host: Homo sapiens
CCGAAAATGAGAGTATGGAGAGCGAGGTAACCAGCGAAGCGGAGGAAACCACGGAAGTGGCTGCTTCCGGCGATTCCGACTGGGCTTATATTGAGGGCAAGGGCAAGATGACGATCGGTGTCACCATGTTCGCTCCGATGAATTATGAAGAGAACGGCGAACTGATCGGTTTTGATACTGAGCTTGCAAAGGCAGTATGCGAGAAGATTGGCGTTGAGGCAGATTTCATCGAGATCAATTGGGACTCCAAGGAGATCGAGCTGAATTCCAAGAATATCGACTGCATCTGGAACGGCATGTGCATCACCGAGGAGCGCAAGCAGAACATGAGCGTCTCCGATCCTTATCTGCTGAATACGCAGGCGCTGGTTATGAAGGCGGATCGTGAGGATGCGATCATGGCAGATGTAACCGGACTTACTGTGGTTGCCGAGCAGGGCTCCACCGGCGAGGGCAAGCTTCTGGGCGACATCCCGGATGATGAAACCGTTGTTGTATCCCCCAGCGAGTTCTTTGCGGGCGTGAATTACACTCCTGTGGATTCCATGGCGAAGGCTCTGATGGAAGTAAAGGCCGGTACGGCAGATCTGGCTATTGTTGACAGCGTATGCGCGTTGGCCATGGTAGGCGAAGGTACCGAATACTCCGACATGGTTGTAAATATGGATAATAACTTTGGTGAGCAGGAGTACGGCATTGCGTTCCGCAAGGGGTCCGATACAACCGAGAAGGTGAACGCGGCGATTGCAGAGTTGTACAGTGAAGGCGTAGTAGAGCAGATTGCTGCTAAGTACGGTCTTACCGATATTTTGATTAAATAGTAATAATACACGAAGGAGAATCTTATGTCAGATGTATTTACATCTCTAACCGGAGGATTCCTGGAGAATCTTCAATTATTTGCCGCTACGCTGATCCTGGCGATTCCGCTGGGACTGATTATAACCCTGGGTTCCATGTCGCGGATTACTCCGCTGAAGTGGCTGGTAAGAACCTTTATCTGGATCATCCGTGGTACACCGCTGATGCTGCAGCTGTTTGTGGTTCTGTACGCGCCGGGACTTCTGTTCGACTACCCGATGTCCAACCGCTTTATGGCGGCGATCGTTGCGTTCGTGATCAACTACGCCTGCTATTTTTCGGAGATTTTCCGCGGAGGCATCGAGAGTATTCCGAAGGGGCAGTATGAGGCTGGACAGGTGCTGGGTATGACCCGTGTGCAGATTTTCTTTAAGATTGTTCTGCTTCAGGTGGTGAAGCGTATTACTCCGGCGATGGGCAATGAAGTAATTACATTGACAAAGGATACCTCCCTGGCGCGTGTCATCGGTCTGACCGAGGTTATCATGTGCGCCGAGCGCTTTACGAAGAAGGGCCTGATCTCACCCCTGTTCTCCACGGCAATCTATTTCCTGCTGCTGAACGGCATCCTGACGCTGTTGTTCAACTGGCTGGAGAAGAAGATGGATTTTTTTAAGGCATAGGGGGAAGTCATGGCAATTCTTGAAGTAAAAGGTATTGAGAAGAAATTTGATAATCTGGAAGTTTTGAAGGGCATCGATTTCTCCCTGGAGAAGGGAGAAGTGCTTGCTATGATTGGTGTGTCCGGCAGCGGCAAGACAACGCTGCTGCGCTGTCTGAATTTTCTGGAGCAGCCGACAGCCGGTGTGATTCAGGTTGGCGGGAAGACGATCTTTGACGCGTCCAATCCCAACCTGCTTAGCGAGAAGGAGATCCGGAAGAACCGTCAGCATTTTGGCATGGTATTCCAGTCTTTCAATCTGTTCCCACAGTATACGGCACTTCGCAATGTGACGCTGGCGAAGGAGCTGCAGGCGAAGGAACAGAGCGATTTTAAGAGCAATAAGAAACAGGTCATGGAGCAGCTGCAGAAGGAAGGCCGCGAGCTTCTGGAGAGTGTCGGGCTGGGCGATAAGCTGGATTACTATCCGCATCAGCTTTCCGGCGGTCAGCAGCAGCGTGTGGCGATCGCGCGCGCACTGATGCTTCAGCCGGATATTCTCTGCTTCGATGAGCCAACTTCCGCACTGGACCCGGAGCTGACCGGTGAAGTTCTTCGCGTCATCCGTGGTCTGGCTGACCGGAATACAACCATGGTTATAGTTACACATGAGATGAAGTTCGCAAGAGAGGTTGCCGATCAGGTACTCTTTATGGACAAGGGCGTGATCGTAGAGCACGGAACGCCGGAAGAAATCTTTGAGCATCCGAAGGAAGAGCGCACCAGACAGTTCTTAGAGCGCTATCTGGAGGAGGCATAATATAGGTATCCCCATTCTTCGCCGGGTATGGCAGGCTGTATTCAGTCGGCTGTGCCCGGTATTTTTCTTGTTCGCGGGGGGCTTTTCAAGTGGAGCGGAACGTGCTAAAATTAATCGGAAAAGGAAAGGCGTGTGGATGAAATTTCAAAATCCACACGCGTTCGTAATATCTGTCAGGAGGATTTACACAGATGTTGACAAGTAAAATTACAAGAGAGCAGGCACTGGAACTGCTGAAAAAGTACAACAAGGAGACGTTTCATATCCAGCACGGACTGACTGTCGAGGGTGTGATGCGCTGGTACGCGAAGGAACTCGGCTACGGCGACGAGGAGGAATACTGGGGGATCACCGGGCTGCTTCACGATATTGATTTCGAGCTGTATCCGGAGCAGCACTGCCAGAAAGCGCCGGAACTTCTTCGGGAAGGCGGTGTAGGCGAGGATATGATCTACTCAATCTGCTCACACGGTTATGGGCTCTGCTGTGATCTGGAACCGAAGCTGGAGATGGAGAAGGTACTCTTCGCGGCAGACGAGCTGACCGGTTTGATCTGGTCAGCAGCTCTGATGCGTCCGTCGAAAAGTGTTATGGACATGGAGCTGAAGAGCCTGAAGAAGAAATATAAGGACAAAAAGTTCGCGGCCGGATGTTCCCGTGATGTGATTAACACTGGAGCGGAACGCCTGGGCTGGGAACTGGATGAGCTTCTGCAGCGTACGATCGAGGCGATGCGATCCTGCGAGGCCAGTGTCGCGTCGGCCATGCAGGAAGAGCAGTAACAACCATATGTCGTTGTTGCTGGAAAATATATGATGTTTTCAGGAGGAAAAGAAAATGGAATTTGCAGCTTTACAGAAAGAAATGATCACCGCAATGAAGGCAAGAGAGAAGTCGAAGAAAGATGCCATCTCCTCCATCGTTGCCGCAGTGAAGAAAGTAGCGATCGATGAGGGACACAGAGAGGATATCCCGGAGGAGCTGGTAGACCGAGTGATTCTGAAGGAGCTGAAGACCGCAAAGGAACAGCTGGATTCCTGCCCGGCGGACCGCACGGAGCTGAAGGCGGAGTATCAGGAGCGCTATGATTATATTGCGGCTTACGCTCCGAAGATGATGAGTGAGGACGAGGTTCGCGCTTATCTGAACGAAAAGTTCGCGGATGTACTGGCAACGAAGAACAAGGGCCAGATCATGAAGGCTGTGATGGGTGACCTGAAAGGCAAGGCGGACGGTAAGGTAATCAATCAGATCGTTGCCGAGTTCTGCAAGTAATATGACAGCCGGAGAACGAAATCTGAGCAGAAGAGTTGCGGCAATTCTTCTCGCCGGAGGCAGCGGAACCCGCTTTGGCGCGGATAAAAATAAGGTCTACGTGGAAGCGCTGGGGCAGCCGCTGATCCGCTACAGTCTGGATGTGTTTGCTGCACATCCGCTGGTGGACGAAGTGATTCTTGTGGCAAGAGAAGGGGAAAAAGAGATCCTTGAATCCTTTCCCTGTGGAAAACCTTGCCGTATCGTGACAGGAGGTGCTACCCGTCAGGCGTCGGTGCTTCACGGACTGCAGGCGACATCCGCCGATATCGTACTGATTCACGACGGAGCGCGGCCGCTTCTGCAGCCGGAGATGATCGATCACTGCCTGGAGGTGATGGGAGAGTGTCATGGTGCTACAATCGCGGTTCGATCCAAGGACACGATCAAGCTGACGGACGACAACGGCTTCGTCACGATGACGACGAAGCGGGCGAATACCTGGATAATCCAGACGCCGCAGTGCTTCAATCGAAGCATTCTGCTGGACGCGCATCAGCGTTTCGGCGCCGATCCTGATATTACGGATGACTGCATGCTGCTGGAGCGGGCCGGTGAGCCGGTGAAGCTGGTAGAAGGCGACTATACCAACATCAAGGTAACCACGCCGGAGGATTTGACGCTGGTAGAGAACTTTCTGAGTGAGAGACGGCCGCAGTAACCGGCGTAACTCTGGAAATTTACGGATGGTTACAACTTAGTTACAATGTTTTTCTATACTGGTTATGAGAAGAGAGTGTTATGGAAAGAACGAATACTTTTTACTTTTCGTAATTGTTCCGACAGAAGATAAGAACGGAATCCTTGCAGAAGGGGGACGAGATTATGCAGGAGCCAGTGTGGAAGAACAGAAGCAGAGAAGAGCGTATCCGGTTCTATGAGCAGAGCCGCCCGCAGAATATACGACAGAAAAAGCAGAAGAGACAGGTAAAGCGGCTTCGTCAGGCGGCGTCCGTTCTGATGGTAATTGCGGCTTTTTTTGCCGGAATAGCAGTCGGAAAGGGGTGCAGCGGCGGAAATACTGTCATAGCGGCAGAACGGGAAGCCATGGCGGAAGCTTTTTTTCAGGAAGAAGCCGCGAAGAAACGCAGCACCTCAGATTTGCAGAAGACAGAGACTGTGGATACGACGGAATTGCCGGACTATGTGGATGAACAATACCTGACGGTAAACCCGTACTCGCGCCCGGGTAAGAAGACGGATACGATCCAGGCGGTTGTTATCCATTACCTGGCCAACCCAGGAACTACTGCGCAGCAGAACCGGGATTATTTTGAAGAATTATCCAAGGGGGAGGACGGCGTCTCGATCAGTAGCAATTTCGTGATCGGACTTGAAGGTGAGGTCATTGCTTGTGTGCCGCCGGGAGAAGTCGCTTATGCCTCCAACAACCGCAACAGCGATACGGTATCGATCGAGAACTGTCACCCCGATGTGACTGGCAAATTTAATCCGGCTACGTATGAATCGCTGGTCAAGCTGACCGGCTGGCTCTGCTGCAAATATCAGCTGGACCCTTTAAACGGCGGCGTAATCCGCCACTATGAAGTAACAGGGAAGATCTGCCCCAAATACTTTGTCGAAAATGAAGAGGCCTGGCAGGCATTTCTGCAGGACGTGCAGGACTGGATTGACACACATTAATCGCTATAACATGATACATTGATACAAAATGGGAATGAAAACCCATAAAACCAGTACTTTAGGACTTGACATTTACAGGAAGGACAAAAGAAAGATGGATATGCAGTTAAAAGGAAGAAGAGCTCTGGTAACAGGCGGAACCAGAGGTATTGGTAAGGCTGTGGCTTTGGAGTTTGCCAGACAGGGCGCAGACGTTGTGATCTGCGGAACGAACCCGGAGAAGCTGGAGCAGGTGAAGCAGGAGCTGATCAATCTCGGTGTGCGCGCGGATGCTTATGTGTGTGATGTTGCCGATCCCGTTCAGGCGGAAGCAACCGTAAAGCGCGCGGCGGAGTTCCTTGGCTCGATTGATATTCTGGCCAATATCGCAGGTATTTCCCCGAAGAAGGAGGGCGGCTTCAAGGTTCCCTTCTACGAGCTCACCATCGAGCAGTGGGACCGCGTCATCGATGTCAATCTGAATTCCATGTTCTACTTCTCCAAATACGCGGCGCCTTATATGATGGAGCAGAAATACGGACGAATTATCAATATTTCCTCTGTAGTCGGCCTGACCTCCAGTGAGCACGGGCCGGCAGCTGCCTGCTACACAACTTCGAAGACCGGAGCGATTGGCCTGACCCGCGCGATGGCTTACGAGCTGGCAGAGTACAATATTACGGTAAATGCCGTTGCGCCCGGCAGAATTCAGACGGATATGTCTGCGGCTAACAACTCTTACTACAATGATTTGCATATGAAGCTCATCCCCATGAAGCGCTTCGGCACACCGCAGGAGGTTGCGGATGCCTTCGTATTCCTGGCATCCGATAAGTCCAACTATATCACCGGCGACACGATCAACCTGACCGGCGGCTGGTTCCTGTAAGAGGCGGCAATCCATGATCACAACATTATTGTTTGACCTTGATGGAACTCTGCTTCCCATGGACACTGAGGTCTTTACGAAGCATTACTTCAGCCTGCTGGTACAGAAACTTGCGCCTTACGGCTATGAAGCGAAGCCACTGATCGGGGCTGTTCTGGCCGGCATCGAGGCCATGGCGGTGAACGACGGAAGAGTTACGAACGAAGAGGCTTTCTGGAACTGCTTTGCGTCTCTCCTCGGAGAGCAGACGAGAGAGCAGATCCCGGTATTCGAAGATTTCTATGCCAATGAATTTCAGCAGGTAAAGACGTCCTGCGGATATAATCCTATGGCGAAGCAGGTCATCGAGCTTGCGAAGCAGAAGGGACTCCGCACGATCCTGGCTACCAATCCGATCTTTCCGTCTATCGCGACGGAGAGCCGGATTCGCTGGGCCGGACTTCAGCCGGAAGATTTCGAGCTTTATACGACCTATGAGGATCAGTATTATTGCAAGCCGAATGTGCGCTATTACGAAGAAATTCTGAAGGCAAAGAATCTGAAGCCGGAAGAGTGCATGATGATCGGCAACGATGTGGTGGAAGATCTCGTGGCCGCCGAGCTGGGAATCCGCGTATTCCTGCTGACGGACTGCCTGATTAATAAGAAGCAGGCGGATATCTCCGAGTGGGAGCATGGCGGTTTTCCGGAGCTTTATCGGATCATTGAATGTGCGTCTGCGTGCAGATGAATATGAATGCAGTATAGTCGTTGGTGAGAGCTAACGTAAAATAACGAATAAGAATTAAAAAGAATGCCATTAACAGTAGGATGAAGTTATTGTTAATGGCATTTTTTTGTTATTTATGTATCTAAATGTATTGAAAAAATAGATACATAATGTTATACTAGAAACAAACCGAAAGTTAAAATGCATAACAAAGGAGGAAAAATGAAAAAATATCCGGTAAAGGTGTTGGGATTTGGCGATAATGTAGTGGATAAGTATACTCACATACATACGATGTATCCAGGTGGAAATTGTGTTAATTTTGCAGTGTATAGCTCCATGATTGGGGTGGAACGATCTGCTTATATGGGGTATTTTGGAAATGACAGTGAGGCGGAACATGTGATTCAGACATTGGAAAAGATCCCAATCGAGATTTATAAGTGCAGTCAGCTGAATGGAGAAAACGGGTGCGCAAAAGTCAGTATCGAAAATGGAGAACGCATTTTCCTGGGCAGCAATCTCGGAGGAATCCGGGGGAAGACGGAGTTTGAACTGGATCGTTTTGACTTGCAGTATATAGCGGGATTTGATCTTGTGCATTCGGGAAATTATTCCTTTATGGAACGCCAGATCCCGAAAATTCAGAATCTAGGAGTGCCTGTTTCTTTTGATTTTTCTGATTGTAGCACAGAATCCTACAAAAAAGAAATGTGCGCTGTCGTTGATTATGCATTTTTGTCGTGCGGAGGTCGTTCTTTGAAAGAGGCGGAAGAAGAGACTCGTGCGCTGGTATCCTATGGTGCAAAACTGGCAGTGGCGACCAGAGGAAGCGAGTCCTGCGTTGCTTATGATGGGAAATCCTTCTATTATCAGGAGCCGAAGAAAATTGAAAATGTGCGTGATACAATGGGCGCTGGAGATTCCTTTATAACAGCGTTTTTAGTTCATTATATATCAGATAAAAAAGCCGGACAGGCGAATGTTGGCAAAGCACTTGATATGGCAAGCCAATTCGCGGCTCAAATATGCCTTCTGGAAGGCGCATTTGGATACGGAAAAAAATATCAATAAAATGTATCATAATGTATTGACAAAATAAAAGAATATATGTATTATATCAATATAATACAAATGCAAGGAAAAAATAAAAGATAAAACAATACAAACGCATTTGTACTTTAGCTATTGTACGAATGCGTTTGTATTTTTTAGAAAAATTTTGTTGAAAATGTAATAAGGAGGGTAAGAATGGAAACACGGCTATTGGAATATATGGAATCAAATCACATGGATGCTTTCTATATAACCAAACAAGCGAATATTCGGTATATCAGCCGTTATATGGGAGGAGATGCTTTCCTGTTGATTACGAAGGCATGTTACTATATTCTGACGGATCCCAGATGTACCGAACAGGCAGAAAAAGAATGCCCGGAATATAAGGTGGTGAACTGGCGTCCATTTGGGAGTGTAGCTGCATGCATTGGCAGTATCGTTAAAAGGGAAAACCTTAGAAGTGTGGCTTTTGAAGAAGACCATGTGAATTATAATCAATGGGCTGAGATGAAGAAAGAAATTCCGGCAGAATTAATTGGAACGTCTGGAATTATTGATGGTTATCGCACCATTAAGACTCCGGAAGAAATCCAATACCTGAAGAACGCGTGTGATCTGGCTTCCAGAGCATATGAAATGCTTTTGAAAGATGTTCGGGTAGGAATTACAGAGAAAGAGCTGGAATCAAAATTATCCTATTACATGGTAACTCTTGGCGGTGATACAAAACCGAATTTCAATTTATGTATTTCTGGTACAAGAACCTCTCTTCTGCACGGAATTCCGTCCACGAAGTCGATTGAACCGGGAGATCTGGTACTGCTGGATTTTGGCATTGAATATCGAGGCTATACTTCGGATATGACAAGAGTGTTTGTTGTTGGAAAAGCAACCAGGAAGCAAAAGGAAGTATATGATTATGCACTTCGCATGTTGGAAGCAGGCTTGAGTCAGATCCATGACGGTGTAAAAGCCAAGGATGTTTGCCATGCAGTTGAAGAGGTAATCCGGGGAACGGAATATGAAAAATATTACTATTCATCGATTGGTCATGGAATCGGCCTTTTTGTTCATGAGTCTCCCTTCCTTCGTCCGAACTCGGAAGATATTATTCGGGAAAACAACGTAATGGCAGTAGAGCCGGGGATTTTCATTCCAGGGTGGGGTGGAATTCATTTGGAGGATGATATCCTGGTTACAAAGGATGGATATGTCAATTTAACAACTGCGTCCAGAGAATTATTTGAATTATAACGGCTTAAAAGACTATCTGAGAATTTGAAAGTAGAAAAACAGAAAAAACATGCAGAGAAGCATGAATAAAATAAAGAGAGGTAAAAAATGGATACAAAAAAAATTGTTGAAGAAATCATTGAAAACAAGGCGGAAGATGGCGGAATCCAGCAGGTGTATTTCGTAGCGTGCGGAGGTTCACTGGGTGCGTTCTTTTCGGCAAATCATTTTATGCAGTCTGAAGCAAAGAAATTAAAAGCGGCGGCTATCAACAGCAATGAATTTGTACATGATACGCCGGCTGCTATGGGCGTGAATTCTGTCGTAATTCTTTGCTCTCATGCAGGAAACACGCCGGAAACGGTGAAGGCTGCGGAACTGGCACACAATAAGGGAGCAACTGTAATTGGAATGACTTATACTCCGGGCTCTCCGCTGACAGAGTTCTGTGATTATGTTGTAGGATACAAGTTCCGTACTGATCTGGAGATGAACTTCTCCGAAGACAAGGCATTGGTGCCATTAACGATTGCGGTTGAAATCCTGAATCAGGTAGAGGGATTTGAAGCATATGACAAATATCAGGATGGCCTGAATAAGATTGACGGCATTATTCGAAATGCTCAGAAACAAGTGGAACAGCGCGCTCTCGACTTTGCGCAGACATATAAAGATGACAAGATCATTTATACGATGGGAAGCGGTGCTGGGTATGGTGCAGCATACATTCAGAGCATCTGCATTTTTATGGAAATGCAGTGGATCAATTCCTCCAGCATTCATACCGGCGAGTATTTCCATGGACCTTTTGAAATTACGGATCTGAATACCCCCTTCTTGATTCAGATGAATGAAGGTCGGACACGTGCATTAGACGAGAGAGCGCTGGATTTTCTGAAAAAGTATGCGAAGCGCTATGAAGTGGTAGATGCAAAAGAACTGGGATTGTCTACGATTGAAGCTCCGGTTGTGGATTATTTTAATCAGACATTATTTACCTGTGTATATGACATCTACAATTTCGCGTTGGCAGATGCGAGAAAGCATCCGCTGAGCACGCGCAGATATATGTGGAAAGTAGAGTATTAAATAACGCTGTTTTCGGCAGACAGGAGTGTTGATTAATGGAAGAAAAGCTGCTTTCTTATATGGAGAAAGAAAAAATAGAGGCATTCTATATACATAAACCAGAAAACGTCCGTTATATTTGCGGATATTCTGGCGGAGATGTGTATCTTTTGATGATTCCGGGGCATTGGTATCTTCTGACAGACCCGAGATGCATGGAACATGCACAGATGGAATGCCCGATGTACGACTGTATTGACTGGAGACCTTACGGATCCATTATGAGCTGTATAGCGTCAATTGCACAAAAGGAAAATCTGAAATCGATTGCGTTTGAAGCAGACTGTATCAACGTTGAATTTTACAGAAAACTTCGTGAACAGACCAGATGTGAATTACTTCCTGTCGAGGGAATTGTGGAAGAATTCAGAACAATAAAGACAGAAAGTGAATTGGCAGATATCCGAATCGCGTGCGAGATTTCCTCACGAGCATTTGAATATCTTTGTGGACAAATCCATCCTGGCGTAACAGAAAAGGAACTGGAGGCAAAACTGGCGGCCTGGATGCAGTGTCAGGGATCAGATGTTAAGACAAGCGCGAATATTGTTATCTCAGGAGCTAAGACATCCATGCTTCATGGAAATCCGGATATGAAGGCAGTGGAGTATGGAGATTTTGTACTGATGGATTATGGCTGTAAATATAACGGTTATACAGCAGACATTACAAGAACTGTTGTAGTCGGAAAGGCAACAGGGAAGCAGAAAGAAGTTTATCAGTACGTAAAAGAGATGAATGAAGCCGGTATTGCAGCTGCCTGTGATGGGGTCCCTGCAGAGAACATTTATCTGGCAGCGCGTAAAGTGATTGAAAATACGGAATATATACCCTATTTTTATCAGAGCATCGGCCATGGATTTGGGTTATTTGTTCATGAACATCCATTTGTACGGCCAATGGGAACAGACATTCTGAAAGCCGGAAATACGATGACGGTAGAACCCGGAATTTATATTCCTGGATGGGGTGGGGTTCGTATAGAAGATGATATTCTGATTACAAAAACTGGGAATGAAAATCTTGTTTCGGCTCCGAAAGATTTGATCGAACTGTTCTAAATGCGGAAGATCAAAAGGAATCAGTGAATACAAAGCGTCAAAGGAGGATAACTATGGACAAAAAACGTGTAATGGCACTTGTGCTGTCAACGGTAATGGCACTGAGCGGTGCTGCTTGTTCAACGCCTGCATCGAAGGAAACGGCAGCGGCGGGAACATCTTCGGATTCAACTGCTGCATCAGGGAAAGATGATGCAACAGTTGATACGGCATCGGGTGAGAAAATTTTCCGTTATTCAATTGCAGCGGATGTGGCAACGCTGGATCAGCAAAAGATGAATGAATCTGTAGCAGCTACAATTGGTTATCATATCCAGGAAGGACTTACCCGCAGTATCAGCGGTGAAGTGTATCCTGGTATTGCGGAAAGCTGGGATGTCAGTGAAGATGGTTTGACGTACACGTTTCATCTGAGAGATGCGGTTTGGAGTGATGGAAAAGCAATTACCGCAGATGATTTTGCTTATGGTATGAAGCGAATTGTTGATCCGGAAGTTGCCAGTGCTTTTGCTTTTATTGCAAAACCTCTTCTGAATGCAACGGAAATCACAGCAGGTGAGAAGAATGTGGATGAACTGGGTGTAAAGGTTATTGACGAGAAAACTCTGGAGTGTACCCTTGCTTTTCCGGCGCCGTATTTCCTTCAGCTGCTTTCTATGAGTCAGTTCTATGCGACAAGAGAAGATCTGGCGGAGCAGTACGGATCTGATTTCGCGGGAAGTGCCGATAAAAATGTGTATGATGGTCCGTTTAAGCTCAAAGAGTGGAAGCCGAATGACCGAATTATTCTTGAGAAAAATGAGAATTACTGGGATGCGGAAAATGTAAAGCTGGATGGTGCGGAAATCATTGTTGTCGCAGATGAAAATACAGCACTTGCCATGTACGAACAGGGTGAATTGGATTATGTGGACGTTCCCACTGATTTAATTCCGAATTATCCGGATGCAGAATTCTACTATTCCGGCGCATGTGATTTTATTAAGTTGAATACGGGAGATGGACCGCTGGCAAATCGAAACTTCCGTCTGGCGCTGAATTATGGTTTAAACCGCAATGAGTTTATCAATCTTTCTACAAATGGATACTGGACGCCGGCAAACCGATTTGTTCTTGGCATCGTTGGCGGTGAGTCAAAAACCTGGGAAGAAGAGCATCCTTATACGGCATTCCCTCTGGATGGAGATCAGGCAAAAGCGCAGGAATATTTACAGGCAGCTATGAGCGAGCTTGGCGTGAGTGCTCCATCTGAAATTCAGATCGAGCTTCTTACAACGGATATGGAGAGAACGAAAAAAGAAGCAGAGGTAATTCAGGCACTCCTTCAGGATTCGTTAGGCATTGTCATCAATATTAGTCTGGTTCCGCGAGCGGATCGTCTGTCACGAGAAGAGACTGGTGATTATGAGATGGTAATCTCAGGCATTCTGCCAGATTATCCGGATCCGATTTCCTTCCTGGAATCCTGGGAGACAACATCGCCGTATAACCATACGAATTATTCAAATCCGG
>JABLTM010055390.1_pt1 | contig 12807 bp, 7 predicted proteins | sample 7160121 | NCBI WGS metagenome assembly JABLTM01 (sample SAMN14651224, study PRJNA627086) | human gut metagenome | isolation source: feces | host: Homo sapiens
CCGTCTGCCCACTTCGTTTGCACCCACCACCCCCGAAGGGGGGGGGGAGGTTTTGGCAGCGTAACAGCCAGATGGCGAAAAGCTCGCTCTTCGGGAGAGCTGGCATCGCGCAGCGATGACTGAGAGGGTTTCATTTTCATTCACCCCACGCCTCTTTTTTGCATACTCTAAAGCAAAAGCGAGGTGTTTTTTATGCAGCGTGTTTCGTTTGACCGGGTCGATTTCTTTCTGGGGGCCACCACCCCCGCCGGGTTCAAGGGCTATTTTGAGCCGCTGCGCCGGGAGCCCGGCATGCAGATGGTGCTGATCAAAAGCGGGCCGGGCTGCGGCAAGTCCACCCTGATGAAGCAGCTGGCCCGCCGGGCCATCCAGCAGGGTGAACCGGTGGAGTGCATCCACTGCGCCAGCGACCCTGACAGCTTTGACGGCGTGATCTTTGTTCGGCAGCGCCGGGCCATCGTAGATGCCACCGCGCCCCACACCATAGAGCCGGATGCGCCCGGTGCCGACGAGGTAGTTCTGAGCCTGTACCATACCATTCAGGCCGACGCCCTGCGCCCCCATGCTGAAGAGGTCAAGGCGCTGTTTGCCCGCAACGCTGCGCTGCGGACGCGGGCTGCGCGGTATGTTGCTTCTGCCGGGAGCCTGCTGCTGGACAGCCGCCGGGCCGAGGCCTGCAGTGCCAACTTTGAAAAAGTGCGCCGCTACGTCAAGCGATTGTGTACCCGACTGCTGCCCCGCACCGAGAACACCGCCCGCGAAGAGCTGCGGCTGCTCTCGGCTGTGACCCCAAAGGGTGAGGTGTTCTACCAGCACACCGCGCAGGCGCTGGCTGACCGGTTCATCGTGTTCCGGGACGAATATGGTGCCGTGTCGCGCCTGCTGCTGGAGCTGATCCGTGCCGAGGCACTGGCCCGGGGCTATCACATCATCACCTGCCCCTGTGCCATGCACCCGGAGGATAAGATCGACCACATCCTGATCCCGGAGCTGCGGCTGGCCTTCCTCACCGACAACCGGTGGCACCCGGTGCAGCTGCCCGGCATGCAGGCCGTGCGGTGCACCCGGTTCCTTGACCGGGAAAATCTGGCGGGCTACCGCGCCCGGCTGCGGTTCAACGAGCGGGCGGCCGCCGAACTGCTGGAGCAGGCCACCGCCCTGATGGCACAGGCCAAGAGCTGCCACGACGAACTGGAGACTTATTACCGTACCACCGTGGACTTCGCCCAGGTGGACGAAGCTGCCGCCCGGTGCGCGGAGCTGTTCGGGCTGGAAGCGCCATCACCCGACTGCTGAGTTCTTTATGATAAGGGAAGTGAAATCATGTCCGACATCCGTCTGCCCATCCGGCAGCTGGTGGAGTTTCTGCTGCGCAGCGGCAGCATCGACAGCCGGTTTGCCGGTTTTGACCGCGCACTGGAAGGTGCCCGCATCCATCGCAGGCTGCAGAAGGCCGCCGGGGAGGGTTACGCCGCCGAGGTGCCCCTCTGCGCCGATTATACGGTCGACGGCATCCGCTTTACGCTGGAGGGCCGGGCCGACGGCATTTTTACCAACGAAACCGGCGTTGTGACCATTGACGAGATCAAGACCACCGCGGTGCCCGAGGAAGAGATCTGCGAGGACATGAACCCCTGCCACTGGGCGCAGGGCATGGTGTACGGAGCCATCTACAGCGCACAGGAAAGCCTGCCCGCCGTGGATGTGCGGCTGACCTATTATCAGATCGACACCGACCGGATCCTCCGCTTTGTACGGCACTTTTCCCGGCAGGAACTGGAGCAATTCCTGCACAAACTCCTGCACCGGTATCTGCCCTGGGCACAGCGTCAGCTTGCATGGCAGGAAACCCGCAGCGGCAGCCTGACCGCCATGCGGTTCCCGTTTGAAGCCTACCGCCCCGGGCAGCGGGCACTGGCGGGCGAGGTCTGGCGGGCCTGCACCGCCGCCCCCTCCAAAAAAGGCACACGGCTGTTCTGTCAAGCCCCCACCGGCATCGGCAAGACCATGAGTGCGCTCTTCCCTGCCCTGAAAGCCATGGGGAGCGGCTGCGGGGAGAAGCTGTTTTACCTCACCGCCCGCAACACCACACAGGCCGCCGCCGAGGATGCCATTGCCCGACTGCGGGCCGTACAGCCCGACCTTGCCCTGCGCAGTGTGACCCTGACCGCCAAGGAAAAAGCCTGCCTGCACCCGGACGCCGAGGGCCATCCGGCCTGCCTGCCGGAGGTGTGCCCCTATGCAAACGGCTACTACGACCGCATCAAGAATGCGCTGGCCGCACTGCTGGACGGCAGCGGCCAATTCAGCCGTGCCGCACTGGCCGACACCGCCCGACAGTTCACCGTGTGCCCCTTTGAGCTGGGGCTGGACCTGAGCGAATGGTGCGATGTTGTGATCGGGGACTACAACTATTTGTTTGACCCGGTGGTGCACCTGAAGCGTTTCTTCGACACCTCCGGCGACTGGCTGTTCCTGATCGACGAGGCACACAATCTGCCCGACCGCGCCCGCGCCATGTACTCGGCCCGCTTCTGCAAGAGCAGCCTGACCGACGCAAAACGCACGCTTGGCAAGGGCAAAAGTGCCCTGAAAACCGCCCTGACCAAGGCCGACAAGGCCATGCGGGAGGCGCGGCAGGCCTGTGTGCGTCTGGCACCCCGCAGGCACGCGGAGGACGCCCCCGGCGAACCGGCCCAGACCAGCCTTCTGCCGGAACCGGATGCCCCGGTGTTTGCCCTGCCGGAGCCGTTGTATGCGCAGGACGGCACGGTGTTTTTGCAGGAGCTGCCCGCCGCACTGCTGACACCCCTGCGGGCGGTGCAGGCCCCCTTGCAAGCCTGGCTGGAAGACAACCCGGAAGCCGACGCCCACCCGCAGATGCTGGAGCTTTATTTTGCGGTACAGGATCTGGTGCGGGCTGCCGAACGGTACGACAGCCACTTTGTGACCCAGCTCACCGCCCGCGGCAGCGAGCTGGAATTGCAGCTGCTCTGTCTGGACCCGGCCCCCTTTGTGGATGCCAGCCTTTCCACCGGGCGCAGTGCCACGCTGTTCAGCGCCACCCTCACCCCGCCGGCCTACTACCGCAGCGTGCTGGGCTGCGCCGATGCCCGGGCTGTGGCGCTGGAAAGCCCGTTCCCCGCCGGGAACCTGGGGCTGTTCTGCCTGCCAGGCATCTCCACCCGCTACCGTGACCGGGAGCGCAGCGTACAGAGCGTGTCGGATGCACTGGCCCGGCTGGCGCAGAGCCGGGTGGGCAACTATCTGGCGTTCTTTCCTAGTTACGCCTATCTGCGGCAGGTGCAGGAAGATTTTGCCGCCCGCTATCCGGGTATTTCCACCCTTGTGCAGGAGAGCGGACTGGATGACGCCGCCCGCGCCACTTTTCTGGCACGATTTGAGCCAGACCCTGTCCATACCCTGCTGGGCTTTGCAGTCATGGGCGGCATCTTTGGCGAGGGCGTAGACCTTGCCGGCGACCGGCTCATCGGCTGTGCCATCGTGGGCGTGGGTCTGCCGCAGGTGAACCCCCGGCAGGAGATGCTGCGCCGCTACTACGACGCCCAGAACGGGGCCGGGTTCGATTACGCCTACCGCTATCCCGGCATGAACAAGGTCCTGCAGGCCGCCGGACGGGTCATCCGCACCCCGGAGGACAAGGGCGTGGTGCTGCTGCTGGATGACCGCTTTGCAAAGCCGGAGTATCAGCGGCTGTTCCCGCTCCACTGGAAGCACCTGCAGTATCTGCCCGGCCCTGCCGCACTGGAAACCGCGCTGGCCGCCTTCTGGAGCAGTAAGCCCGAATAAACGCCCCCGCCCACGGACCGGACTCTTCTGTCCTTCTGTGGGCGGGGTTGTCGTTTGAGCGCAGGAAACTTTTGCGCTGCTGCGTTGGTTACCAAAAAAGTGCAACTTTTTTCAAAAAAATGCTTGACAAGCACCGCACTTGCGGGTATAATAGCACACGTTGAGCGGCTCACCCCGCAAGACGCGAACCAAATGATGGGGATTTGCATAGTGGTAGTGCGGTAGACTCTGACTCTACTTGTGGGAGTTCGATTCTCTCATCCCCAACCAGAACAAAGCCATCCGATGAACAATCGGATGGCTTTTCTGTTTTGTTTTCTGCCGATTTCACGCAGTGAACACACCGCACTGTACCAAAGGTCTTTGGGCAAATCAAACACCCGCACCGCATTCCCTTTTCTTGGGAGATGCAGTGCGGGTGCTTTTTTCGTTTGTCAGCCAGCGGGCTGAATCATCTTACAGGATGCTGATGCGGCCTGCACCGTAGGGATTCTCGTAGTCCAGCAGGTAGCCGGGGTACTCTGCCAGCACACTGTTGGCGCTGGAAAGGTGCGGCAGACCCTCTGCGTCCACACCGCCAAAGGTCATGGCGTAGGTGGACATGACAAGGTAATCTTCCGACACATAGTCCTTGATGAGCTCAGCACCGTCAAACATGGCAAAGCCATCGCCTAGATTGCGCAGGGTGTAGTTCATACCGGCCAGCGCGTAGGTCTTGTTCTCGTCCAGCGGCACATAAGTACCGTTCGCGCGGTCGTAGATCTTCACGTTCTGCACACGAGGCGTGCCGGTAGCACTGCCGATCCAGACGTTCTTGTCGTCGGTCTGCACGGTGTTGGGGATGTCGGTGTGGATCTCATAGGTCGCACCGGCCACCTGCAGGAAGCCGCCGTTCTCCTTGCCCTCTGCACCGGCAAAGCGGGCTGCAAACTCCAGTGCGTCCTGGATCTGCTTGCCGGTCACCGACATCAGGCAGGCCACGTTGCCAAAGGGGCTGACCTGCTTGCAGGTCTTGAAGGTCCAGTACCCGGCGTCCTCGTCCGAGCGGATGCCGCCACCGTTCATGATGGCGATGTCACAGTGCAGCTGCTCCACCTCATTGAAGTAGGTGTAGATGCCGTCGGCCACAAAGTCGCCCAGGTTGGTCTCGCCGGAGCGGATGCGGCGTTTGCCGGTAGCAGGGTCGGTGATGTAAAACTTGGTATCGGCCACGGCGATCTTCTCGCCCAGCATCTCGTCCACGGAGCTGACCCATGCGGCCTGCTCTGCTGCCACAGCAGGATCCTCCTGGTCGTAGGTGGACACCAGCCGGGTGGAGATGGTGCCGTCCGGGGCAATGGTCATCTCGCCCACGTTGGCAAAGTAGGAGCCGGTCTGGGTCAGGGTGACCAGTCTGCCGGAAGCGTCCGCCACCTGCTTATTCTCCATCACCGTGTGGGAGTGGCCGTCGATGAAGGCATCAAAACCAGTGGTGTGGGCAATGACCTCCTCGCTGGTCCAGGGAGAGGACGAGGGGTCCACGCCCAAGTGGCCCAAGCCGATGACCACATCGGCCAGGCACTTCGCCTTGTCAACGGCCTTCTGCACGGCGCTGTAGAGCTTCTGGCCGTCCTCGCCGCCCAGGATGTCGTAGATGTACTTGGTCTGGGCCTTGTTCATGAAGTAGGCCGGGGTGGACTTGGTAAACGTCTCGGGCGTGGTGATGCCCACAAAGGCAATGCGCACACCACCGCGCACGAACACCTTAATTTCCGGCAGCACCCGCAGATTGGTGCGCAGGTCCACCCAGTTGCAGGACAGGTACGGGAAGTCGGCATCCCGCATGAGCTCTTTGGCACGGTCCATGCCATAGTCGAACTCATGGTTGCCGGGGGTGGCAACATCGTAACCGGCGGCGTTCATCAACTCAATGATGGAAGCGCCCTCATCCATGGAGCCGTAAGCGGTGCCCTGCACATGGTCACCGGCGTCCACCAGCAGGACCTTTTTGCCTGCGTTCTGATAGCTCTGCTTCAGGGCGGCAATGGCCGCATAGGTCAGCTCCGGGGCCTGCTTGTCGATGTAAGTGTGCACGTCGTTGGTGTACAGGATGGTGACCTCGGATTTTTCACCGGTCCAGCAGGCAGACGCAGCCGGGGCCCCGACGGCCATGGCGGCGGCAGCGGTGGTGACACCGGCGGCCTTCAGGAAATTGCGGCGGGAGATAAGATGTTTCACGGGAAAACGACCTCCTCTTTTTCTGGCATTTGATAGGGCAGGCTCTCCCCCTGCCCCTGACTGGTTCAAGCATAACACAGAACCGCGCCAAGAGCAAGACAAAACATGCCGTTTTGTTCAATTTTCTTTCACATATCAGCCGTTTTTCTTGCATTGCGCATCATCGCCGTACAAAAAAGAGAACGCCCCTGCAGCTGTCCCAGCATACAGGGGGCGTTCCCATCCGTTTAAAAAGGCCGGAGAAAGGGGGCCTTAAATGGCGTTGTATTCCTTGAGGATCTTCTCAAGATCGGTGCCCTCGATCTTCTTCAGAGCTTCCTTCAGGGCCAGACGCGGGATGAGCGGCAGGTCCATGTCGGTGATCTTCTTGCCGTCGCGCAGCTTGACCGTTGCATTCAGCAGGTCACGCACGTCGTAGGTGCTGCCCCAGACCTCGGGCACACCGCGGTCCACGTTCAGCAGGGTGTACACGGCCTCCATACCGGTGCGCATGGAGTACTCGGTGGTGAAAATGGTATCGCGCTTGGTCTCCGCAAACTGGCCCAGGAAGGCAAAGTTCACAGCGCCCTCCGGCACGATGTCGGGGCGGTCGCCCATGGCACGGGGCATGAAGAAAGCGTCAATATAGGGCATCATCACCGGCACGGTGTTGGCGCTGTGCTCTGCCAGCTCTTCGATCTGGTCGGTGGGCACGCCGATGTGGTACAGCCACTCCATGCAGATCTCCTTGCCGGTGCAGTCGCGCATGGGCTTTTTGACATAATCGCCGGGCTTGTCGCTGAACAGGCCGTAGACCCAGACACACAGCTGATCTTTGGGTTGATCGCGGAACTGCTGCTGACGGTTCAGCGTCCAGCTGAGCAGCCAGCTGGAGTCCTTGACCGTAACGATGCCGCCGGTGACAGTGTGACCGCTGAAGGGATCGCGCTTGCAGATCTTCTGGATATACTGCGGGATCTTGTCATCCAGGGTGGTGATGGTGGCGCTCTCCCAGTTGGACAGCTCCGGATCCGAGCAGAACTTTTCGGGGTGGCCGAAGGACGGGTCCTGTGCGGCGATCTTCTTCCACAGATCCCAGCCGTTGCCCGGCTTGATGGTGGGGTCGAAACCGGCTGCCTTGTCCTGGGCACCCACGGTGCAGCTCTCGACGCAGCCGCCGTTGGTGATGAACAGCAGATCGTTCTCGGTCAGGTCGATGTTGGACACCTCGCCTGCGTGCTCCACGGTGACCGAGCTTGCCATCTTGCGGCTGCCCTGAATGTCGAACTTGACGTCCGTGACCTTGGTGTCGTAGTGGAACTGCACGCCAAAGCCCTTCAGGTACTCGATCATGGGCAGGATGATGGACTCATACTGGTTGTAGCGGGTGAAGCGCAGGGCGGTAAAGTCCGGCAGGCCGCCGATGTGGTGGATATAGCGCTTGATATACAGCTTCATTTCCAGTGCGCTGTGCCAGTTCTCAAAGGCGAACATGGTGCGCCAGTACAGCCAGAAGTTGGAATTCAGCACCTCATCGTCAAAGAAGTCGGTGATCTTCTTGTCCTGCAGCTGCTCGTCCGGGGTGAAGAACAGCTTCATGATCTCCATAGCGCCCTTGTCGGACAGGCCGAACTTGCCGTCGGTGTGGGCGTCCTTGCCCTGCTCCACGGTAGCACGGCAAAGGGAGAAGTTGGGGTCCTCCTTGTTCAGCCAGTAATACTCATCCAGCACGCTGGCACCCTCGGTCTCCAGCGAAGGGATGGAGTGCAGCAGGTCCCACATGACCTCAAAATGGTTATCCATCTCACGGCCGCCGCGCATGACGTAGCCGATGCTGTACTTGTAGCCGTCGCAGGCACCGCCGGGCAGGGCCTCCTTCTCGAACACATGGACATGCTCGCCCTTCATCTGGCCGTCACGCACCAGATAGCAGGCTGCGGTCAGGGCTGCCAGGCCGGAACCGACGATATATGCGGATTTATGATCAACGCCCTCCGGCTTTTTGGGACGTGCAAATGCTTCGTAGTTGCCACTGGAATAGTACATGGAAAAGCCTCCTTGCTTCGCTGTTTTTCTTACTTACAGCAGTTCAATGCTGCTCTCTATGGCAACAGTATACCCTGCCTTGGCCCGCAGAACAACAAACAAACTCTGCCCCCTGTATAAAATTTAGACAACTGTCCCGTTTTGTTTGAAATGCGTACAAATTGTGACAAAAAAGCGGAATGACCGCTGTCATTCCGCTTTTGCAGGCGTTTGTTTTATTTTGCGGTGGGCTGGGCCACCTCAAAGTCAATCTTGCCCAGATTGACGTCGGAACGCACGATGGTGATCATCATGGTATCGCCCAGGCTCCAGTTCCTGCCGGAGACGGGGTCGGACAGGCGCACGCCCTCGGTGAGCATCGTGCCGGAGGGGGTCAGGCTGGAAGCCGGTACAAAGCCCTCCACGCCGTTCTCCAGTTCAATGAACAGGCCGCGCTGGGTCACGCCGGAAATGCGGCCCTCGTAGCTCTCGCCCAGATGGCGGCGGGCATACTCGGCCTTGTAGCAGTCCTCAGCCTTGCGCTCGATCTGCATGGCGATGACTTCGCGCTCGCTGGCCTGCTTGCTGGCCCGCTCCGCAAAATCGGTGTAGCGCAGGATCATGGTGTCCTTGTCGGTGCCCTTGAGCTGCGCGGTCATGATGCGGTGGATGGCCAGGTCCGGATAGCGGCGGATGGGGCTGGTAAAGTGGGCATAGTCCTGCAGCACCAGACCGTAGTGACCCTTGGGCTTTTCCTCGTACAGAGCCTTGGACATGCAGCGCAGCATACCGGTGTTGATGATCTGCTCATACGGGCCGCCGCGCACACCCTCCAGAATGGCGCTCAGCTCCTTGGGGGTGGGCACCTCCTTGGCAAAGTGGTCGTTGATGCCGCAGGCCTGCAGCAGAGCATGCAGACGCTCCAGCTTTTCGGCGTTGGGCTCCTCGTGCACGCGGTACACAAAGGGGATCTGCTTGACCCGGGCAAAGTGGGCAGCGCACTGGTTGGCCAGCAACATGAACTCCTCGATCATGGCTTCGCTCTCGCCGGAGGTGCGCTTCTTCACGTCGATGCAGTGGCCATTTTCGTCGAGGATCAGCTTGACTTCACCGCTCTCGATGTCCATGCATCCGCGCTCCTTGCGCAGGCGGGCACGGTGGCCGTACAGCTCCTTCATGGCGGGCAGCTGAGCCAGAACCTCGTGGTACTTGCCCTTGAGCTCGTCGTCGGCACTGCCGGCCAGCAGGGCGTTGATCTCGGAGTACACGCCCTTGACACGGCTGCGGATGACCGACTTGACAAAGCGGTAGTCGGTCAGGTTGCCGTCCTTGTCCAGACGCATCAGGCAGGAGAACGCCAGGCGCAGCACGCCCTCGTTCAGGCTGCAGATGCCGTTGGACAGCTGCTTGGGCAGCATGGGCACCACCTGGTCGGCATAGTACACGCTGGTGGCACGGTGAAAGGCTTCGTTGTCCAGCTCACTGCCGGGCTTGACGTAGTGAGACACATCCGCAATATGCACGCCCAGCTCAAAGCCGCCCTCCGGCGTCTTGGTCAGGCTGATGGCGTCGTCGATGTCCTTGGTCTCAGCGCTGTCGATGGTGAAGATGGGCAGAGCGCGCAGATCCATGCGGCCCTCACAGTCGGCCTCGGTCACCTCGGCGTTCTCCAGTTTCTTGGCCTCTTCGCGGACCTTATCCGGGAAACGGCTGCGGATGTCCTGCGCATAGAGCAGAGCCTTGGCGCAGCGCTTGGCCTCGTCGGAGCTGCCAAAGCGCATGGCCACGCCCACGCGGTGATCTTCCTGCCGGTTGCCGCGCTGCAGGATCTCCACAGCCACTTTGTCGCCGTCCTTGGCACCGCCCTCGCAGTCGCGCATCATCCGCATGGAGATGGCGGGGCAGTCATCGGGCACGAACTTCAGCACGCCCTCCACACGGCGGACGGTGCCCACCAGATCGTTCTTTTCTTCCAGCACGGCCAGGATCTCGCCCTCGTCGCTGCCCTCCACACGGGGATGCTCAAACTTTTCCACCAGCACCTTGTCACCGGGCATGGCGCCGCGGGTGAAGCGGCCCGGGATGAAGATATCGCTGGTGCCGTCCTCCAGCATGACAAAAGCAAAGTTCTTGCCCAGCTTGACCACCTTGCACAGCAGGGCCTTGTCGGCGCGGCCGGAACGCACCGTAAAGAAAACGCCCTGCCGCTGGCAGATCACAGCCTCGTGCACCAGCTGGTCCACGGCCTCCATCACCTTGCGGTCCGAGCCACGGTCCCCACCGAACTTTGACTTGAGGTCCTTCACGGTGCACGGCTGATTCTGGATCGCGTGCTCAATTTTATCGCGCATTGCCATAATATTTTTCTCCTTGCTCTTCCTGGCTGCGGCCTCCGTCGGGCTGCAGCCCTGCCAGTTCCGGGCATTGCTGCCCACCCTGCTGCGGCAGCCCGAAAAGACAGCTGCCCGCACTTTTTTTACTCAACTATGTCGGTTTTATACAGAAAAACAGCCCCGTCAGAGCACGGGGCTGCATGGGGTGCATCAACCTGCCAGACGGCCGGTGAACAGGCAAGCCAGAATTGCCACCACGAAAAAGACGACACCGGCAATGCGGGTCACCTTGGCCAACATCTGGTCAGCCGGGGTCAGGCGTGCGTTGTTGGCACCGCCTGCACTGCCGTTGATGGCGCCGGAAAGGCCCTGGCCGTGGGTGTGCTGCATGAGGGTGAGGAACACGATGACCAGCGAAGCGACCAGCAGGATCGCGCCGCCAACGATTTCGATAACAGACATGGATTGAAACGCTCCTTTATTCAAATTGAATGGGAAAACCACGCAAAAATACGACTATATAGTATCATACCATCTGCAAAAAAGCAAGCACAATTCCGCATTTATCCCAACCAGTGCAGTGCCGTGCACAGCTGTGCAAACACCGCCGCGCTGGAGACCGCCGCCTGCGTCTGTCCGTCCTGCAAGACCACGATGGTGTATTGCGGATCCTCGGCCGGGTAAAACCCCGCGAACCACAGGTTCATGCGCTCTTTCCCTTCGGCCGTGAACTGCCCGGTCTGGGCGGTACCGGTCTTGCCCGCCGCCCCGCCGGGCAGGCCGGAAGCATCCTGTGCCGTGCCCTCGGCCACCGTCTGCTCCAGCATGGTGCGCATAGCCGCTGCGGTCTGCTCTGTGAGCACCCGTTCTGCCTGCGGGCGGGCAAAGGCCGACAGCTCTTCCCCGGATGTTTCATCCAGCGCACAGTCCAGCAGGCACGGCGCACGGTAAACACCGCCGTTTGCGATGGTGTTCATCATGGCGGCCACTTGCAGCGGCGTTGCCAGCAGGCTGCCCTGCCCGAAGCTGAAATTGGCCAACTGCCCGCTCTGGGCCAGTTCCTCGGCTCCCGGCAGGGCTCCGCTCTGGGCGGTAAGGCCCTCCGCCAGCCCGATGCTCCGCCCGAAGCCCAGCGCCTGCGCCTGCTGCAAAAGAGCCTGTGCTCCCAGCTGCTGCCCCAACCGGATAAAATAGCCGTTGCAGCTCTTTGCCAATGCGGCCGAAAGGTCCACCTCGCCGTGCGGCACACCGCCTGCGCAGCGGAAGATCTGTCCGTCCACCACCACCGCGCCGTTGCAGTCGTACTCCGGCGCAAGGCCAGCTTCCAGCGCCGCCGCTGCCAGCACCGGCTTGAACACCGACCCCACCGCATACGCCTGCAAGGCCCGGTTTAAAAAGGGGCTGTCCGGCGCTTCCAGACTGGCCGCCGGGTCAGCCGGGTCAAAACCCGGCACACTGACGCAGGCCCGCAGGGCTGCCGTGCGGACGTCCAGCACCAGAATGCAGCCGGTGGTCATGGTCTGCGCCGCCACCGCCTCGGCCGCCCGCTGGACAGAACGGGAGATGGTCAGGCGGACCCCCACCGCTCCGCTGTCCGCCTGCAGATGCTGCACCTGCTCCCCGGTGCGCAGGTTGCCCTGCGCGGTCACCGGGCACAGCAGGGTGTCCCGTGCCCCGCTGCCGGTGAGCAGCGCGTCCAGTGCTTTTTCCAGCCCGGCAGCACCGTGGCCCTCACCGTCCAGATACCCCAACAGCTGCGGGCACAGCGGTGCGGCTACATACCGCCGGGACGCCGCATAGCATGGAATGCCCAGCGCCGTCATGTCCCGGTCCACCTCCACGAGAAATGGAGCCGCCCGGCTGCGGCTGCGGTACAGCAGTTCCTGTCCGGCGGTGTCGGTGCAGGCGTACAGGCGGGTATAATTTTCCTGCCCCGGGAAGCAGAGAGCCAGCCAGCGTTTTTCCAGCCCGGTGAGTGGCAGGCCCATGCAGTCGTAAAAGCCGCCGCGCCGGGCTGGCAGTTCCAGCGTGACCGTGCTCTGTGCCGCCGCACGGGCTGCATAATCCGTGCGGGACGCCAAATAAAACAGCCTGCACAGCACTCCGGCAAAGCCGAACAACAACGCCGCATACAGCGCCAGCACCCTCCGCCCGGACATGGACACGCCCCCTTTAGCATAGCGTGGGCAACGGAGACCCAGGCTATACAAAAAGGGAGGCAGAACCTCCGAAGAAGTTCTGCCTCCCTAAGGCACTTTTATAAGAGCGCTTTTGCGGCTTAGTACATGCCGCCCTTCCAAACCACACTTTTGGAGCCGAATCACGAATATCGGGAAACGTAGGCTTTTGTAGATTTATCAAGGCCACAAGCCGATTTTTCCAGATTCTCCGTTTTTGCACGATCCACGCTTTTCTACGCAAATCTACGCCACTTACCGGGTGA
>JABLTM010090451.1_pt1 | contig 12802 bp, 7 predicted proteins | sample 7160121 | NCBI WGS metagenome assembly JABLTM01 (sample SAMN14651224, study PRJNA627086) | human gut metagenome | isolation source: feces | host: Homo sapiens
CCAATGGCTCCATCGAAATGGAATGACCGGGTACCGCAGAGTGGAGGCCGGCTTTGGTTTGCTGGAAAAAAATACACTGTTCCATCAACTGGATGGGTACATCACTGCAAAGCCCTCACATCTGAATGCAAAAGGAAGTCTGGCCTGTATTACGAAAGATGGAGATATCTACGTCAACATGCGGGCGAACCTGTCGCCGGAACAATGGTGCTATGTGATGGCACACAACCTTCTGCACCTGGCGTTCGGCCACTTTGACAAAGCGAGCATCCCTTCCGACTGCGAATTTGTCCCGGCACTCTGGAACAAAGCCTGTGATATCTACATTACCAGATTCCTTTATGACATCCGCCTCGGCGAGCCGATCTGCGCAGATCCGGCGGAAGCATATCCGATCAAACTGAACAGCGAGCAGAAAATTTATGAATATCTGTTGAAGCACCAGGATAATGGTGCGCAGATCTGCGGGACAAACTCTGAAAAATTAAAGGATATGATCGGGGTAGAACGGCCGATCGTTTATAAAAAGGGAGAAAGAAATGCATATGCTGAAAATTTTTCCTATGCAGTCACTCATTCCATCAAATCTGCACTCTGCGATGCGGGAGGATACGATCTTAAAACGAAAAAGAATACCGTCATTTCCAGAGCAGCAGAATGGTTCCTGTCCCATTATCCGCTGCTCGGAGGTCTTGCGGCTGCATTTAAAATTGTGGAGGACATTGAACTGTGCCATCGGTATGAAATCCATATTGCAGCGGTTGACGCAGAGCAGGGAATCATTTATGCCAATCCGTCGTGCGGATTTTCGGAGGAAGAGTGGATTTTTGTTCTCGCGCATGAATATCTCCATGCCGGACTGCAGCACCAGAAACGGTGCAATGGGCGTGACTTCTTTCTGTGGAACATCGCCTGCGACTATGTCATCAACGACTGGCTGCACGAAATGGAGATCGGCAGAATGCCGCCGGATGGGCTGTTGTATGATGAAACACTTCACAACAAATCGGCAGAAAGTATCTATGATCTGATCGTGAAAGAGATCCGAAAGTACAAAAAGCTAAACACCTTCCGGGGCTTTGGCAGAGGTGATATGTTTAACGGAAACAGACCGCATTTTACTGGAAGAGAAAACGGGGTCAGCCTGGATGAACTGCTGAAAAATGCACTGCGGGAGGGATTGGATTACCATCAGGAGCACAATCGTGGTTTCCTGCCGGCCGGGCTGGTGCAGGAAATCAGGGCGCTTGCGATGCCGGTCATTCCCTGGGATGCCGCGCTGGCGAAGTGGTTTGACGTACAGTTTCCACCGCTGGAAAAACACCGTACCTATGCGCGACCGAGCAGACGGCAGGGTGCCACGCCGGACATTCCAAGACCAGGATATGCGTATTACGAGCAGGATCTGGAGAGCCGGACCTTCGGTGTGGTCGTGGACACGTCCGGTTCCATGAGTGCAAAACAGATTGGTATGGCACTCGGCTCCATCGCCAGCTATGCCGCGGCGAAAGATGTTCCGTTCGTGAGAATCATTTTCTGTGATGCCAAAGCGACGGATGCGGGATATCTGGCACCGGAAGATATTGCCGGCCGGGTAAAAGTCACGGGACGAGGAGGAACCATACTGCAGCCGGGCGTGGATTGTCTGGAACAGGCGAACGATTTTCCCAAGGACGGGCCGATTCTGATTATTACGGACGGGGAGATTGAGAATGACCTGAAGGTAAGACGAGAGCATGCATTTCTGCTTCCGAGAGGAAACCGGTTGCCGTTCCGGGCACGGGGAGAAGTGTTTTATTTTCGGGAATAGTGCGGCGTAGTCTGTGTCTCTGCAAGAAACGATAGCAGCGGCAGAGAAAGCGGACAGAATTTGCGGATGATGTTTTGCGATACTTTAGAGAACAGAAACAGAGAACACGAGAGGAGACGCTGAGAATGAGCATTGTCATTACAGGCGATACCCATGGCACCTTTGATATTGGAAAAGTTGTACGCTATTTTAACGAGCACGAAGACGAGTACACCCGGGATGACTATCTGATCATCTGCGGAGATGTCGGTATCTGCGGCTTTTCCGCAGCATACGAAGCGAATACGAGAGCCGTTTTCCGAAGTCTGCCGGTGACGACACTGTTTATCGACGGAAATCATGAGAACTTCGAACAACTGAATTCCTACGCCGTGGAGCAGTGGAACGGCGGAAAGGTGCATATCATTGAGGACAACATGATCCATCTGATGCGCGGCCAGATCTTTACGATTGACGGGCTGAAATTCTTTACCTTCGGAGGTGCTTACAGCATCGACAAAATGTCCCGCGCGGAGGGGATTTCGTGGTTCCCGGAAGAAATTCCGTCACGGGAAGAGTACGAAGAAGGATGGAAAAATCTGGAAAAAGAAGATTTCCAGGTGGACTACATACTGACCCACACCGCCCCAAGAGATGTGGCCGCGGCAATGGGATATGGAGAGCTGTCTGACGATGAGGTGGAACTCCGTCAGTATCTGCAGCGCGTGGCGGATGAGACAGAGTTTCAGAAATGGTATTTCGGGCACTTTCATGAAGATGCGGAAGTGGAAGAGGTGTTTGTGTGTCTGTATGATGAGATTGTGGAGTTGAGTTAGGACAGGATCTTGTCCTGAAAAAAATAAGAAGCATGGTAAGATAAAATAGAAGCAGAGAACAGCCAGAAAATGCACGTCGAACCATAAAAATCTGCTTTGAAAAAATAAAAGTTAATTGTGTTCTTCTGACGGGGCGTCCATGTGATCCAGCGCATACTCACACGCCTGAATCACAAAACTGGAAAAGGTAATGTCCTGGTCAGAATCGGAAATTGCCTGTTCGATCTGATCGATCAGGTGAATGGGGAAACGGATGGTTTTGTTTTCCGTTTCCTTGCGGTTGCCTTTTAACTGAAATGCCATATCAAACTCCATTCTGCTGCCGGAGAATATAAGAACGGAGCATGCTTCCGGATCTTATGTGGAAACTACTGGCAGCATAAAACATAACAAAGGTGTTTCAAAAAAGGTTCGACAAAAAAATAAATTTTTCGAATCTGCGAAATCGAAAAATGAAGAAAAAGCTGTTTTGTGGACAGCTTATTTCAGTGCGCTTTTTTCTGGCTGTATTCTGATTTTAAAGAGTACTGGAAGCCCAGTCTGTTTTATTGTATTGCATAATAATGATGAAATATGCATTGCAAAACGCATGACAAAATATATTGCAAATAAAGGGAGGATGTATTACACTAAAAGAAATACAACAGAAGAAGGAGGAAAATGAAATGTTCATTGCTCTGCTCAGCTAATGATTGAGATGCAGAGCAAGAAAAGCCGCCTTTCCATTGACGGAAGGCACCAAGGATCCTGAAGACAGCATAAGCGGCAGATATTCAGAGAAAAAGGATCGAAATTTTACATTTACGAGGGAGAAGACGTATGAAAGTGTGGAAGAAATTACAAGTTGTCTTTCTGGCACTGCTTTTATGCACCGGAATGATGACACAGCCTGCTCTTGCAGCATCGCTGCTTCAGGATGGAATCGAAGCAGCCTTGACAACAGACAAAGAAACTTACCAGCAGGGTGAAGAAATCAAAGTTACTTTAACTGTAACCAATACAAATGATACAGCAGTAACGAATCTGTCACTGGAAAATATTTTGCCGGAAAATTTTGTGCTGGCCGAAAATGCGGAGACAACAAAAAAGATGGAATCTCTGCAGGCTGGAGAAACCGTTACGTTGACAACGGTTTGTACGGTAAAAGCATCAGATGACAAGAAGGATGATGAAAATAAGGAAAATCCTTCTGGAGATGACAAAAAGAATCCGACAGATAATGAAAAGCCAGGAAATGGAAACGTAGCAAATGACACGAAGAATCCTGGTACGACAACGGGCAGCAAGGATTCCGGAACGACATTAACAAAAGATCAGGGAACTGGAAACGCAAAGCAAAATGGCCAGTCCTTAAAGGCTGAGAAACTGAAATCTGCACCGAAAATGGGTGACAACACCAAAATTATTGTTTGGGTTGTACTGCTGGTGCTGGCAGGAGCAGCCATTGTTGTTGCACTGAAGAAAAAAAACAGAAGAAATAAAATGTTGGCGTGGTTTCTGTGCCTGATTATGACGGGAAGTACTGTTGCAGGCGTATTTCCAGAACGGGCAAGAGCAGAAGCACAAAGTGTAAACATAGGAAAGGTCATGGAGCTTTCCAAGAATATTCTTGTGGATCAGACTACCGTGGAGCTGAAAGCAAAAGTTGAATATACCTACGTGAAGTCAGATGATCCATCGGACGATACCAAAACATATACACGCGGTGAGTGGGTGCAGATGCTCGCTGAAAAGGTTGAAATGAACCTGGATACAGATCCGGATTCCTTAAACCATTATTATGCGGATACGGCAGGAAATGCGTATGAAGCAGCAATCGAAATCGCAGAGAAATATGGAATCCTGCCGCCACCGGATATCGAAGATCTGGAGCAGGATATCCCGTTTTTCTATCCAGATGAACCGGCAACACGCGAATTTGCGGCTTATACGGCAGTACATGCAATGGGATTCAATGGAATACATTCGTATGATACGAACAGTTGGACGGATTGGGATAGTATTACATATCAAAATGAAGCAGCAATTGCAGTAGGGAAAGGATTTTTGGAATTAAATACAGAAAACCAGTTCCAGCCGCATGCGTTGCTCTCCAAGAAAGATGTTAAATCGATTTTCTGTGAAATTGATGAAATCAGACAGGAAGACACAACAATTGGTGAAGAGCCGCATGATAATACACAGTACGTAGATGGTGTATTGAAAAAAGAACTGGAAAATATCACAGATTATACAGTTGTAGAGAATGCGGATGGAACCTATACAGTTACACTTCCGAAAACAACCGAGACAGAAAAAATCGGAGAAGGAAGTGTTATGATCCTTCCTGCGAATGAAGTTTATATTTCAGGTATCGCGCTCAAAGCAACTACGGTAACAGAGGATGGCGAGAAACTGATTCTGACATGCATAAAGCCAGAATTATGGGAAGTGGTCAGCAAAATTGATTTTGTCGGAGGCGGTACAGCACTTATCGGAGGAGCTGCCGACACGGATGAATACGGAATTGCAACACAGGCTAATATAGGAGCAGGTGGTGTTATTGATGTTGGCTACGAAAAGAATTTTGAATTTAATATTGGTTCGAATGATGAAGGAAAAGGAAAAATTGATTTTGAAATTCCTGAAATTCTGTGCGTTGTAAATGTTGACGTTGGAGTAAATGGTGTTTCGGTAAATGAACTTAAACTTGCTGTCACGGAAAATGCAAATGAAGATATTACGGCGGAAAAAGAATTTGCTGACAGTGGTCAGGTAGAATTAATGCGTTTTCCAATTACAATAGGGGCTACCGGTTTTACCTTTGATGTTGTACTTTTCTGTTCATACAAAGCAGATGGATCCTTACATATTTCATATAGCGTTGAATCAACACAGGGATTTGAATATAAAGATGGAACATGGAGAGGCATTTTCGATTTTCATCATGGTGTTGATACCCTTGAGGTAAAGGGAAATATGGAAGGCGGTATTGGCATAAAAGGTCTGTTGACTTTGTACAGTGTTTTTGATTTAGCAGGCTATTATGCAGATTTAGGCTTAGGCGTTGAGGCAGAATTTGCATACCATGATTTAGAAAATGGAAGTCTCGCATGCGAGGATATCAAGGTATATCCATACTCAACAAATGGACTCGATACAGATTCCCTGCTTGGAGATGTACTGAAGAAATATTTCGATTTTGATCTGGAATTCAAACCGCTTCAAAATGATGAAAACAACAACTTGAGAATAAAAATGCATAAGGAAAATGGAGTCCGCGTTGAAAAATGTACGTACGCCAGCGGCGGTATCACAGGATATGTTTACTCGAGCAAAACACGTTTGCCGATAGAAAACGCGAGAGTCAGAATTTCCAGAAAAGTCAGAGCAGGCAGCGGCAATGGCGGAAACAGCGTAGCCGGAGGCGGCAGTGGAGGCGGAAGCCATGGAGCCTGGAGCCTTGAAACAGAAGAAAATGAAATTGCTGTTTTTTCAGGAGGAGCTGGAGCCTGGAGAGAGGAAGGAACAGAAACAGAAAGAATTCTCTATACCGATGTGTTTGGCAAGTACAGCACCAAAAATCTGCAGGATGGAACTTATGAAATTACAGTATCCGCAACGTCTTATCAGACGTACAAGGTTGCGGAAGTTCTGGTTCAGAACAGTGAAATCAGATATGTAGAAGATATCTATATGGTGGAGCGCCATGATGATTTTAATACAGGTTCTGTAGAGGGAACGATAACCGATGCAGTCACGGGAGATGGTATTACAGAAACAGCCTACATTGTACGCAAAGGCTGGAACAATCAAACGGGTGATGCTGTGACAGAAGGAGTATTTGAAAATGCAGACTATACTCTTTCAATGGAAAATGGAAATTATACGCTTGAAATCAGCAAAGAAGGCTATGTGACGAATTACAAAAATATCACAGTAGCGGGAGACCAGATTGAAACAGCAAATATTGTTCTTGTACCGGGAGATGGGGACGGTGAAACCGCAGGAGAACTCCGCATCGTATTAACCTGGGGCGAAGAGCCGTGGGATCTGGATTCTCATCTTGCATGCTACTCGTCGGACAAGCCGTATCATATCTGGTTCGGGCAGACAGATTTCGAAGGAAATTCTGTTGGAAACTTAGACGTAGATGATACAAGTAGTTATGGTCCGGAAACCATTACAGTACGTAACGTAAAAGCAGACGAAAAGTTCAGCTATTTCGTACACGATTATACCAACAGTTACAGTGAAGTGGCCAATGAAATGTCTCTTTCCGGAGCAAAAGTTCAGGTTTACCTCGAAGGCAAAAACATTGCAACATACACGATCCCGACAAATCAGCCAGGAACCTTATGGCATGTTTTCGATTTCGCTGGAGCGACCAAAACCATTAAATCTGTAAACACGCTTGAATATCAGAATGACCCATACACTATCGGCGGAATTGATCAGGAAATGGATGATGTGGATGACGCAGAAGAGATTGAAATGTATGCTGGAAAGGTACGAAACAAAAAACAGCCAGAGCAGAAAGTGGTTGTTGAGGAAACTCCATTACCGGAAACAACTGCAGAGAGCGTGATTTCAGAGTCGGAAGCAGAAAAACCTGGTGAAGCAGTATCCAAATCAGAATCAGAGCCAGATGATGAAAACGTGGCAGAAGATGAAACGGTAACTCCGTAATACAAAGAAGCTTAAAATGTGGTGAATCAGTAAATCTGGTGCACCACATTTTAAACGAATCAAGCAAGTAGCGAAGCGGATTGCGAATATCCGCTTTGCCAGGCAGAATAAGGAGCAGGTACAGATGAAAAAATGGATCCGCGCAGTATTGGCAGGCATAATCATTCTGGCATTGATTCTGTTTGGAATTTTTGCAGCTCAAAATACACAGAAGAGTACAAAGCCGGAACAGAATCCGGAAGAACAGAATACAAGTGTATCGGAAAACAGCACATCGGATGAGAACACAGCAGAAAACAGTACGGATGATCCTGACATCATTGTAAAAGACAATGTAAAGGTGATTACCAATGAGATGAAATCAGAAGATCAGCCAACGGAAGTTTCTGACAACAGTCTCACCTTTGAAAAAGATCCTGGTTACCAGACCGGAGATGTTCTTGTTGCGGGAGAAATCAGTGCAGCGCCTTCTGGATTTATTCGAAAAGTAGTGCAGAAAGAAAAAACGAATCAGGGTTACCGGGTAGAAACAGAGCCGGCGACCCTGCTGGATGTATTCGAAAAGGCACATATTATCAAACAGTTCCGGCTGACGGAGGATGGTGCAAGTGAAACAGGAAATAACAGCGCTTATATTATTAAAAGACTGTCCGAAGATGAATCGGAAGAAGAGACAGAGGAAGAAAACAGTGATTACGATTACAGTGTCTCAATCAATGTTGAAGAAGAACCCGTTCAGTTTTCAGGAGAGGCAGGATGGGGATGCTGGCTGGAACTTCAGATTGATATCGAAGACGGTGAAGTCCAGTGTGGAATTGCAGTAAGGAGCAAAGCAGGTATTTCCCTGGAATGCGGCGCAAACAGCGAAAAAGAATTTGAAAAGGAAAAAACCGTTTACGAACGAAAACTGCCGAATATCGAGTTCAACGCCGGTATTGTACCGATTGTTATTACAAATCATCTGGAAGCCGTTGTCGGGGCAGCGGGAAGTCTGGAGGGCGGCATTCACAGCTCTTACGGTGCAACAGCCGACAGCACCCTGGGATTCCAGTATGACAGCAGAACCGGCAAAGTAGAAGAAGTCAAAGAAGGAAATCTGAATTCAGACGGACTTGAGTGGAGTACGGTTGAGGTGAACGGAAGTCTGGAAGCATACATCGACATCCGGCTGAGCGCAAAATTATATGACAGCGCTGGCCTGAATCTTTCCGGCGGAGCAGTTGGAAAAGCAGAAGGCCAGGCAAAGGTATCCATGAAGGACGACCTGGGTGGATATGCGGGCTCACTGGAGCTTTCCATCAGCCCGAGAATCAAAGGAAAAGCAGTGGTTGATATCCCGGTCATTGATAAAAAAATGCAGGAAACAGATCTTTTTGACCGGACCTTTGATCCAATCTGGTCAAAACACTGGGAGTCAAGTGCAGACTGGCAGAAGGATATGGAATGGACGGAAACTGGGGAGCAGGGAGATATCTATGTTACACGGTATGGAGAAGTAAATCAGTGTGACAGCACGGCATTCCAGTTTGAAATCCCAAAAGGCTGGGAAATTCAGACGGAGGAAGTTGGCGGTCCCATGGATGCGGTCAGAGAAAACGTTGTTCTGACAAACGATAGAGGTGTTACCGTTTCGTTTTGGTACTGCCAAGGCGCGCTTGGCGGCTATTCGCGTGATATGCTGAAGGCACAGGTTTCACAGGCAGACACTTCTAATTTTGTGCCTGGATATCCATGGGGAACCGATCGTGACTGTTCAGATCTTGGCGAATTTATGGTAGCACGAGTACATATCACAGGCGAGATGATGGCTGGTATTGATGATGATTATGTTCCTGTAGACAGCACGTTGTTCGCAGTGATACCGACATCCCGTCTTGGCGAGATTGAATTTGCAGGTCAGGCTGGGGACGTAGACGAATTTTCTTTTGACTATCCGACACCAGTTGCATTTATCGCAGAAGCACCAGACGGTACATTTACAGAAAAAGAAGAAGAACAGGTGATTCGCATTTTGAAGAGCTTTAAAGTGGCTGAATTAGATTAAGAGGTACCCCGGAGGGCAGGAAGAGATGAACTGTGTTCCGGGGTATTTCAACATCACGTAAGATAAGATGGAAGGAAAGTACTATTTTAAAATCTTGTGAGATCAAAGAGTGAGGATTTTTTGGAAATTACATAAAAAGAAATAGTAAAGAGAAACGAGCTGCGATATAATGAATGTGATGAAAAATGAGTAACGAAGAATCAATAAAAATATGGAAAAAAACATAGAAAACATGGATTTTTCGGGAAACAGAAAGAAAAAGGGAGGAGTGTTTCGAGATGGAAACAAAGAACAAAAACAAAAAGAAAGCCATCATACTTGCTGCGACTGGTATTGCAATTATCTGCGTCTGTGTCATCGGAGTTTTTGCAAAGAAAGCGTATGACCGCCATCAGGAGGAGCTTCGTTTACAGGCGATTGAAACAAAAAACAGTGAGATTGATGAGGAATATCAGAGATTTGAAAAAGGAGAAGACAGAGATAAAAAACTGGAAGCATTGAAACAAGAGATGGAGAGTGCGGAAAAGTATAAAAAGACAGAAGGCGCTTATGAGGAATGTTCTGCACACTATGAAAAAATTATTGCGCAGATGAAGAATTCCTTTGTCTCCGAATATGACGACACGATCAAAATAATTGCGGATAAAATCGGCGATGATGTTGAAAAAGTGGATGATAAGGAAGCACTCAAAAATGCGGCCAGCGAATTTACGATGTTCAAAGATACCTTGAAAGATGACTTTGAAAATTATAATACCGTTGAGCAGGACAGCTTTGACAAATATAACAGTGCGATTGATGGTTATGTAACAAAATACAATGACAGAGTAACTGCTATTGAAAAAGCCGAGGAAGAAGCCCGTAAGAAAGCTGAAGAAGAGGCTAAAAAGAAAGCTGAAGAGGAAGCAAAGAAGAAAGCAGAAGAAGAGGCTGCTGCTAAAGCTGCTCAGGAAGAAGCAGAAAGAAAAGCTGCCGAAGAAGCTGCTGAACAAAGTTCCGGATCATCTTCAAGTGGTTCTAGTTACTATGACGACAGCAATGATTATAGTTACAGCAGCGGAAATTCCAGTTCTGGCTATAGCGATTCTGGTTCTGGTAGTGATTCCAGTGGTGGATTGAGTTCATCTGATGGAAGCTCAAGTAGCGGAAGCGGAATTCCTTCTGGCGCAAATTATGGTTGGGTTGAAGATGGGGCTGGAAGAGTTGAAAATTATTATGATCCATCTACAGGAGATACATGGGATGCAAATGGTAACTATAGTGGAAATATGAACGATTGGCTTTGGGACTAATATTTATTTCCTTTTACTGACTTTAACACTTTTTGAGAGAACCATTCAGCACTTTTTTAGCAGCAGGAGCCAATATAAGATCATAAAAAATTGGATAGATTAGAAACCGATAAGAACCATTGCCAAAGCAAATAAAACCCGCTAAAATAGAGATCAGAACATAAGCACAGCTGCTGGTGTCAAAAGCCGCAAAAGTTGGAAAGGAAGGTTTCAAGATGAGAAAACCAAAACTCCCGACCGGGATTGACAACTTTAAAAAGATTCGCAATGAAAATTACTATTATGTAGATAAAACTTCCCTCATAGAACAGATTTTAAATAACGGAAGTGAGGTCACTCTTTTTACGCGCCCACGCCGTTTTGGAAAATCCCTGAATATGAGTATGATTCAGCATTTCTTTGAAATTGGAACGGATCCAGCACTTTTTGACAGCTTGAAGATTTCTAAGAATACAGAGATTTGTGAACAATATATGGGAAAATATCCCGTTATTTCCATCAGCTTAAAAGGAATTGATGCCGATTCCTATGAAAAAGCCCGTGCGCAGCTCATAAAAACAATCAATCGTGAGGCAAGGAGATTTCAATTTCTTCTGGGAAGTGACAAATTGAGCCGGGTTGATAAAGCACTTTTTTCAGAACTTCTGACAAGAAATATGGAAGAAGACACCATTACAAGCAGTCTTCAGGAACTGACAGAACTGTTGGAAGTTCACTATGAACAGCAAGTGGTTGTACTGATTGACGAATACGATGTTCCGATGGCAAAAGCCCATGAAAATGGATATTATGATGAAATGGTATTACTGCTTCGAAATATGTTCGGAAATGTTTTAAAGACAAACAGCAGTCTTGCCTTTGCTGTTTTGACGGGCTGCCTGCGAATTGCAAAAGAAAGCATCTTTACCGGACTGAATAATTTCAAAGTATATTCGATTACAAATACAGAATTTGATGAAACCTTCGGTTTTACAGATGAAGAAGTAAAGACCATACTGCATGACTATGAAATGGATGACCGATATGACGAGGTAAAAGAATGGTATGACGGATACCGATTCGGAAAAGCAGATGTGTACTGTCCATGGGATGTTGTGAATTACTGCAATGATCATATCCATAATCCAGAGGCCGAGCCGGAAAATTACTGGATGAATACAAGCGGGAACAGTGTGATTCATCATTTTATCGACAGTATCAATGAACCGGATATGCTCACAAAAACAGAACTGGAATGGCTGGTAAATGGAAAAACAGTGATCAAACAAATCGATGAAATGGTTACCTACAATGACCTGTATTCGACCATGGAGCATCTATGGAGTACACTTTTCATGACTGGATACCTGACACAGCGCGGAAGAGAAAGCAATGGCCGCTATTGCCTAGCAATTCCAAACCGGGAAATTCGAAATATCATAACAGAACGGATTCTTACACTGTTTCAGCAGGAAGTAAAAAAAGACGGAAAAATGGCAGAACAGTTCTGCCAGGCACTCTTTGACGGAGAAGCAGCAGAGGTGGAAAGCCTTTTGAATTTGTATTTGCAGAAGACGGTCAGCGTACGCGATACCTTTGTGCGGAAATCACTGAAAGAAAATTTCTATCATGGAATTCTGCTTGGAATCTTAAGCTATAAAAATGACTGGCGTGTATCTTCCAATCGAGAATCGGGAGAAGGATTCAGCGATATTGTGATTGAAACGGGAGATGCAGAAACAGGAATTGTGATAGAAGTGAAGTATACAGATGAGAAAAAAGATCTGGAAAGAGATTGCCGGAAGGCATTGGAGCAGATTCGAGATAAAGATTATACGCAGACACTGTGGCAGGAGGGCTATAAAAAAATGGTGCGGTATGGGATTGCATTTCATTTAAAACAGTGTTGTGTGATGAAAGAAGAGATGCAGCGTAAGCGGAATCGAGAGGGGGCTCTGAATCGTTACAATTTGTTATAAAATTCAGGGCAGAGATATTGCCCTGAATTTTATATACGGACAAGTTTCTGTCAACATTTTCCGTTCGATATGAGATAAAATGGCAATATTCAAAAGAAAAAGCCTACCATGAGGAGAAAAAAGATGTGGTGGTAGTATATAAATAGTACAAAGTAAAGATGACTTCTTCCAATAGATGATATAAAATTAATATATGGAGGAAGAACATTATGGCA
>JABLTM010111478.1_pt1 | contig 12794 bp, 11 predicted proteins | sample 7160121 | NCBI WGS metagenome assembly JABLTM01 (sample SAMN14651224, study PRJNA627086) | human gut metagenome | isolation source: feces | host: Homo sapiens
AATTTTTTCGACATTTAGTTTCTTCTCCTTTTTTATTTAAACTTTAGAATTATTTTATATTTTTTAAGCTTTTTTGTCAATATAAAAGAGGGAGTACCTCTTAGTAAAACTCCCCCTATTTTACAACTACATTGTATATTTTATTTTTAACATATATTTCTTTTACAATATTTTTTCCATCAAGTTTTCCAGAAATTGCTTCATGTACTTTTTCTTTTACTGATGCTTCTTCTTCGTCTAAAGCTATCATTACTGTTGCTTTTAATTTTCCATTTACTTGGATTGGAATTTCTATTTCATCATCTATTGTTTTTGATTCATCATATGTTGGCCATTCATATGTTGCTATTTCTCCTTCAAATCCTGCTAATTGGTTTAATTCCTCTGTCATATGTGGTGCAAATGGATTTAATAATGTTAAAAATGTTTTGTATTCTGCTCTGTTTATACGTTTTAATTTTGTGAATTCATTTAGCATCGTCATAAATGTTGATACACATGTATTAAATTTCATTTCTTCTATGTCTTTTGAAACTTTTTTAATTGCTTTATTCATCATTTTTTCAGTTTCTTTTGTATATGTATCTCCATCTACTAACATATCTTTTAAATTCCATACTCTGTCTAAGAATTTAAAACATCCTCTAATGCTGTCCATTGACCAACTTGCTGTTTGATCAAATGGTCCCATAAACATTTCGTATACTCTGAATGTGTCTGCCCCAAATTCTTTTATTATATCATCTGGATTTATTACATTTCCTTTTGATTTTGACATTTTTTCTCCATTTGTTCCTAATATCATTCCATGTGATGTACGTTTTGCATATGGTTCTTTTGTTGGAACTACTCCAATGTCATATAAGAATTTGTGCCAGAATCTAGAATATAATAAATGTAGTGTTGTGTGTTCCATTCCTCCATTATACCAATCAACTGGTGACCAGTATTCTAGTGCTTCTTTTGATGCTAATGCTTCACTATTATGTGGATCCATGTATCTTAAGAAATACCAAGATGAACCAGCCCATTGTGGCATTGTATCTGTTTCTCTTCTTGCTGGCTTTCCGCAGTGTGGACATGTTGTATTTATCCATTCTTCATGTTTTGCTAATGGTGATTCTCCATTTTCTCCTGGTAAGAAGTCTTTTACTTCTGGAAGTCTTAGTGGTAAGTCTTTTTCATCTAATGGAACCCATCCACATTCTTCGCAATATACCATTGGTATTGGTTCTCCCCAATATCTTTGACGCGAAAATACCCAGTCACGTAATTTGAAGTTGACTTTTTTTGTTCCTATTTTATTTTCTTCTAAATATTCTATTACTTTCTTTTTAGCGTCTGCAACAGATAATCCTGTTAAAAATCCTGAATTTACTAATACTCCTGTTTGTGTGTCTGTAAATGCTTCTTCTAATTTTTCTTGTACTTTTCCATTTTCTGGTGCTACTACTTGTATTATCGGTAAATTGAATTTACTTGCAAATTCAAAGTCTCTTGTATCATGTGCAGGTACAGCCATTATTGCACCTGTTCCATATGATGATAATACATAGTCTGCTACCCATATTGGGATTTCTGTATTTGTTAATGGATTGATTGCTTTTATTCCTTTTATTTCTACACCTGTTTTGTCTTTGTTCATTTCACCACGTTCAAAGTCTGATTTTAGTACAGCTTTTCTTTGATATTCTTTTACTTCTTCTAAATTTTCTATTTTGTCAGCATATTCTTCTATTATTTTATGTTCTGGTGCCACTACCATATATGTTGCACCAAATAATGTGTCTGGTCTTGTTGTATATACTGTTAATGTTTCATCAGTTCCAGCTATTTTGAATTTTACTTCTGCTCCTTCACTACGCCCAATCCAGTTACGTTGTTGTGTTTTTATTTTTTCTAGATAATCTACATCATCTAAATCATCAATTAATCTTTGTGCATATTCTGTTATTTTTAACATCCATTGTGATTTTTCTTTTTGCACTACTGGACTTCCACATCTTTCGCATACACCATTTACAACTTCTTCGTTTGCTAATCCTACTTTACATCCAGTACAGAAGTTTATTGGCATTGTTGCTTTATATGCTAATCCTTTTTTATATAATTGAATAAATATCCATTGTGTCCATTTGTAGTATTCTGGGTCTGTTGTGTCTATTACTCTTGACCAATCAAATGAAAATCCTAATGATTTTAATTGTTCTGTAAAATGTGCAATATTTTTTGCTGTTGTTATTTTAGGATGTACATTTGTTTTTATTGCATAATTTTCTGCTGGTAATCCAAATGCGTCAAATCCTATTGGGAATAAGACATTATAACCTTGTAATCTTCTTTTTCTTGCTATTACATCTAATGCAGTATAACTACGTGGGTGTCCTACATGTAGCCCTTGTCCTGATGGGTATGGAAATTCTATTAGTCCATACCATTTCTTTTTATTTGTATAATCATTTTTTGCATTAAATGTTCCTTCTTTTTCCCATTTTTCTTGCCATTTTTTCTCTACTTCTTTAAAATTATATGCCATATTTATTCACTCTCTCTTTTTATAAATTTTAACATACTAATTATACTAGCAAAAAGCCTAAAAGTCAATGACTTTTAGGCTTCTCTTTTCCAATAAAACAAATATTGTTGTGCTATTCCTGCTAAATTACCAAATTTTTCGTGTGCTAATTTCTCGATTTCTTTTTTGTTTACTTTTGTTTCATCTTCATTTTTTATATATAGTTCATTCATAACTCGTCTAACCCATACATCTATTGGGAATACTTCAAATCTTTTTAGTGTTGAAAATAGTAATATGCAATCTGCTACTTTCGGGCCAACTCCTGATAATGTTAGGAGTTGTTCTCTCACTTCTAGTGTATTTGGATTGTTTTGCATTTCTTTTAAATCAACCTTTTTATCTAATATCATATGCACTGTTTCATATAGCCTTATATCTCTAAATCCTGTTCCTAGTTTTCTGTAGTTTTCTACTGTTACATCTTTTAATTCTTCTGGTGTTGGAAATGTGTAATATTTTTCTCCATTCCATTCTATTTCTTGCCCATATGTTTTTGATAATCTTTCTATTATTCCTTTTATTCTTGGAATATTGTTATTTGCTGAAATTATATATGATATTATCATTTCCCATAAATCTTGATTTAGTATTCGTATTCCTTGTCCGTATTCTATGCTTGTTTTTACATTTTCGTCTATTTGAGATAATTTATTTTTTATATCTTCATAATTTCTTTTTAAGTCAAAATAGTCTTCTACTATTTCTTTTATATCTCCATCACATATTCCTTTAAATGTTACTGTATTTCCTTGTTTTTGAACATTCATTACATTTTTTCTAAATATTCCTGTATAGCTTCCATCTTCTTGCTTGTTCCATCTAAAGCATTGTCCACAGTCAAATATGTCTGCTAGTTCAAATGATTTTATGTTTTTTATTTTGTATTCCTGTTCTTGCATTTTTTCACCTCATATGCCTACTACTTTTCACATACTTTTGCATATTTTCTTAATTTTTCATAAACTAATCTATTTATTGTTCCTGCTGGAAAGTTTCCATCTTTATCTTTCTTTCCTGCAGGTACTCCTGTTAATACTTCTATTCCTTCTTCTATTGTTGAAACTGCATAAATGTGAAATTGTTTATTTTTTACAGCATCTACTACTTCATCAGAAAGTTGTAAATTATTAATATTTTGTACAGGTATCATTACTCCATGCGAACCGTTTAATCCTCTCATTTTGCATATCTGGAAAAATCCTTCAATTTTTTCATTTACTCCACCTATTGGTTGGATTTGTCCTTTTTGATTTACTGAACCTGTTACTGCTATTGATTGCTTTATTGGTATTTCTGAAAGACTTGATAATAGTCCATATAATTCTGTACTTGATGCACTATCTCCATCTACTCCATTGTATAATTGTTCAAAACATATACTTGCTGTTAAACATAGTGGTATATCTTGTGCAAATAGCTCTCCTAAATATCCTGAAAGTATATATACTCCTTTACTATGTGTTGAGCCTGACATTTCTACTTCTCTTTCTATATTTACTATTCCACCTTTTCCTGTATATGTGTTTACTGTTATTTTTGCTGGTTTTCCAAATGTATAATCACCTATTGTCATTACTGTTAATCCATTTAGCTCTCCTACTAATGAACCTTTTGTATTTATTAATAATGTATTTTCTTTTATCATTTCGATATATTTTTCATCATATTTTTTTATTCTGTCAATTCTTTCATTTAATGCTTTGTCAACATATTCTTCTGTTACAATTTTACTTTTTCCTAGTTTTGCCCATGTTCCAGCTTCACCAACCACTTGTGCTATTTCTGTAAATCTTGTTGATATTTTTTCTTTATCTCCTGCTAATCTTGAAGCATATTCTACTATTCTAGCCATTGCAGATTTGTCTAGTGGTGGCAATTCTTCTTGTTCGCAGAATGTATGAACAAATCTTGCTAATTTGTTAACGTTTTCTTCATTTATTGGTGCTGTTTCTTCAAATTCTACTTTTATTTTAAATAATTTTCTAAAGTCACTATCCATTGATAATAATGTATGATAAATATTAGAATTTCCAATTAATATAACTTTTAAATCAAGTGGTATTGGCTCTGGTTTTAATGATATCATTGCCATTGAAGTACGTTGTTCCATTGTATTATCAATTGTTAATTCTTTGATTCTTAAAACTCTTTTTAATTCTTCATAACATAGCGGGTTTGCTAATAAGTCTTTTGCTTGGAATATTATATATCCTCCATTTGCTTTATGCATTAATCCAGGTTTTAACATTGTAAAATCTGTTTTTAGAGCTCCATAATAGTTTTCATATTCTAGCTTTCCAAATAAGTTTTGATATGAATAGTTTGAGTCCATTACTACTGGACAACCTTCCTCTCCACTATTGTCAATAAATAAATTTACTCTATAATTTAGGCAAGGATCTTGTATTTTATGTTGTTGTGGTGCTTGTTGTTGAGTATTATTTTGATTTTTGTCTTCTTCTAAAAAGTATGATACATTTTTTAATACATCTTGCTTTACATCATTTAAAAATTGATTTATTTTTTTGTTTCTTTTATATTTTGATTTTATATAATTAATGTGTGCATTTACTGTTAATAATGCTATATTGGATTGCCATTCTGATACTTTTTTGTCTGATTGTCTTTCTATTTGTTTTATTTCACTTATAGCTTCCATTATTTGTTGTTGTACTATTACTGATTTTTCTTCATATGTTCTTTTTATCTCTTCATCTAATTTATCAAAATCTTCTTCTTGTATTACTTTTCCGTCTACAACTGGCATCATATAAATTCCATTTTGTGCTGATTTTACTTGAAACCCATGTTTTTGAGAATTTTCATTTAGTTTTGTTAATACTACTTCTCGTCTTTCTTCAAATTCTTTTTTTATTAATGCTTTTTCTTTTTCAAAGTCGTCTGCATTAAATGTTTTCTTTATGTCTTTTTTTACTTCTTTTATAAATCCATCCATATTTTCTTTAAATTCTTTTCCTTGACCTGCTGGAAGTGATACTGCTATTGGCTCATTTGGATTTTTAAAGTTATATATATAACACCAGTCATTTGGAACCTTTTTCTTTGGAGCAATACTATCTAAATAATTTTTTGTGTACATTGTTTTTCCTACTCCACTTGGTCCTTCCAAATATAGATTATATCCTTTTACATTTACATTAATTCCGAATTCTAGTGCTTTTATTCCTCTCTCTTGCCCAATTCCATCATTTATTGGCTCTAATTCTTTTGTTGTTTCGAAATCAAACATGTTTTGATCACATATCATTTTTAAATCTCTATAACTTAATTCATTTTTTTCTTTCATTTTCTTCCTCCGTATACATTTTTATTTTGTCCCACTTTATCCATTTTATTTTATATTAGTTATCTTTTTTTGTAAAGGTGTTTTTCGTATTTTTTTGTTGAAATTTTTACCTTTTTGTTTTGTATTTTTCCTTTTTTTTCCAAATACCTTTGACATTTTAATGTCAGTGTGCTAAAATTAATGTAGATGAAACGTAGATATTCCTCGTTACATCTAGGTACTATCAACATTTTTTATACGGCGTAATGCCAAGGAGGAAATACCAATGTCACAGTTAAGCGAAGAAAAAATTTTAGAGAAGGATGGTCGAAGATTTGTTGTTCATAAAGATGGAAACACTTTATTTATCGGTACATTCGACTATTTCTCAAATGTTGCAGCACAGGTTCTGTGTCATGAAATTATGAAACCACTTAAGTGGAAAACAACAGGGACTTTTTCTAGTCTCTTGTTAGATGGCAACATTTGTACTGGAGTAGGATATTCAATTCCTTCTAATCAGGAATTAGAAAGAAGTCCTTTAGATTATCTGGCAACAGTATTCTAAAATAAGTTTCATCATTAACAAAGGAGATGTCCTGTGGACATCTCCTTCATTTATTACTCAGCTGTTGCTTCTGTTTTTGTTTCTTTAGCTACTGCTTCAACTTCTTTAGCAGGTTCTTCTTTAACTTCTTCTTTGATTGTTATCATTTTGTTTTCAATTCTAGCTCCAACCATTTCTTTAGTCTTAGAAGCTTTACCTGTTCTTTCTCTTAAATAGTAAAGTTTAGCTCTTCTAGCTTTACCAACTCTAACTACTTCTACTTTTTCTACTAATGGTGAATGGATTAAGAATGTTTTTTCAACACCTACACCGTAAGAGATTTTTCTTACTGTGAATGTTTCGTTAAGTCCTCCACCTTGTTTTTTTATTACAATTCCTTCAAATACTTGGATTCTTTCTTTGTTTCCTTCTTTAATTCTAACATGAACTCTAACTGTATTTCCAACTTTGATTTCTGGAATAGCATTTTTTAATTGTTCATATTCGATTGCTTTTATGACATCCATCGTATTTTACCTCCTTCTTTCTATATTTTCTATAAATTTTCTGTCTTCGTCTGACAATTTTACATTTTCTAAAAGTTCTGGTCTTTTTAGATATGTGTTTTTTAAAGCTTCACATCTTCTCCATTTATTTATATTTTCATGGTGACCTGAAAGTAAAACTTCTGGAACGCTGACTCCATCAAAAATTTCTGGCCTTGTATATTGAGGATATTCAAGTATTCCTTGTGCAAATGATTCTTCAGATATTGAATCTTTGCTTAATACTCCATCTACATATCTACTTACACTATCTATTAACACCATTGCTGGAATTTCTCCACCTGTTAATACATAATCTCCTATAGATATTTCCTCATCTACAATTTTGTCAATCACCCTTTGGTCTATACCTTCATAATGTCCACAAAGGATTATAAGATGTTCTTCTTGGCTTAATTGTTCTACCTTTTTTTGATTTAATACCTTTCCCTGTGGTGACATATATATTACTTTTGCATTTGAGTCTTTTATTGATTCATATGCATCATTTACTACATCTGCTTGCATTACCATGCCAGCTCCACCACCATATGGAGTATCATCAACTTTTTTATGTTTGTTTTTTGAAAAATCTCTAATGTTTATTAAGTTTATATCTATTAGATTTTTTTCTTTTGCTCTTCCTATTATGCTTTGCTTTATTGGCTCAAACATTTCTGGAAAGAGTGTTAACACATCAAATTTCATAGTTCCTCCATTTTTAAATCAATCCTGGTATAAGATGAACTATAATTCTATCATCTAATTTGACCTCTTTTATTACCTCATCAATTCCTGGTAACAAAACTTGTTTTCCTAATTCATCTTTTACTACATATATATCTTTACTTCCTGTATTATAGATATCATCAACTTTTCCTAGTAACTTTCCATCATCAGTGTATACTTCTAATCCAATTAAATCAGCTATAAAATATGTACCTTCTTCTAAAGGTATTGCATCTTCTCTATCAATTTCAAGATATGCATTTTTTAATTTTTCAACTTCTTCTGGATTGTTTATACCTTCTAATTTTAGTAATACCATGTTTTTATGATATCTTACAGATTCTACTTTATATAGAGTTTCTGTTTTTTTGGTTTTGACATATACTTTTTTTAAATCGTCAAATCTTGTTATGTCATCTGTAAAAGGAACTACTTTTGCTTCTCCTTTTATTCCAAATGTATTTACAATTTGACCTATTTCAAATCTTTTTTGCATGTTTGTACCATTCCTTTATCCAATAAATTCAACAGTTATTTTTTTATCTTTTCTATTTGCAACTGCTTTCATTACTGTTCTAATAGATTGTGCAATTTTGCCTTGTCTTCCGATTATTTTTCCCATATCTCCATCTGCAACTCTTACTTCGAAGATTATGCTTTTTTCATTTTCGACTTCTTTGATTTCTACTGAATCTTGGTTGTCTACTAAGTTTTTAATGATTGTTTCTAATACTTCTTTCACAGGATATCTCCTTTCTAAGCATTCTTTATTAATGCTTTAACTGTATCAGTTGGTTGTGCACCATTTTTAATCCATTGTTCTAATTTTTCTTTATCTAGAACTATTGTAGATGGTTTTGTCATTGGATCATAAGAACCAATTTTTTCAATGATTTTTCCATCTCTTGGAGATGTAGAATCAGCTACTACTATGTGATAGAAAGGAGCTTTTTTCTTTCCTTGTCTTTGTAATCTTATTTTTACCATTATTTTCACCTCCTGCATTAGAATTTATATATAAATTTAAAAATTTAATAACTAATTAATTTAGATTTTGAAATTTTTCAAATCTTTTGGGTCCATGTTTTCCATGCTTTTCATCATTTTTCTCATGCCACCTTTGTTTGATTTCATTTGTTTCATCATTTTTTGTGTCATTTCAAATGATTTCATAAATTTATTTACATCTTGCACTGTTGTTCCACTACCTTTTGCTATACGCAATCTTCTGCTTCCATTTAATATTTTAGGATTTCTTTTTTCTTTTTTTGTCATTGAACAAATCATTGCTTCAATTTTGTCAAATTCTTTGTCATCAATATTTAAGTCTTTTATTTTGTTCATTCCTGGTAACATTTTTAATATTGATGAAAGTGAACCCATTTTCTTTACTTGTCTTATTTGTGCTAAATAGTCATCTAAGTCTAACTCATTTTTTCTAAGTTGCTTTTCTAATTTTTCCGCATCTTCTTGACTTATTGCTTCTTCAGCTTTTTCTATTATTGAAAGTACATCTCCCATTCCAAGTATTCTTGATGTCATTCTTTCTGGATTAAATACTTCAATATCACTTAGCTTCTCACCTGTTGCTGCAAATTTTATTGGTTTTCCTGTAACTTTTTTTACAGAAAGTGCTGCACCACCACGTGTGTCACCATCTAATTTTGTTAATACTACTCCATCTATTCCAACTGTTTCGTTGAATGTTTGTGCTATATTAACTGCATCTTGACCTGTCATTGAGTCAACTACTAATAGTATTTCATGTGGCTTGATGTTTGTTTTTAGATTTTTTAGTTCTTGCATTAATTCGTCATCTATATGTAATCTACCTGCTGTATCTATTATTACTACATCATTCAATTTTGACATTGCTACACTCATTGCTTGTCTACTGATTTGTACAACGTCTTTTGAATTTTCGTTGCTGTATACTGGTATGTTTAATTGCTTTCCTACAACTTCTAATTGTTTTATAGCTGCTGGTCTATATACGTCACATGCAACTAGTAATGGCTTTTTTCCTTGTTTTCTTAATAAATTTGCAAGCTTTCCTGCTGTTGTTGTTTTTCCTGATCCTTGCAATCCGACTAACATGATTACTGTTGGTGGATTTGGTGTAAAGTTTATTTTACTTTCTGTTCCTCCTAATAGTTCTATCATTTCGTCTTTTACTATTTTTATTACTTGTTGCCCTGGTGTTAATGATTTCATTACATCTTGACCTAATGCTTTTTCTTGTATGCTGTTAATGAATTCTTTTACAATTTTGTAATTTACATCTGCTTCAAGTAGTGCAAGTTTTACTTCTCTTAGCATTTCTTTTAAGTCTGATTCTGTTATTCTTGCTTTTCCTCTAAGTTTTCTTGTTATTTCTTGTAGTCTTGATGATAATCCTTCAAATGCCATAATACCATTCCTTTCTTTTGTTTATACTAAACAATTTAATTCTTTTTTTACTTCTTCTAATATATTTGTAACTTTTTTGTCTGATGAGTCTTTTTGTATTTTGTTTAAGTTTACTAATATATGCTGTACTAGCTTTTCTTGATTAATTGTCTTTTTCATAAACAATAGCTTTTCTTCGTATTCGAAAAGTTTTTTCTCTCCTTTCTTGATGATGTCTCTTACTCCTTGTCTTGTTATTTCTTCATTTTCTGCAATTTCTGATAATGATAAGTCTTCATTGTAGTAGTAATCTATTACTCTGTATTGCTTTTCTGTTAATAGTTCTCCGTAGATTTGTAATAACATGCTTACTTCTACTTTTTTCTCCATATCACTACCTTCTTTCTTTTGTGCTTTCCTCCTTTTTAACATAATAAAAAGGTGTAATGCTAATATACTTTACACCTTTTTTACCAATTTGTCAAGTGTTTACTTTAAAATTTCAGGATTTTCTTCAAATATTTTATGTGCAATATTTTCATTCATTTTGAATGGAACTACATACCCTTCCAATGTTTCTGCTTTTTCTCTTAGCAATTCATTTTCTTGATTTACATATATTTTTGATTTTCCTTTACCATTTTTAGCTTCTTGTACTAAATTTAAAACTGGTGAGTTTCCATCAAATGCAATTACTATTGATTTTCTTCTCTCAAATATTTCATAATTAAAGCTTTTATATATTCCAAGCTCTTCTGTTTCAGGCGAAATACAAATTCCGTCTACTTTTTCTTCTAATAATCTATTTTTTACTTTTTCAGTTACTACTTTAGGAACTATTGCATTGATTTCAATATTTTTGTTTACTTCTTTTGCTATATCTACAACTGCCTTTTCATATCCTTGCATTTTGTGACCAACTACTAAATATGCATTGTTGCTGTTTATTTTTTTTATAAATTCTTTTAATACATTTATTCCTTCTTCTGATGGCACTGTTTCTCTTCCTTTTGTGTTGAAACTTCCTCCGGCTATTATTACTGGTACTTTGTCTGTTGGAAGTTCTTTTATTTTGTTTTTTAATTCTTTTTCTGTGTCAAGATTGTTAAAAGCTCTAAGCTCTTCTTTTCCTTCTGTTTCTTTCATGTTTTTTTCTTCTAATTCTAATACAGCTTCTCTTATTGTTCTTCCATTTAAGAATTTTTCGAACTTCTTGCTTTTTTCTGCAAAATATTTTTCTCTATCTTCTATTATTTCTTTTTCTGTTTCTCTCATTTTGCTGAATTCTTTTTCAGTTAAACCTAATAAGTTTTGTAATGCTAATTGCTCATCAATTGCATCTGATCCATAAAATCCACATCCATCTGTTCCTTGTACACATTTTACACCATTTTTTAAGAATGTTTTTAGCGGATGATTTGACAAATCGCTTAAGTTATTTAGTCTTACATTTGATGTTAATTGAAATTCTATAACTACTCCATTTTCTTCCATCAATTCCATTAGCTCATGTCCAGCTTTACTTCGTAAGTCTTCTGAATAAAGTCCATGGCCTAACCTACATCTTGGCATTTCTTGTCCTTCTTGTAATGCTTCTTTTATGCACATTATTGATTTTCTTACATTGTCTCTTAAACTGTCATTTTCCCCAGCATGTATTCTTATTGTAAAATCTTTGTCTTCTTCGTTTACATATTTTACAATTTCATTTATTGCAGGTTGCAAATCAGATATGTCATTTATTTCTTCTCCTATAAAGTCACTTCCTACAACATATGGACTTTTGGCTACTGCTCTTAATACATTTACGTTTTCTCTTAAATATGTGTTACTTGTTTTTTGGTCTTTTATTATTGTTAATGGTATTCTTCTTATTCCTACTAAAAATCTTATTTTTACTCCTGTTTCTTTTTCTATTAATGGTAAAATTTCGTGTATTTCTTCTAGTAGTTTTACTGCTGGTTCACCTGTTTTGGCTAAATCTGTATCTGCTATTTCTACATATTGTATTCCTTGTCTTTGATATTCTCTTGCCGTCCATAATAGTTTGTCTTGTCTTAATGTGTTATTTTTGTATGGGCTTTCTGCTTTTTTATCTTCTAACATTTTTAATACTGTTTTTATTATATCTGGTTCTGGAATTTTATTGATTTTGTTTTCTGTTAGTTTTATTTTTTCTGCTGATTGAATTCCTTTTGCAAATACATATCTGTAAATATAGCATTTTTCTAGGTTTGTGAATACTGCCTGGCCATCTTTCATTATTGCAAGGCTTGCTCTTATTTTGCTTATATTGTATTCTGAATTTTCTAAATTGTTTAATATAAAGTCTGCAAAGTTTATAAATGTATTATCATCTATTTTTCTTGTTTTGTATTTTCCTTTTAATGGTGAATCTTCGAATTGTTTTTCTACTTCTTTTCTTTTTTTATTAATTTTTTCTTCTTGCTCTTGACTTAATTTTAAATTTAATTTTTTGATATAATATAATGGATATCTTATTTGATGTGCTATTCCTAATGCAATTAAACAGTCTGGCGTTAAGTTTGCATTCATGTGTGTATGCAAGTCTGTTCTAAATTTTGATTTTTTTAAGATATATGTTTTTACTATTGTTTTTTCTATTGGTAATTTGTAGTTTTTGGTTTGTGACATTAATGTTTTTGTTATTGCTGGAATTTTGGCCTTTATTTCTATTCTATCTTCAAATATGTTTGCTAT
>JABLTM010016072.1_pt1 | contig 12779 bp, 13 predicted proteins | sample 7160121 | NCBI WGS metagenome assembly JABLTM01 (sample SAMN14651224, study PRJNA627086) | human gut metagenome | isolation source: feces | host: Homo sapiens
CTGCCGGTCGGCGTAGCGCTTGTTTATCAGGCGCATCGCCGCAATGCCGACGCCTTTGCCGCGGTACCACGGCAGCACCGCCATGTACTTGAGCAGCACATAGCCGTACAGATTTTTGGTCAGCACGAGCGCGTACGCAACCTCAAGGCTGGATTCCTCGTCATAAACGACCAGCAGCTCCGCGCTGCCGTTCAGAAGCGCGCGGTGAAGACTGAGCTTGGAGATTATTTCCTCCTTCGCAAAATCCATCTCCAGAAGGCTGTAATACCTCTCAAGATCCTTATGTCCGCATTTTCTCAGATTCAGCATGACTCTTCCCCTTTCTCTATCTGCTGTGCGCGGCACAGCGCGGCGTACTCGCCGTTTTTAGCCATCAGCTCGCTGTGGCTGCCCATCTCAATGATATGCTCGCCCTCGACAACGGCTATAACGTCCGCGTTTTTCACGGTGGAGAGCCGGTGGGCGATTATTATCGTTGTCCTGCCCTCGCTCAGCTCGTCAAGCGACGCCTGAATGCGCTGCTCGGTCACGGTGTCGAGCGCTGAGGTCGCCTCGTCGAGAATAAGTATCTTCGGGTTTTTCAGGAATACGCGCGCGATGGATATTCTCTGCTTCTGTCCGCCGGAGAGCATCACGCCGCGCTCTCCGATATAGCTGTCGTAGCCGTCGGGCATCTCCATTATCTCGGAGTGTATCTGCGCCCTGACCGCGGCCTCGACGATCTCCTCGTCGGTCGCGTCCGGACGGCCGTAGCGGATGTTCTCGCGTATCGTACCGGCGAACATGAATACATCCTGCTGAATGACGCCGATATTGCGGCGGAGACTTGCCTGCGTCACATGGCGCACGTCGATGCCGTCCACCGTTACGCTGCCTTCGCACACGTCGTAGAATCTCGGCAGCAGCTGGCACAGCGTCGTCTTTCCGCCTCCGGACGGGCCGACGACCGCAAGGCACTGCCCCGCCGCGATGTGCAGGTCAACGTCGCTGAGAACGGGTATGCCGTTGCCGTAATTAAAGCTGACGTGGTTATAATCTATTTTACCCTCAACTGCTCCAAGCTCCATGGCGTCCGGCGCGTCTTTTATCGTCGGCTCCGTGCGCATGACCTCAAGGAAGCGCGCGAAACCTGCCGTTCCCTGCATGTAAAGCTCCGCAAACTGCGTCAGCTTCCGCACCGGAGACACAAAGGTAGAGACATAGAGCGAGAAGGTGATAAGGTCGATGTAATTCATCTTATTCTGCATGATGAGCAGGCCGCCGACCGCGATGACGACTACCTGCACGATGCCGGTGGTAAATTCCATGCCGCTGTTGAACAGCCCCATCGACTTGTAATATTCGACCTTCGACCCGCGGAACATTTCGTTTGCGCGGTCGAACTTATCGCTCTCCTGATCCTCGTTCGCAAAGGCTTTCGCGGTGCGGATGCCGGAGATGCTGCTCTCGATGGCGGAATATATCTCCGCCGTCTTGCGCTTGACCTCGATGTTGGCTTCCTTCATCTTGATGCGCTGCTTTATCGTGAACCACGCGCAGAGCGGCAGCGCCAGCGTGATGACAAGCGCGAGCTGCCACTGCATCACAAACATCACCGCTAGCGCGCCAACTATCGTCAGCGTGCATATCACGATGTTTTCCGGCCCGTGGTGCGCAAGCTCCGTTATCTCGAAAAGGTCGCTCGTGATGCGGCTCATAAGAACGCCGGTGCGGTTATGGTCATAGTAGCTGAACGACAGGCTCTGCATGTGCGTGAACACGTCGCGCCGCATATCGGACTCGACGAGCACGCCCATCTTGTGCCCTATGACCGTTATCACATAATACAGCCCCGCTTTCAGCACATATGCCAGCACCATCACGGCCATTACCGTGAAGAAAGTGGCGTAGAGCTTATTCGGGAGCATGACCTTCATGGAGTACCGCGAGACATAGGGAAAGATGAGGTCTATGAGCGCTACAAGGAGCGCGCAGAGCATATCTATACCGAACAGCTTTTTATGCCCCGCGATGTATGACATGAAGATACTGAAAGGTTTCGCGTTATAGTTTTTCTTGTTCATCTCTGTTTCCGTTTTATTCTGCAAATTTGTCCCGCTCGGCGACGGCCAGCGCGTCACAGCGGTTGTTATGAACATTTTCCGCATGACCCTTGACCCAGTGATAATGAAGCTCATGCTTTTCGGTCAATTCGAGCAAAGTTTTCCATAAATCGCTGTTAAGCGCGGGCTTTTTGTCGGCCTTTACCCAGCCCTTGCTTCGCCACGACACCGCCCAGCCCTTGCTCAGCGCGTCGATAACGTACTTTGAATCCGAGTACAGCTCGACTATGCACGGCTCCTTCAGCGCCTGAAGTGCGGATATCACGCCCATAAGCTCCATGCGGTTGTTCGTCGTCTGCTTTTCGCCGCCCGACAGCTCCTTCTCCACGCCGTTGTAGCTGAGTATCGCTCCCCAGCCCCCCGGCCCCGGATTGCCGCTGCAAGCGCCGTCAGTATAAATTATGACTGTTTTCATTTGGTATAGTTATTCCTGTATTTTTTGAGCAGGTAGTTATATTCGCTGCGCTCGATAATCCCGTTTTTCAAAAATCCGTTGAGCTGTGCTATGTACTTGTCGCCGTTATCAGGCGTATAGGCATTCTTCTCATGCGTGAAGCTTATCTTCGGCACATGCCGCCCCGGAGCGACGACGACGGAATTTTTCGGCGCTGTGCTCTGCGGCACTGAGCCGGTAGGCTTATTCGCATATCCGTTTCCGCCGCGCTCTGCGGACGCGCCCGCCTTCTTCGCCGCCTTGGCAAGAGCCACAGCTATTACTATGAACACAGCTACCGCTACGAGTATGACAAACGCCGAATCGTCCATAATATCCGAAAAAGAGGACAAAAGCGCAAATACTACTGCTATGGTACCCCATACGGACAAATCTTTCTTATTCTTGTCCTTCTTACTCATTTAATGTCCTCCCTTTGTTTTTCCGACAGTCCGTCTCAGCGCCGATCCGCAGACCGCGCTGAGAGGTTACTGTCGATCTTGAATTATTCGCCGTCCGTTTCGGCTTCGGTCTCTTCCGCGGCTTCTTCCTCGCGGTCGGTCTTTTCGATGCAGATAACGCGGCTGCCATCCATGATGCGCATAATACGCACGCCCTGAGTGGCGCGGCTGAGCATCGAGATATTTGCCGCCGACATTCTGATTATCGTGCCGTCGTCGGTGATGACGAGGATATCGTCCTCATCGTTCACGACCTTGACGTCGGCGATTTTGCCGGTCTTATCGGTGACATTATAGTTCTTTATGCCGAGTCCGCCGCGGCCATGGACGGAGTATTCCTCGACCGGGGTACGCTTGCCGTAGCCCTTCTCGGTTATTGTCAGCAGCGCCGAGCCTGCGCTGGTGCTGCCCGCGCCAATGACATAGTCGTCCCCGCGCAGCTTTATGCCGCGTACGCCGACGGCGGTTCTGCCCATTGGGCGCGCATCCTGCTCGTTGAAGCAGACGGACATACCGTCGTGCGTTGCGATGAGGATGTTCTCGTCGCCGCCGGTCTGGATGACGGAGATAAGCTCGTCGCCCTCGTCAAGATTCAACGCTCTTATGCCGTTTGCGCGGATGTTCTTCAGCGCGGCCTGGCTCATGCGCTTGACGGTGCCGTTGCGCGTGACAAAGACAAGGTAGCTGTCCTCATCCAGTCCGCGGCCGCCGATCATTGCGGCGATCTTCTCCTGATTCTCGGCGCTGTTGTCCATCTGGATTATATTCACCAGATTCGTGCCGCGCGCGGTGCGGCCGGCCTCAGGAATATTATAGCCCTTCTTGATATATACGCGGCCGGCCTTGGTGAAGAACAGAATATTATCGTGCGTGGACGCAGTGAACACAGTCTCCACGAAGTCCTCGTCCTTCGTCGCCATCGCGCGGACGCCCTTGCCGCCGCGCCCCTGGGCGCGGTACTCACTGACGGGCAGGCGCTTGATATAGCCGCCGTGGGTCAGCGTAAAGACGCACTGCTCCTCTTCGATAAGATCCTCCATGTCGATCTCATCGACAACGTCCTGTATCTCGGTGCGGCGCTTGTCGCCGTACTTATCGCGCAGCGCGATAAGCTCATCTTTCAGAACGCCCTTGATAAGCTCGGGGTCGGCAAGCAGGCTCTTGAGATAAGTGATCTTCTCTTCAAGCTCCTTGTACTCAAGCTCCAGCTTCTCGCGGTTGAGTCCCTGAAGCGAGATAAGGCGCATATCACATATCGCCTGCGCCTGAACGTCGCTCAGGCCGAAGCGCTTCATCAAATTCTGCTTCGCGTCGTCGTAGCTGGTGCGGATGATGTGGATGACCTCGTCGATATTGTCCTGCGCGATGAGCAGGCCTTCCAACAGATGAGCGCGCTCCTCGGCCTTGCGCAGATCGTAGCGCGTGCGGCGGACGATGATGTCCTCCTGGAAGGTCAGGTACTCGTCGATAATGTGGCGCAGGGACAATATCTTCGGCTGACGCTGATTATTCACGAGCGCCAGCATATTTATCGAGAAGCTGGACTGCAGCGCAGTCTGCGCGAACAGCCGGTTCAGCACGACCTGCGGGTTTGCGTCGCGCTTGAGCTCAATGACCATGCGCATACCGTTGCGGTCGCTCTCGTCGCGCAGGTCGGAAATGCCCTCAAGGCGCTTTTCGCGCACCTGATCTGCGATATTCTTGATGAGCTGGCGCTTATTGACCTGATACGGCAGCTCGTTGACGATTATTCTGGTTCTGCGGTCGCGCCCGAACTCCTCAAACTCCGTGCGCGCGCGGACAATGACCCTGCCGCGGCCGGTGGCGTATGCCTGACGTATGCCGCTGCGCCCCATGATGATGCCCTTGGTCGGGAAATCAGGGCCTTTGATGTGCTGCATAAGGTCGGGCAGCGTCGCTTCCGGATTATCCAGCACGCAGACGCAGGCGTTTATGACCTCGGTGAGGTTGTGCGGCGGGATATTCGTCGCCATGCCGACGGCGATACCGCTGGAGCCGTTGACCAGCAGGTTCGGGAATCGGGAGGGCAGGACGCGCGGCTCCTTGCGGCTCTCGTCAAAGTTCGGATCCCAGTCGACGGTCTCTTTGTCGATGTCGCGCAGCATCTCGTTGGATATTTTTGATAGTCTCGCCTCGGTATAACGGTATGCGGCAGGGGGGTCGCCGTCCACGGAACCGAAGTTGCCGTGGCCGTCAACGAGCATATATCTCATCGAGAAGTCCTGCGCCAGACGCACCATTGCGTCGTAAACCGACGCGTCGCCGTGTGGATGGTAACGCCCCAGCACATCGCCGACGCAGGTCGCGGACTTTTTGAAGGGCTTGTCGCTGGTGAGATTGTCCTCATACATCGCATACAGAATGCGGCGGTGCACGGGCTTGAGTCCGTCGCGCACGTCGGGCAGCGCTCTGCCGACGATGACGGACATGGCATAATCTCTGTAGCTGTCCTCCATTTCGCCAACCAGCTCAGATTCGGTTATGACCTGATTCGGGAAGGCTATATCTTCGGGTTTATAATCTCTCTTATGTGCCATTTGAAGCTAACTCCTCAAATATCCAGATTGACAACGTATTTTGCGTTGGCCTCTATCCATTCCTTGCGCGGCTCGACGTTTTCGCCCATGAGGACGGTAAATATCTCGTCGGCCTTCACGGCGTCGCCCAGCGTGATGCGGCGAAGCGAGCGCTTCTCCGGATCCATGGTCGTCTCCCACAGCTCGTGCGGGTCCATCTCGCCCAAACCTTTGAAGCGGTTGATGTCTATCTTCACGTTCGGGTTATCGCCGCGCATCTCGGCGGATATTCTGTCGCGCTCCTCGTCGGAATACGCGACGCGCTGGGTCTTGCCGCGGGTCAGCTTATAAAGCGGCGGCACAGCGGAATACACATAGCCGTTTTCGATGAGCGGGCGCATGTATCTGAAGAAGAAGGTCAGAAGCAGGGTTCTGATATGGCTGCCGTCGACATCAGCATCGGCCATAATGATTATCTTATGGTAGCGGAGCTTTTCGATATTGAACTCATCCCCGATGCCGGCGCCGAGCGCGACTATCATTGGATAGAGCTTGTCGTTGCCGTAGATTTTATCGGCGCGCGCCTTCTCGACATTCAGCATCTTGCCCCACATGGCGAGGATAGCCTGGAAGCGGCTGTCTCTGCCCTGGATCGCGGAGCCCGCAGCGGAGTCGCCCTCGACGATGTATATCTCGCAGAGGGACGGGTCGCGCTCGTTGCAGTCCTGAAGTTTGTCAGGCATCTGGCCGGACTCAAGTCCGGTCTTGCGGCGGACGGATTCCTTGGCCTTGCGGGCTGCCTCGCGGGCACGGTTTGCCATCATGGCCTTTTCAAGTATCGTCTTTGCGGTCGCTGGGTGCTCCTCAAAATAGGTTGAGAGTTGGTCGTTGACTATGCCGTCGACCAGAGTCCTGATATACGCGTTGCCGAGCTTCTGCTTGGTCTGACCCTCGAACTGCGCCTCCGGAAGCTTGACGGAGATGACCGCGGTGATGCCCTCGCGGACGTCCTCGCCGGAGACCTTATCGTCGCCCTTTATGGCATTGGTCTTCACGCCGTAGGCGTTTATGACACGGGTGAGCGCGGTTTTGAAGCCGGTCTCATGCATACCGCCCTCAGGAGTATGGATGTCGTTTGCAAAGGAGATGAGATTCTCGGCATAGCTGTCGTTATACTGCAGGGCGATCTCGGCTATCGCGTCGCCCTTGGTGCCGCTGAGGTATATGACCTCCTCGTGCAGCGGATTTTTATGGCGGTTGAGGTAATTTACAAACTCGCGGATGCCGCCCTCATAGCACATCGAGTCGCTCTCGCCGTCCTCGGTGCGCTTATCGGCTATCTCGATATGCACGCCGCCGTTCAGGAATGCCTGCTCGCGCAGTCTGGTGTGCAGCGTCTCATAGTCATATACGGTCGTATCAAAAAGTTCGGGGTCTGGCTTGAAGGTGACGACGGTGCCGTGCTTATCGGTATCGCCGATTATCTTCATCTCCTGCGTTATCCCGCCGCGGGCAAACTTCATCTCATAGATTTTTCCCTCTTTGTGAACCTGAACCTCGAGCCACTCGGACAGGGCGTTGACGACGGAAGCGCCAACGCCGTGCAAGCCGCCGGATACCTTATAGCCTCCGCCGCCGAACTTGCCGCCGGCGTGCAGCACGGTATAGACAACCTCGAGCGCGGGTCTGCCGGTCTGTGCCTGTATATCTACTGGTATACCGCGGCCGTTATCGGTAACGGTAATGGTGTCGCCTGGGTTGATGGTGACGGTTATATGGTTGCAGAAGCCGGCAAGCGCCTCGTCGATTGCGTTGTCAACTATCTCATAAACCAGATGATGCAGTCCGGACGCAGAGGTCGAGCCGATATACATGCCGGGGCGTTTGCGCACGGCTTCAAGTCCTTCGAGAACCTGAATTTGCGAAGCATCATATTCGTTCATTTTATTTTCTATATTGTCTGCCATTTGGTGCCTCCGAGTAATATTATTATGCGTTTACCGCGCCCGCCTCTGCGCGGCGCAGCAGGGTCGCCGCAGCCATCTGGCTGAGATACACGGCGGTTTTTTCTCCAGAGCTGTACACTACAAAGGATTTTGGAATGTCCTCCGCGGCGTTTATCACATGACCCGCCTTTTCGGACATGGTCAGATATTTTCTTGTAATATGGGATTGAGAGGTTATATCAAGGTCAAAGATGCCGATTATTCCGGCGGTATCAATAACCGTGCCCTTGCCGAGATGCAGATACATCAGTGAATTCTCCCGTTTTCAACGAACAGCACCTTGCCTCCGGTGCGGCTCGATATCTCCTCGTCCTCGCAGCAGGTGATGAGCGTCTGCCCGCCGCCGATGCGGTTGAGGACAAATTTCTGTCGCTTCTCGTCAAGCTCCGAAAGCACATCGTCCAGCAGGAGTATCGGATATTCGCCGGTCTCGGCGAGGAATATCTCCCGCTCTGCAAGCTTCATCGAGAGTGCGGCGGTGCGCGTCTGCCCCTGAGAGGCAAAGCTGCGAGCCGGTCTGCTGTTTATGAATATCTCAAGATCATCCTTATGCGCGCCCGTGAGGCACTGTCCGCTGTCAAGCTCCGCGCGGCGGTGCGCCTCCTGGTGCTCGCAGATATCGTAATATATCTCCTTAGCGCTGCTGTAGACATTTTTCACGGTACTTACTGTTTTATATTTAATTTCCAGTTTTTCGCCGCTGCCGGAGAATTCCGAGTGGATAGGCCTCGCCGCTTCGTCAAGCCGTGCGGCGAATGCCGCGCGGTAGCGTATCAGCTGCGCGGAGGCCCGGCACATCGCGTCTGAAAATTCGTCCAGCGCATCAAGCAGGCTGGGCTTTTCATGCCAGTCCTTCAGAATACGCGATTTATTCTCGTAGAGCTTATTGAAGTCCGACAAGAGCTCCGCGTAGCGCGGCCTGATCTGGCTTATCGCGTTATCAAGCAGCCTGCGGCGCACTGCGGCGCCCTCCTTGATGAGGTTCAGATCATCAGGGCAGAACAGCACCGCGTTTATCACTTCCGACAGCTCCGCCGCGGATTTTCTCACACCGTTGACCGTTATCTTTTTTGCCGTGCCGGGCTGCATGATTATTCTTATCGTCTGGTCGCGGTCATGACTCGTGACCTCGGCAAGTATCTCCGCCGCGGAATACCCGAATCCAGTCAGCTCGCGGTCAAACCTCGTGCGGAAGCTGCGGCCGCAGGAGAGCATATACACGGCTTCCAGAAGATTTGTCTTTCCCTGCGCGTTGCGGCCGGATATTACGTTTGTCCCGCCGGAAAACTCAGCCGTGTCCCATTCGTAATTTCTGAAGCCGATGAGCGCGATCTTGTTGACCTTCATTCCGCCGCAATCTCGAATGCAAAGCGGTCAAATTCCACCTTGTCGCCCTGGCGGAGCTTCTTGCCGCGCATGGTGCAGACCTCTCCATTGACTTTCACAAGGCCATCCGCTATGACGTTCTTTGCTTCCCCGCCGGTACCGACCGCGGCAGCGTACTTCAAAAGTGCGTCAAGCTTGATAAATTCTGTATTTATAAGTATTTTTTCCATTTTTATCTCTTTTCAAAAGTGAATCATGCACCCGCGTGGAGACGCACGGGGAGTATCATATAGGTAAAGTTCTCACTGCCGTCCGCCGCCTTCACAATGCATGGGGAGGAAGCCGTATTCAGGCAAATTTTAAGCTTATCGGTTCCGGAGGCCTTGAAAGCGTCCATAAGATAGCGATCATTGAAGCCTATCTCAAGCCCATCGCCGCTGCCCTCGCAGGTGCAGACGTCCTCGGCCTTGCCGATGGGCGTGGCGCAGGTGCAGTCTATGGAGCCGTCGCCGAAGATCATGCGGATTGGGCTGCTGTTCTTCTCGCTTACGATCAGCGCGACGCGGTCTATGGTGGACATCATCTCGCTGCGCTCGACCTCGATCTCAATGCGGAAGTTATCGGGAATGGATTTGCGGTAATTGAGGAACTCTCCCTCAAGGCGGCGGGTAATAACGACGGTCTCGCCTATCGTGAAGGATATATGCTTCGAGCCAACCGAGATGGACACGGCGTCGTCGCTGTCGGCGCAGATACGCTCGATATCTGCAAGCGCGGAGCCTGGGACGACGAAGCTGCAGTTTTCCATCTTCGCGCTCTCGAGCTTCTCGCAGCGCTTCGCAAGGCGGTATCCGTCAACGGAGACAAGCGTGAGCGTGTCATCCTCGACCTCGAACAGCGTGCCGGTGTATATCGGGCGGACGTCACTGTCGGAGACAGCAAAGATGGTCTGGTTTATCATGCTCTTGAGTATCTTCTGCGGGAGGGAGATGTTGTTCAGGCTGTCTACCGCGGGCATCTCGGGGTAGTCGTCGGCGCTGATGCCCATGAAGTTGAATCCGCTCTTGCGCACTTGACGTTTACGTTATTGTTCGCGTCAGAGCTGATGGTGACTATGCCGTCCGGCAGTCTGCGGATCATCTCGCCGAAGAAGCGCGCGCCGACGACAATGCTGCCCTGCTCGGCGATGTCGGCCGCGATATTTGTGTATATGCCCTTTTTCAAGTCGTAGCCCGTGACGCGCAGGTCGATCCCTGCCTGAAGCAACAGACCCTCAAGCGCCGGAATCGGGCTTTTGGAAGCAGTTGCTCTGGAGGCGATGGTGCAGGCGGACTGAAGAATATATTTTTCGCATGAGATTTTCATTTCGTTTCCTCCGATAAAAATTTTTCTGTAAGGAATAAATAAAGGATAATATTATTGTTGTAGTTGTTATAGGCAAAATTTTTGTGGAAAAGCCGCTGAAAGCCTTGATAATAAAGAAAAATCGCTGTTGAAAAAATTGTTTCTAATTCCGGAGTTTTTAACACGGCCTGTTGACTGAAATTTTCTCAACACGCGATCTTTAAACTTTCAACAGGCAAAATGTTAAAAGCCGAGGCCCTGGATCAGACCGAATTGATGTTCGATGTGATGTCTCTTACCGTGGCCGCCATGTTCGCGTCCGTTACCAGCAGATCCTCCACCTTGCGGATTGAGCTTAGCACAGTTGCGTGATTTCGTCCCTCATACTGAGCACCGATATCCTTGAGCGACAGGTTCGTCAGCGAGCGCATGAGATACATGGATACCTGACGCGCTATCGCTGTGTTCTTAGAGCGGTTCTGGCCGCGCAGATCGTCTTCGTTCAGCGAGTAGTAGCGCGCCGTCTCGCGGATGATGCAGTCCGGTGTCGGAATATACGTCCCTATGCGGATGACGTCCTTTATGGCGCGTTTCACGGAGTCTATTGTTATAACGTCATTGAGGATCTCTTTATACGCTGTGAGGCGTTTTATGACGCCCTCAAGCTGTCTGATGTTCGCCGTAATATTAGACGCGATGTACTCCACGGCATCGTCAGAGAGCAGCAGACCGAGCTGTGCGGCCTTGTTTCTGATTATCGCCATGCGCGTCTCAAAATCAGGCGGCTGAATATCCGCCATCAGGCCGCCTTCAAAGCGGGTGTGCAGACGGTCGTCCAGCAGGGACATCTCCATCGGCGGTCGGTCGGAGGTCAGAACTATCTGGTGTCCGGCCTCGTAGATGTTATTGAAAGTATGGAAGAACTCGTTCTGCGTCTGCTGCTTGCCGGCGATGAACTGGATATCGTCAACGAGGAACAGATCGACGTTTCTGTACTTGGTTCGGAATTCCTCTGCGGTGCCGTCCTTGATAGCCTTGACGAGCTGTATCGTGAACTCATCGCCCTTTACGTATGCAATCTTCTTCGACGGATCGCGGTCGTGTATGGCCTGGCCTATCGACAGGAGAAGGTGCGTCTTTCCGAGGCCAGAATTGCCGTAGATGAAGAGGGGATTATACGCCTTGCCCGGATTCTCCGCCACGGCGATGGCCGCTGCATGCGCAAACTTATTGGAGTTGCCGACGATGAAGCGGTCAAAGGTGTATCCGGCCATTTCGGGAAGGGAGTTGTCGTCCTTCTTCTTGTTCACGTATTCGTTTATTTCGTCTCCGGCGAGTATGAGCAGATCAAAATCACAGGAGAAAAGGTCGGACAGAGCGGCTTTTATCGTGTCCCCGAAGCGAGAGTTTATAATGCTGCGCTTGAAGTCCGTTGTGGTGTGCAGGACGAGACGGCAATCGTCAATCTCCACCGGCTCGCAGTCCGAAAACCATGTGGTTATGGCCGTCGGCGTGAGCTGAGATGATAAAATTCTTATTATTTCCTGCCAGATATCGTTGAGAGAGTTCATAATTACGTACCTCGCCGATGATATATCTATTAACTTATTTATTATATCAAAAATCATGCTGCCTTGCAAGATATAAATATAATATAGAAGAGAATAAAAGGCACAGCCAAAACGCTGTGCCTTTTGCGGTATGTATTTATTTTTTCTTCAGCTCTTCGAGAATCTCGGTCAGAAGCTCTTCGGTGGTAGGCTTGGGGTCTGCCTCCGCTTCCTCCTCTTTCTGCTTTTCGGTCAGGCTGCGCGCGGTGTTGAACGCCTTGATTATGAAAAACACCACGATCGCTATGAGCAGAAAGTCTATGACCGTTCCGATGAAATTGCCGAAGCCGATGGTGATCGCCTCACGCACCACCTCGCCGTCTACGATCTCGGCGGGGCGGACAAGGAGATTCAGCGCGCTCATGTCGCGCGTGCCGCATATCCAGCTTATAAACGGCATGAGCAGGTCGTTTACAAGAGAGGTCGTGATCTTGCCGAAGGCCGTTGCGATAACGACGCCGACGGCCATATCGAGGACGTTGCCGCGGCTGATAAAGGCTTTGAATTCTTCAAATAGCTTCTTCATGCATTTATCTCCTGTAAAATATTTACTTTTTTATTTTTCGGGCACCAGAACCTTGATGCCGCCCATGTACGGCCACAGGACTTCGGGGATAGTCACGCTGCCGTCGGCCTGAAGGTGGTTTTCAAGGAATGCGATGAGCATGCGCGGCGGCGCAACGACGGTGTTGTTGAGGGTGTGCGGCAGATACATCTTGCCGTCGGCGCCCTTGACGCGCATCTTCAGGCGGCGAGCCTGCGCGTCACCGAGATTGGAGCAGGAGCAGACCTCGAAATATTTCTTCTGTCGGGGAGACCACGCTTCAATGTCGCAGGACTTGACCTTGAGGTCGGCCAGATCGCCGGAAGATCGTAGTCCCCCGTGACCTGCCGTATGAGCGCGTCATCGACGCGGCCGGCGGAATCCTTGTCGATGCCGTCGAAGGACTGCATGATATC
>JABLTM010073124.1_pt1 | contig 12775 bp, 13 predicted proteins | sample 7160121 | NCBI WGS metagenome assembly JABLTM01 (sample SAMN14651224, study PRJNA627086) | human gut metagenome | isolation source: feces | host: Homo sapiens
AATTGCTTGATGCAGATGAAAACAGCACTCTGCAGATACAGCTTAAGAAATTTGTTGTTTCTAGACATTTTAGAATCTCCTTTCAAATTTATCTGTATTACGGACCGCTTTTCGAAAAAAGCTATTTAACTTTTTTCATTAATTATTATTAACAAAATTTCAATTTTTATTTTTCAATTTTTGTAAATTATTCCGTCAAAGTTCCATTAGGAGTATTAGTAATAATCAGAACATCCTCTTCTTCGCCAGTTTCAGCATTAATATAAGCAATAAAATCTATATCATTAATTTTGCCCTTAAATTCATAACAAAATTTTTCATCTTTCCATTCAGTTGGAATTATTGCTAAACTTTCACTTGTAATCTCAACTTTATCAGTCAATTTTTTTCTTGCATCATCAATAGACACTTTAGTTATAGGAATTGTTCTATCATAATGACAATTTAAATATCCAGTTGTTTCTAAACCTATAATTTCTCCATTGTCCAATGCAATTTTTACTTTTATTAAATCCGGATAAATTGTTACATTATTTTGATTATATGCATAATTTACAGTTATAAATCCATTTTCTTTTAAATAATAAGTTTCCTTCATATTATTATAGCCTTTACTTGTAAGGTATTCTTTTCCTTTTTGCACTGCTTCTTGTTCAGATATTTTCTCTTCACCAACATCTCTATTATAATTTAAAAATACTACATGTCCACCTTTTTTAGAAATTGATATTCCTATAGTTTTATCCTCTTTTGTAGTCATTTCAAATCTATATACTGGAATATCTCCATTTTCTACATATCCATTATTTTTAGTTTCCTTTATTTTATCTTTTCCTATAAAATCTTCTGCTTTTTGTTTTGCAGTCTCTTCGTCAATTTCATTACCTGTTAAACCTTTTTTTTCTGCACTAGTTATATGTTCAGAAAAAGCTCCATCATAAATTAAACCTGTAAATTCATGAAAATTCTCTTCAACAACATCAAATGTACTTACTTCCGTAATATCTGCACCTTCTGTGTTTTTCATCAAATCTGACCATTTTATTGTACCATTATTCAACTCATCTGACATTTCATTCAAAATATTTGATAAATCATTACAATAATTGTATAATTCTTTTATTTTATTAATATCCTCATCAGTTAATTCAATTCCTTCTATATTTTTTCTCGATAATGAATAACTATACTCACTTACTTGATTTAAAAATTTTTCAGTATTTTCTAGTTCCTGACTTTCTACAGGTAACATTCCTAAATAAGCTTGTGCTAAATTTGCTTCTCTCCAGACTTGAGTCAATATTTCTGCACCATGTTCAGCAGATTTTGATACCATTGATTTTGCTAAATATGTTTTTACATTTTGCACATATTCAACTACTTGATAAAACGCCATATTATAATCATTTTCTTTTGTTGTTGCATAGGCCTTTTTTTGATTTAAAAAATTATATCCTAGTACTATTGCTACAATTATCGCAATTGCAGTTGTCACCATCCAAATTTTACTTTTTTTCATTGCAAACCTCCTTTTCTTAATATTTTGGTTTTTTTTCCAAAAAATATACAAATTATTTTACTATTATGATAAAATAAAAAAAAAATACTTTAAGGAGACAGATTATGAAAAAAGTAATGATATTTTACGCATCATATGGTGGTGGACATTTAAGTGCTGCTCGTTCTATAAAAGAATATATTGAAACAAATTATAATGATATAGAAATACAATTAATAGATTGCATGTACTATGTTAATAAACTTTTCGATAAAGTAACAACTACAGCGTATGCAGAAATGGCAAAAAAAATCCCACAAACTTGGGGAAAAGTTTATTGGCATGCTCAAAGCGGACCAATTGCACAAATAAGTACAACATCAAATAAATTATTATCAAAAAAACTAAATAAATTATTACAAGACTTTAATCCAGAATTAATAATTTCGACACATCCATTTGCATCAACAATGTGTGCATATTTAAAAAAACAAGGAAAATTAAATTCAAAAATTGCTACTGTTTTAACAGATTATGCACCTCATGAGCAATGGCTTGTATTTAATGAATATGTTGATTATTATTTTGTTTCTCACGAAGAAATGAAAAAGCAATTGCAAGAAGCGGGAATTCCAAAACAAAAAATATATGCAACTGGAATACCACTTTCTAATAAATTTTTATTAAAATATGATAAATCACAAATATTGCAAAATTTTGGTTTATCACCTAATAAAAAAACTGTACTATTTTTTGGTGGCGGAGAATATGGATTAGGAAAAACTCAAACACTTAAGATTTTTAAATCTTTTATAGAATGTCATGAAAACATTCAGCTTGTTGCCATTTCCGGAAAAAATCAAAAAATGAAAGAATCTTTCGAAAATCTAGTTAATGATTTAGGAAAGCAAGACTCCGTAAAGATTCTAGAATATACAGATAAAGTTCCTCAATTAATGAGCATTTCTGATTTAGTAGTTACCAAACCAGGCGGACTTACAACAACAGAAAGTTTGGCCTCTGGATTGCCAATAGTAGTTATTAATCCAATACCTGGTCAAGAAGAAGAAAATGCAGCTTATTTAGAAAAAAACAAAGTTGCCATTTGGATAAAAAAAGGAGATAATGTTGAAGAAATTTTAAATAAATTATTTTCAAATCCTGATAAAATGCAAGAAATGAAAATTCGTGCAAGACTCATTTCTAAAAAGAATTCAACTAGAGATATTTGTAAAATTTTATTAGGTTAATTAAAAAGTCACCTCTTATATTATATAAGAATATAATACAAAGAGGTGGCTTTTATGGATTCCAATAATTGCTACTACCAGATAATATTTATTTTATAATTCTCTTCTACCTTCAAGAGCTTTAGTTAAAGTAATTTCATCAGTATACTCTAGATCTCCTCCTACAGGAATTCCATGAGCAATTCTTGTAACTTTTATTCCTAAAGGCTTTATTAATTTTGATAAATACATAGCAGTTGCTTCGCCTTCAACCCTAGGGTTTGTAGCAAGTATTACTTCTTTAACTTGTCCATCCATAAGACGAGCTAATAGTTCTTTTATTTTTATATCATCTGGTCCGATACCATTCATTGGAGAAATTGAACCATGCAAAACATGGTAAACTCCTCTAAACTCATGTGTTTTTTCCATTGCAATTATATCTCTTACATCTTCAACAACACATATTTCTGATTGGTCTCTTTTAGGATTTCCACAAATCTGACATGGGTCAGTATCTGATATATTATAACATTTACTACAATATTTTAAATTCTTTTTAGCATTTACTATAGAAGAAACAAAATCATTTGTTTCTTCTTCTGAAGCATTTAAAATATAAAAAGCTAATCTTGCAGCAGTTTTATTCCCTATGCTTGGCAACTTTTCAAAACTTTGTATTAATTTTTCTATTGATGGTGAATACATTGACATTGTTCTTTCTCCTACATTAAACCTGGTATATTAAATTTTCCCATTGAAGCTGCTTGTGCATCATCAACTTGTTTAAAAGCTTGATTTAAGCATGTAATAATTAAATCTTGTAACATTTCAACATCATCTGGATCAACAACTTCTTTTTGTAAATTTAAACTTAATATTTGTTTTTGACCATTAACTTTTACAGTTACTGCATTCCCTCCTGCTGATGCCTCAAATTCTTTTTCTGCAAGTTCAGATTGTGATTTTTCTAAATCTGCTTGCATTTTTTTAGCTTCTTTCATTAAATTATTGATGTTCATTCCACCAAATCCTCCCATTCCTGGGAATCCTCCTCTTTTTGACATTTTAATTTCCTCCTTTTTCGGCACATTTGGGACCGGTTCTCTGCGGTACCTTTTGGGGTACATTTGGAACCGGTTCTTATCGGTGCTATTCTATTACATCAAGCGGTATATCAAACTTACTTGCAAAATTTGATAATTCACTTTCTTCTGATACTTCACCCACGTCTTGAGGTTTTGCATCAATATATTTTATCTGCATTGTTTTTCCACATGCAATTGATACTTGATTAGAAATTTCCATTTTATTTTCTGGCTTTTCTAAAACTGTTTTTCCAAAAGGTGTAATTCCTTTAGGGAATTCAATTCCAACAGTCATATCATTTATTTCAACTGCATTTGTGTTTAACAAATTAGTATATAACATTATTTTTCCATTTTGTTTAAAATTATTTACAACTTGTTGCCAATATTGAGCTGGCTTTTTATCCTTTCCTATTCCTGCAATTGCATCTGTAGAGCCTGCTTGGGCAGTAGTATTTGCACCTATAGTTGCTGTTTTTCTATTTCCAGTCGATGGTACTTGTGCTCTAGTTCCTCCTCCTGCTCTTAAATAATTTTCTATTTTTTCTAGTCTAGCATAGATTTCTCCAGCATTAATATTACTATTCCCTCCACTTTTTGAATCACTCAAATTATTACTAGAACTTGAAGTTAATTCTTTATCACATAATCTTATTATTCCTGCCTCAAAAACTATTAATCTTTGAGTTGAGCTTTTCATATCATTTTCTAATTTTGATAATTCACTAATTAGCTTAATTGCTCTTTCTTTTGAAACTTCATCTGCTAATTTTTTTAAATTTGCAAAATCATTTTCATTATAGATTGTTAGCTTTTGCCCTGTTTTAACCATCAAAATATCTTTAATATATTTGATAATTTCCCAAAGTAAATTATTTAAATCTTTTCCTTCATCTAAAACTTTAGTTATAGATTCCATAGCTTCATCTATATTATATTTTATTATTGCTTCTGTTATGCTATGTATATAAGTAATTTTAGGAATTCCTACTAATTCTTTTATTTTGTCTTCATCAATATTGTTTTCTCCGTCTTGTACACATCTTTCTAAAATTGATAAAGCATCTCTCATTGCTCCTTCTGCTAATGATGCAATTATATTTAATGCTTGTTTAGTAATTTCTATATTACTTTCTTTGCAAACAATTTCTAATCTTTTTATAATATCTTCGTTTGAAATTCTTTTAAAATCAAATCTTTGACATCTTGAAAGTATTGTTGCAGGTAATTTTTGTGGTTCAGTTGTAGCCAAAATAAATTTTACATGTTCTGGTGGTTCTTCAAGCGTCTTCAATAACGCATTAAATGCACCTTGTGATAACATATGAACCTCATCTATTATATATACTCTATATTTTGCTTTTGTAGGTAAAAAATTAACCTCTTCTCTAATAGAACGTATATCTTCTACACTATTATTGGATGCAGCATCCATTTCTACTATATCTGTTAATGACCCATTTAGTGCTGCTTTGCAAATTTCACATTCATTACATGGCTCTCCATCTTGCGGATTTAAACAGTTTATAGCTCGTGCCAATACTTTAGCTGATGTTGTTTTTCCTGTTCCTCTTCCTCCATTAAATAAATATGCATGTCCTACTCTATTTGCCATTATTTGATTTCTTAATGTTCTTGTTATGTGTTCTTGACCTACCATTTCTGCAAATGTTTGTGGCCTAAACTTTCTATAAAGAGCTGTGTACCCCATTATCTCACATCCTTTATAACCCCTAAATTTTAAAAAATGGTGTGAATATCAATCTCTCTATGGAAAACAATTCCCACATAGAAGTATCTACTTATTGCTGCTTCCTCCCGGACCTGACAAGGTTCATAGGCTTCTATTGAGCTTGCTTTCCATACAGAGATTAATTCTCATACCATTATGTATTATATACTCTATTTATGATTTTTGCAAGTATTTTTATTAATTTTCTATTCTTTTAAAAATTATATTATTTAAGTCTGTTTTGTCAATTCCAACTGTTCCTTTTTCTATAATTTCATCTGTTGGAATATCTATACTTATTGGCGCTTGATATTTTTTACCACTAGTTAAATTAATAATAATATCAAATGTTAATGTTGTCTTTAAATCATCTTCTGTTATATCTGTTAATTTTAACAGTTGACTATGGTCTATTTCTTCTGCATCTTGAGAAATGTATTGTGAAATATCATTTATTCCATATCTAAATGCAATTATTCCACCTTGATTTGATATTTTCTGTTCCTTAATATTTGATTCTAAATCTCCTTCATATGTTATTTCAGTAATTTCATTTTCTTCTTTATTTACAAACATTCTTTTTTCATCTTGAACGGGTTTATATAATGCCACTATTCCTTTTTCTTTTGATTTACTTATATTTATATTTTTTATATCAACAGATTGAATTATTTCTGTTTTTCCATAAGCTGAATTTTTTTCAATATATATGTATATATCATTATTTTCATCAACATTTAAATTCCATTTTTCTTCTGTCTCTTGACTTTCAGTTCCTTCTACACTTTCTATTATTGAAATTTTACTGATTTTAAATGGCATATTAGATTCACCTTCAACTTGATACCTTAATATAAACATTCCACCTACACATAAAATAGCAATAATTATCACAGTAATAATTACACTATGAAAAATCTTTTGTTTTACATTTCTATACATTTTTTCCTCCTCGTTTTAACTCTCTTAATTCTTTAAAAAATTTCTTAAGAGTTTCTTGGCATTCTTTTTCCATTATCCCTTTTTCTGCTTCTACCTTATGATTGAATGTATAATCTTCAAACAAATTTAATACAGACCCTACGGCTCCTGTTTTTTCGTCCATTGCTCCTATATAAACTTTTTTTATTCTTGAATTTATTATTGCTCCAGCACACATTGAACATGGTTCTAATGTTACATACATCTCACAATCAATCAGTCTCCAAGTTTCTAATTTTTTACTTGCTTTTTGTATTGCTAATATTTCTGCATGTTTTGTTGTATCTGTTTTTGTTTCTTTTTGATTATGTGCTCTTGCTATTATTTTTCCGTCTTTTACTATTACTGCTCCTACCGGAACTTCTAATTTTCTATATGCCTTTTCCGCTTCTTTTAAGGCTTGTTTCATATAATATTCTTTTTGTTCCATTTATACTCCTAAATAAATACTTGGTGTTCCCAGAGGGACTCGAACCCCCATCTGCCGCTTAGGAGGCGGCTACTCTATCCTGCTGAGCTATGAGAACGAAAAAAATATATAATTATTATAATACACCTACAAAAAAAAATCAATAATTTTTATATTATACTTGATATCAAAGCAATACTTTTAACTTCGTATTGCTTTGATTTGTTATAACTAATTTCTATATATCTTTTGTAATAAGGTCTCTTCTAATGTCTTTGAAAAATTTATTCTCAATTCCTCTGCTTTGATGTTTATCCATTTAGGAATATTTACCGTTTTCTTTATCAATTCTTTTCCCCATTTTTCTGCGAATGCTGTTATATCTACTGATATATACGTTTTAAATTTAGACACATAATTCCAGTCTTTTACATCTATTTTCTTTTCTAAATCGTCAAATTTTACGTCTTCTATCTTAATGTCTAGCAAATCTCCACAAGTACTTGCTGGTATATTTAAACTTCTTACCAAATCTGGTACAAATACTGAATATTCTAATTTTTCCTCTCTTTACAAGGCAGGGTTCATTTTAACCCTACTTGTTTTAAGATACTGTTAAGAGTTCCTATTGCCAATTCTTTTATATATTATATTCTATTTTTCATAGTATAAAACATATCCTACTTTAAGATAAAAATCGTGTACACATCAATTATCATCATAAATATTGCTGAAAGAAAGCATAACCAAAATTTCCACTTATTATTTCCAATATTTCTTAAAACAAACGAAATCTTAGGATTAGTTTCACAGTAATACACATCAAGTTCAGTACCTATTGGATATAACTCTTCAATTGGATTTTTTGAAAATTTTATAACCGAATTATTCGTTCTTTTTATAATCAAATACCCATTTTCATCTTCTTTACATTCAATAACTCTATTGTCAGATAAAGGAGATGTGATATTAATTATTTTATATCCTTTATATTCTGGACCCACTACTTTATATTCTTTATTGTCCACGGTATAATGGACTACTGGTAAAAAGATCGAGCTATTTTCTCCTCCTCTAGTTGCAAACGTATAGTGTTTTACAATTCCAGTTGTTTTCTTATTGCACTTTTTATCTATAATTAAATATTTATAATACAATAAAAATGCCACTAATAATATGATGATTATTCCTAAAGTTATGCCTGTTCCAAATACAATTTTAATTCCTATAATATCATTCATATTACATCAGTCCTTTATTTCTTAATTTTTTTATTATTATTTTTTAAATATTCATTAACTAATTCTTTATCTTGTGCATTATTAAATCCATTCATATCTATTATCAAGTATTGATTTTTATTTTTTAATTTTAAATAATAAAAATCATCATGATTAATTATCATATCCACAAATGCAGAATATAAAAATTCATTTGTAATATTTACATCATTTGTTCCAGCTTCTACAATTACTTTATCCTTTTTAAATACAATTTTTTCTAAGATATTTACATCACTAGATTTTAAGCTTTTTTTATAATAAATAAGTTTTAAGCCCCAAATTGCAAATACTATAAATATAAATCCTAATAAGAAATAAAATAAAACTGTATTATAATTTGGATGTGGTATATCCAAATTTGCTACTGATACCATAAAAAAGAACAATCCTAAAAGTATAACTATAATCCTATATACAATTATTGGTAAAGTATTCATTCTTAACTTTGTAATAAATTTAATATTTTTTTCCGAAATTAATGTGTTATTCTCTATATCTTCACTTTTCATCTTTGCACCTCCTTTATTTTATAATATATAATTTATCATAAGTTAATAATTTTGTAAATATCTTTTAAAACTTCTATGTAATCGTACGGAAATAGTTCACACTTGACACATATGTTATAATAAATTTATTATTAAAATATAAGGAAAAATTACACATTCTACATTTTTCCCATTAATAAAAGAAAGGAAACTTAGCATGCAACACATATTAAGTAAAATGAGAAAAGCAATAGAAGAATATCAAATGATAGAAGAAGGAGATAAAATAGCAGTATGTCTATCAGGAGGAAAAGACTCAATAACATTATTAAATGGCTTAAAAGCATTACAAAGATTTTATCCAAAACATTTTGATTTGATAGCAATATCAGTAAATCCAGGATTTGATTTTTTCGTTACAGAACTCTTACAAAAAAATTGTGATGAAATTGGAGTACCATTATTTATAGAAAATAGTTCTATAAAAGAAATTGTTTTTGATGTAAGAAAAGAAAAAAATCCATGTTCACTATGCGCCAATTTGCGTAGAGGTATAATAAATAGTGTAGCCGTAAGAGAAGGATGTAATAAAATTGCACTTGGACATAATATGGATGATGTTTTAGAAACATTTTTATTGAATTTATTATATACAGGAAGTATCTCAACATTTGTTCCAAAAAGTTTTATGGATAGAACTCAAATAACGTTAATAAGACCATTAATTTTATTAAGTGAAAAAGATACTCGCAGATTTGTAAAAAAATACAATAAACCAGTAATGCCTAAAGTTTGCCCTATGGATGAACATACAAAAAGAGAAACAATGAAGGAACAAATATTTTTATGGCAAAAAGATATTCCAATGGTTAGAGCAAATCTATTTGGTGCAATTTCAAGAAACCTAGAAGGCTGGAAAAAATAATATTATAAAAGGCTGTTTAAAAGGGCCATCCCTTTCGACAGCCCTCTTTTATTATTCTTTAACTATTTTAACCATAGCATCTTTTAACAATTCTAATTCTTCTGTTGCATTTTCTACAGAAGTACCTTTAACCCCAAAATAAAGTTTAATCTTAGGTTCAGTACCAGAAGGACGAACACAACACCATGAATTATTTTCCAATTGATAATATAAAACATTTGATTTTGGTAATCCTGTTTTACTTTCTTCTCCTGTAGTCATATCTTTTACATAATCTCTATCAACATCTTTAAAACATAATACTTTATATTTACCAATTTGTTCTACATCTTTATTTCTCATAGATGTCATCATTTCTTTAATCTTTTCAGCACCTTCAGCACCTTCTAAAACTATTGAAACTTGGTCTTCTTTATAATATCCATATTTTTCATAAATATTATTCATTTGATCCCATAATGTAATTCCTTGTGCTCTATAATATGCTGCAGCTTCGCATAAAGACATAACAGCAGCAATTCCATCTTTGTCTCTAGCATAGTCTCCGATTAGGCAACCATAACTTTCTTCAAATCCAAATACATAAGTTTTGTCATGATTTTCTTCAGCTTTTTTCATAACAGCACCTATATTTTTAAATCCAGTTAAAACTTCTATACACTCTAATCCGTAGTTTGCAGCAATAGCTTTTGCTAAATCTGATGAAACAATTGTCGTAATAAACATACCATCTTTAGGTAAAATATTTTTTTCTTTCATTTGAGAAATTCTATATTCAGCAATTAATAAAGCTGACATATTTCCTGTGTATGGCATATATTCACCTGTTTTAGTATCTTTAGCATAAATTCCTAATCTATCAGCATCAGGGTCTGTTGCTAAAACTACATCAGCATTAACTTTTTCAGCTAACTCTAAAGCTAATTTAAATGCTTTTTTATCTTCTGGATTTGGATAATCAACTGTTGGGAAGTTTCCATCTGGTTTAGCTTGTTCTGGAACCACATAAACATTTTTAAATCCTAATTCATTTAACAATCTTTCAGCTATTGTATTACCTGTTCCATGTAAAGGAGTATAAACAATTTTTAAATCTTTTCCTTGCTCCTTAATAATTTCAGGATTTAATATTTTACTTTTTAATGTTTCTATATATTTATCATCCATTTCTTTACCAATAACATTAAATAATCCTTTTTCAATAGCTTCTTCTTTACTAATTGTTTTAATTTCTTTAAAATCTGCTATGCTTCTTACTTTATTAATAATATCTTTATCTCTAGGAGCAACAATTTGAGAACCATCATCCCAGTAAACCTTATATCCGTTATATTTTGGAGGATTATGACTTGCTGTAATCATAATTCCAGCAGTACATTTTAATTGTCTTACTGCAAATGATAATTCTGGTACTGGTCTTAAACTTTCAAATAAATAAGTTTTTATTCCATTAGCATTTAAAATTAATGCTGTTTGTAAACTAAATTCATCTGACATTCTTCTAGAATCATAACTAATTGCAACACCCATGTCTTGTGTTCCTTGTTCTAATATGTAATTAGCCAAACCTTGTGTTGCTTTTCCTACTGTGTATTTATTCATTCTGTTAGTACCCATTCCAATAACTCCACGTAATCCTGCAGTACCAAATTCTAATTCTTTATAGAATCTGTCTTTTATTTCTTCTTCATCATCTTTAATAGCAATTAATTCTTTTTTTGTTTCTTCATCAAAACTTGGATCTTCACACCATTTTTTGTATTCATCTTTGTAATTCATATTATTTCTTCCTTTCTTTTCAAAAGAGACACTTTCTTTTAATATATTTTAGTATTTCAAAATTAAACGTTAAACGGTCAAAAGGACTACCCCCTTGACCGTTTTGTTTTATAATTGATAGAATTTTCTATATAACTCTCTTGCTGTTTCAGGACTGTCTATTCCTGAAGCATTTTTTACTGGAGCAAATTCTTCTTCTCTTTTTACTCTTAAAACAGCCATATCATCTAATTCTCCAAAAGCATCAAATAAAAATGCTTCAAACTTATATGCGTTTGGCCCATCTGGTACAACCTTATTTCCTTTTCTATCTATATATGTTGCCTTTTTATATGCAACATGGTATGGTAATGGTTTTGTTCCCATTCTTTCTACTGCATCTATATTAAATAAATTACATAGAATATGAGATTCTCCATATATTAGCTCTCCTCTTGAATCCGTAGCCTCAGCCATTTCTTTAGGTATTTCTGTATATTCAACAACTGATGGTCTTCCATTTTTTTTGCAAAATACTCCTACTTTCTCTTGAGGATTTGCCTTTACAACTGATTTTCCTGCAGCTGTTACGTGTTTTTGTATTGCTATTCCCATTAGTATAGGATCTACCATTTTTACTAAACAATTATCAACTCCACCGATGAAAATCCATTCAACACCTAATTCTCTCATCTTTTTAGTCATTCCATTTTTTACAAGTGCTTCATATATTCCACCATGTCCATCTGCGGCTTCTTTAATTAATCCATTTTCTCCTATTAATATTTTTCCTTCAGTATCAACCATTGGTAATTCACCTTGTTTAAAGAAAAATAGATTCTTGTCTTTTTCATAACCAAAATATCTATGTTTTGCAAAAAAATCAATAGTGTCATCATTATTTTCTTCACTTGTCATTATAAACCATGGAATTACAACATTATATTTTTTTCCTTGACTTTTTAATGAATCACTTAATAATTCAAATAGTGATTTATGTGATTCTAAACCTATATCAAATGTTCCCTTAGGTCCGTTATGTCCAAGTCTTGTTCCTTGTCCACCAGCCATTGTTACTGCTGCTAATTTACCAGCTCTTATAGCTTTTTCACCAGTTTCTTGAAAACCTTTATAATATCCATTTAATTTATCTTTGTCTAAATATTCAATTGGTGATATTTTATTTTCTTCAACATCTGCACTTTTTTTTGTTTTACTATATAAATTATTAATTAATTCAAAATCTATATGTTGAATTTGATCTAACAATTGTTTTTGCTTTACTCCATCTAATTTTTCATATTCATCTAATAAATGTTCTTGAGAATATTTTTTTAGAGTTTTTCTAATGTTTTCTAAATTCTCTTCCATACGTTTACTTCCT
>JABLTM010016503.1_pt1 | contig 12748 bp, 14 predicted proteins | sample 7160121 | NCBI WGS metagenome assembly JABLTM01 (sample SAMN14651224, study PRJNA627086) | human gut metagenome | isolation source: feces | host: Homo sapiens
CGTAAAAGACTTGGATACCTCACGCCAAACGAAAAATTTAAACAAATTATTAATCAGAATTCTGTTGCATTTGCAAGTTGAATTCAGCCCATAAAAAAGATACTAGCAGCATGAATAGACATAACTGCTCTTATTAAGAAGGCACAAACCAATATAACAATCATCAATATATTATTGCAATAAGTATTCAAACTCACATTCTTCTTAATTCTTTGAAATAAGTCATATTTTGCAAAAAGAGCTCCCCACATAAAACTACATACCATTCTTAAAAATTCAAAGAGGTTAAATAATGCATAAGATTCCAATAAATATGATTTATATGAGGATATTACCCAATATGAAATAACATAAACTACGCAAGAGAACAAGAAACTTGTAAAAAAGTTCCAACGACGTATGCAAGTAAATAAAATATTGGAAACACCAATTAAAATTATATATGGAAATATGAACCACCACTCCCAATTATAACTAGTTTTCCAGGCTGTAAGATTTTCTATAAATATTTTCCAGTTACCAGGATATAGTTCTGGGACCCAAAAACAACCGAACGAAATAAAAATTATAAAACACGATCAAAAGACTAGATATAGTTTCAAAATTCTTTTTAACGGAAAAATAGTATCATTTTTTAGGAACAAAAGATATAGCCCATATCCGCTCAAAAACAAATATAAAGGTACACATATTTCTACAAATTTTGCTAGTTGACTAATTAATGGTTCTCCTAACAAATTTATGCTGATAATACATTTATCTATATTTTCCTGACGATTAAACAAATGCAGCAATACCATTATTAATATTGCACTCCCCTTCAACTGTAAAGACTCAAACTTTGTAAGCATAAATTTTAATTATCTTTCCAATATCTAATTAAAACAATCAAAATATTATAATCACATATTTTTAATTCTTGTTTCAATGTTATGTGCTGTTACGACAATAGAAATAACTTTTATCTTTTTTCCCAATTCTCAAGCTACTTCTTTTGTAAGTAGTTTATCAAGATGTGTTTGTTTGCCTTATAAATGAAAGCATAAAGTATGCGTTGAAACAAAGGACAAACATTCTTAGGAGACTGATTCATTATATTTGAATAACTTAATTTTCTGAATTTATCTATCGTCAAGAAGGCCCCTTTATCAATCCGATGAAGATTTAAAGCCTGATCCAATAAATTTGCCCGCATCATACTAAGGTGTTTCCAGAAAAAACCAATATACATTATTTTCTCACACGGTGCATTAAATTTTTCAAACACAGAATAAGTCTTTGTATATGGAGGATTATATTCAGGCATAATAAATTTCTCAAACTGAACAGATTTATCCATCTTAAACATTACCGTATCCCCACAACCGTTAAAGGCGTGAAATGCTTTAAAGCTATCTAATGTATGTCCCATTGAAATCCCTGTTTCCTCAGTTTCCAAAACATTAACACCAGATAATGCCAAACATGCTTTATCATGTGAGAAAAGATATTTAGCATAACAAATATATGCCGGGTAAAACATTCTCACAAGGCGGGATGGTAAAAGCGGCAATACCCTACCTGCTTTTAAAGAAAGTAACCTATAGGCCGATACATATATTGAAAATAAATTCCCTATAAAAACCTTAAATGTTTTTTTTTGAGGTTCACATTCTCTAAGAAAATCACACCAAGATTTCAATTGTTCTGTGAAATAAACTTGGTCAGCATCTATTTTTACTGCATATTCAGATGTTATCTTTTGCAATGCAAAGTTACTATATGTACTAAACAGAGCAGGATCACCTTCTGGGAGATTTTTTGCTACCTCAAATTCTTCTTGGGTAATATACATACCTAAAACATGATACGGATATTTATAGCTTTTTATTTTGTGAGGATATCTTGCTACCATCTTATTTATCTCTTCCTCGCTGTTATCAGTGCAATCATTAAAAACTATAATAAGTTCATCTAAAGCATCAATACACGATTCAATACATCTCTCTATGAATATTCCTTCGTTCTTAACACGCAGGAAACCAGACACTCTTTTGCTCATATTTAAATTATTTACTTCTTGCATTTCTTCAAAGTCAAGAAACGCTATTATGGATTATTCAAACATATTCATCAATTCTTTACGTAACCACTCGATGCAGCTATTCCTCTTAATCTCTATAATATCCATGGCTTGATTAAAATTCACATTTAACGAAATTGCAACTGGAGGTTGACATGAATCCCAAATACGGGACTCTAAACCTGTCATTGACAATAATTCAGATACTCTACTATCTTTCATTCCATCCACCGCATAAAAAGGTGTTTTGAACAGAATGGAAAACACTGCCACATGAAATGATGATCCTACGGTACAAGTTGCAAATTTACATAAATTCAAAAACTCTTTAGGACCTGTTGAGATGTAAGGTTTAAAAGTCTTGTCCACAATCCAACTGTTGTGTTTCCAGCTGTCATATAATTGTGACACAACCACTGGTACCCCCAGTTCCTTAGAAATTATTCTAGCCGTATCAAATGCTGTTTTTTCATACCACGGAGTATATAAGAAAACATATTTCCCTTTTACAATTGGAGTATTTCCCGCCATCTCATGCCAACCCTGAATTGGCAACAATAAAGTAGGGTCTATCATTATCGGACAATCAAGACCCGTCAGTCTTTTGATTTCTTTCTGCGCCAAGGAATCTCTAACACTTATTACGTCATAAGCTTTAAGAAGAGACTCTATTTGCTGTTCCATTTCTGCTCGAATAGAATGAAATGGTGTCGGCCCCAAACTTGGAGCATAAGCCACTCTATATGCAGATTTTGCAAATGGTAAAAAGTAGGCCCAATCAAAATCAAAACAATAGGTATTCCATATCTGATCACTTCCCGATATAATAATATCGTATGGTAGATTAGCCTTATTAAGGTCCGATAGAGACAAGAACTCTCTATCGGATAATCTATAGTGACAAGTCAAAAACTCCTCAAATAATTTAAACTTCTTAAGAAGGCCATAACAATAAGGAAGAAACAAGATAAACCTTTTAATCTTTCCCAGTATAGTTCCACGCATGAACGGTGGCTTAAAATGTTCTGTTTGAATCTTTGTCCTAAAATTAATTATTTCACAGTCTAGACCCATACCTAAAACTGTTTGCTGAAGAGCGTATGCCTGAAGCATCGAACCATAATTATGGGATGCATGAAAGGTTATTATGCCTACTTTTTTCTTTGTCATATTCTTACTTATCATCTAATTTGAAATCTTATACCCACCATTCGCAACAAATGATTCACACGATTTTTCCACCGCATAGCTCTCTCATACCTATCTATTATAGATATCGCTTGAGAAATACGACTATTCTCGTTCCGTAATATTTTCCAAATATTTTTTGAATACGAAGGAACATTAGGACAAGTTTTCATCTGCCCCTCTGCGACCACCTCAAATGGATGCGCTATAAAAGTAGAATTACATTGACGAAGAACCTCATCTCCTTTTTCCGTAAATGCAATAACCGCACTCACTCCATTTTCATTTTCTTCATAAGTGTGTCCCCATAAGTCACCGATACGAATATCTGCCGACGAATTGGCATACTTGAATTTACAATGCTCGTAACAAGCCTTCCCCAAACAACTGTCACTAAGAAAAAGCCGATAAAACATATCGCCTTGTGAAAGTCTTGAAGATAAAAAAATTTTATCCCCTTTCAGCAATAAATTGTAGGAGTCATGCCAGTCCACTTTCTCTCCAATATTATCACCATCAATTGACATTCTCCATGAGTCATAACAACCTACAAATTTATTACGCCAAGAAACGTAAGTCAACTTACCTACTTGCTCCTCTGCCCATGTCACATATTTCCGCCACATTAGCATTGATGGAACCCCATGACAATAGAAATCAAGCAGTATAAAGTTATCCTCACAATGAAACTTTTGAATATACCGTCTAAATGAATCTATTTGGCATGGAGTACCTGTAACAAGATACTTTTCTTTCCGATTGACGGCCTTAAAACCTTCAACAGTATAACTTTGAATATACTTACTTCCAATAGCTGGAATAAGTTCTTCTATAGTCGTAGCAATATAATGTTCAGCCTGATTCTTGTCAACATTATATCTTACTCCACAGACTTTATAGCCTTGATTAATCAAAGTGCGACCTATTTCAAAACCTATGCCACCACTACTGCATTTACTCCTTACCTTCTCGTCATTACTCCATGCTGCATAACTTTTAATACATGCGCTATTTAATGACAAACCATTATTTGTATAGGAACAAATGTCCAAACACAGCCCACAATCGGTACACTTTGACTTGTCAGCTAAAAACGGCTCATAAAAGCCATCAGCATTGAGCTTTAACTCTATTATATGTTTTGCACATACCGTTGCGCAAACACCACAACCATAACAGTCCCTTATATCCGCAATGTTCATAACTCAGTCTTTCTTCAAATATGAACGCCCCACAAACCACGGCAGATAATTATTGAACACAGTTATCAGAGGATATGATAAAATCATAATCACAAAAGTAATAAAATAGGGGTTTGCCCAAATATGGAGCAACAAGCCAATCAAAATTATATGCAAACATAAAATTACAATAGTACCTGAAGATATTTTAATAACCCATACTGGCGTATACTTCATCAACCCCGTCCAATGAAATAATGCAAGACTTCCTGTTATTGCTTCTAGCCAATAAACAAGAACAGACTTACCGAATGTATAACTATGAATACCAACATGCCCATTGTAAAGAGCAAGAAATAAGTAAATCACCGTAAAGCCACAAGCTATCACAAAGGTATACTTTCCCATTCGTAACAAGTTGTATTCATGGCATAAAAAGCCAAATGCAACATAAGGAAAACTAATAATTGTACGCTGTAGATAATACCCATATTGAAAGTCCTTGTACCCTGAAATAGCAAAGAAAGTGGTTATAACCATGAATAACAATGCCAATATTATTACCCCCTTTCGTCTTATGAAGCACATAGTACAATCAAGCAACAAAAAGCATAAAAATAATACCACTAAGAACCAGATAACCCCACATACAGGTGTAGCTACAGTACGATCATATATAAAAAATCCCATCAATGGTTTTATTATACATTCCTTAACCGAAAAATTATTATTCAACAGAAATTTTAACAACCAATATACATAACAAAGACAAGAAAACAGGAATGCAGGAACTATCAACCTTTTATAATTCTTCTTTATGCAATTATAACCACTTGACTGACATTTATGCAAATAGCCTGATATGATAAAAATGCAGGCATATGAAAACCAACTATCAATGCATCCAATGTATAAGGCACACGTGGACAATGTGCAAATACAACAAGCATAATAAGAATCGCTTTACTATAATCTATCCAATCAATTCTACTCTGACTCATAATAAAGCATTTTTCAAAAAATCACGTGCATTCATTTGTTCCTCCCTATAAATCCTACTGATTAATTGAAAATCTAATTTCCTAGTAGATAAATCATTATAATTTCCGGTAAAACGGAAAGCGTCATCGGGCATCTTCAGCTCCACCCGCTTGGACATCGATTCCATCAGGAAATAAATTCCCGTTTGGGGAGCGTTGATTGCCGAAGGCACACTTTTAAAGGTAAAGTTTGTCATTTGAATGTCTTTCGGGCTGACTGCTTTGCCGCAAATGGTATCGGGAAAACGCTCGTCTGCCGTAAGCTGACGCACATAAAACGAAGGAAGCAGGCTGTCTACCTGTTGCTGCGTATAGGTGTTTCCCTTTGTATCGCTGCGTCGGATTTGCTTGTTCGCGTCCGTCTGAATGAATATGAAGTCGCCCAAAACCGAGCTGTACATCGTAAACGGGGTTTTCACCGGTTTGGCTGTAAAGAATGCGTAACACCACGGCAACTGCCATACCAGCAGAACCGCCACGGTGAGATAAAGAAATATTTTACTGAATCGAATCATCTTTGTTTCATTTTTTAATCATTAATCAGTCTTGTTTACCGGCTTTAAACCGCACCACGGAAATCCATGAAAGCGAAGCGATGAGCAGCGTGTACAGGGTCAGCACGGGCAGGAAGCTGTTATAGGCCTCGGGTGCCGGAGCCAAGAAGTAGATGCGGCAAATCAATGCGGCAATAATCAGATTCAGCACCCGGCGTTTCCATGTGGGTTCCAGACAAATCCACGCCACGAACAAATAGCCTGCACCACCTGCCAGAAACCACGGAACTGCCGACAGCAGAATATGCCGAACCAACTCGCCCGTAAAGTGCTGGGGCAGGTAAATGCCCATGATGATGAAACTCGTGGCGAAACATGCAGCCAGCGCAAGCAGCCCGAAAGCCAGAATAGCCAGAATCATCTTCTTCTGCGAGTAAGGCAGATGCAAAGTCAGCTTCAAGCACTTGCGTTGCATTTCGGGAAAAAACTGTACGGCTGCCAGCAGGATACCGGTAAGCAGCGGAACATATTGCAACAAATCTACAAATATGGCATCTTTCTGAACCATAACCACCCACAGATGGTCGATTCCCTGCATGGCTATCACGCGACTGACGCGAAGCATGGAGTATCCCGTGATTCCTATCATGAACAGGGTGGCCAACAGCAAATACCAGCGTGTTTTTATCCACTCTTTATAAAATATGGCTTGTATCATACGTTTCTCTTTTTCTGTTTAATGTTAATACTTTCCGGTAAGCCCGATGAAGGCGTCCTCCAGACTTACGTGTTCGTACCGCAAATCGGTATAGGGGACTTGCGACTGTTTCAAAAGTCCCTCCATTTCGGCAGGCGGAAGGAAAGAATGGGTTTCCAGTGTCTGCCGAATCACCGCCGGATGATAACAGCTCTCCGGCAAGTGAGGCTGATAGCCTTCGGGTACGGTACAAGTATATCGTCGGAGGTTCTTCATCAATGTTTCAACAGGCTGCTGGATAAGAATAGAACCGTAGTCCATAATGATACAGTCATCAATCAGCCGCTCCATATCCTGAATAATATGAGAAGTCAGGAAAACGGTTTTATTTTCAGAGCGGGCATAATCGCGCAGATAGTCGACAAAAAGCCGACGATAGCCGGGGTCAAGCCCTAAAGAGAAATCGTCTAAAATCAAAAGTTCGGGGTCTTGGGCAAGAATCAGCCCCAACGCCACTTGCGAACGCTGCCCGTTCGACATGCGCGAGATGCGCTGCCCCGGAGCCACTTTCAGCTTATTCATCAAGTCGTAATATGCCTCCTTTTTCCATTGCCCCGGATAGAAAGAAGCATAAAACTTCTCTATCTGTGTAATGTTCATAAACTGATACTGAACATGCCCTTCCAGCAGCAAGCCGATGTTCCGGCGCAGGGCGGGATTCATGGTTTGAATATTCTCTCCGAATATGCGGCACACCCCTGAACGCGGTTGAAGATAACCGCTCAAAATATTGATAGTTGTTGTTTTCCCTGTACCATTCTTACCCAGCAGTCCTAAAATACGTCCCTGAGGTACATCGAAGCTCAGGTTCTCATAAATTTTACGTTTGCCGTAATAATGAGTCAGGTTTTTACATTCTATTATTGCACTCATTCTTTATATCTTTTTCCGTTTTTTGATACCTTGAAAAATTCTACCCATAGGACGAACCAACTCTACCCATAGAACTGATGAATTCTACCCATAGAACCGACCAATTCTACCGCATGAATTTTACAGGACTAACCGTCACTGATTCCTCCCTGATTATCAACAAGTTTTAAAAACACGCAAGGAAGATGACCGGTATTAGAATACCGATGACCAGTTCTATACCTCCCCTGCCCCATAATCCCTTCGGCCCTTTAATCATCACAATGCCGCTGAGGGTGATTAAAATCAGGCAGACAGCAAAAGCATCGGCAAACCAAGTCCACCATTTGCCGGGATTAAAATGAAGCTGCACCATCGGGGAGATGAGCGGACGGCGCTTCAATCCTTCATACACCGCATCGTTCGTCCGGGTGTCAATCACCAAGCTGGAGCCTCCTTTCAGGAAAACTTTTATCCTATCCGGTTTCGGGTAATAATATTTGGTGAAATTCTCCGCTTCGTCCAACGGTTCCAGCAATGCCAGAATCACCTTGTCATTCACCTTGTTTTTGTCAGACAAGTCCGCTGTTACCTTATACTCTTTCCGCGTAACCGTATAATGAGGATTTATGCTATCCCGATGGTTCATTACGAGACCTGAGACAGCATAAATCAGAATCATTCCGGCAAAGAAGAATGAGAGTTCGCGATGAACCGTCCTACTCCATTTGCGAAACGCCGCTCCTTTACTCTTGAATTTCATAAGAACTTGCTTCCAAGTAATAGAACGACAGGTAATCTTTTCCGGTAGCTGTTTTTCTTTCAGCTATCTTCGCACGGAAATCGGCAATGCGTGCTTCGGGAGTATTCGCTGTTTCGCCGCGTGCTTTCTTCTCCGAATCACATCCGGCAGCCGTTTCGCCATGAGATTTTTCGGTCTGCGCTTTCAGCCGGCTTTCCCAGTTTTGCAGATAAGCCTCATCAACGCGCTGCTCTTTCAATGTTCCGGCAACCGTGACAATGGCATTGACGCAACGGGTATCAAACGAGCCTAACGTACCGGCTTCTACCCGGATCGTCTTAGTATCGTCGCTGCCCATCAAAAACATTTTCGTAGCGCCATGCTTGCAGGTGTGTGTACAAATCCCCTCAATCGTTACCTCCTTGTTTACCAGCGAGTCGGCATCCGAGAGCAAATCATCAATGCTTAACGCCGACGGAGCAGCCTGTTCCGTTTGTTCAGACTGACTTTGCTTATTACTGTTTCCACAAGAAGTAATCATTACCATAGCTGCCATAAAAGCGGCAGCAACCATCAATTTAGTTTTCATACATTATCATTTTTAGTTTTAGAAAAAGACGCCCAGTGAACAAGCGGCATACCGGGCCGTTCCGCATTTTTTATAATAAGTGCCCTGCCATTGGAATGACAACGACAAACTGTATTTCTTTATCGGATAGTTTCCCTGCAAGCGGACTCCTGCCCAGCCGTAACTGTCGGACAAGTAAGTGATATTCGCCAACAAGGTTTGTGCCGATGATTTCGAAGTATCCAATCCCGGCAAAGCATATTCAGCCGAGAGGTTGGCGTAATAACCGCCGTTGGCTTCTGCCGCCAACTGCAAACGGTTTATCTGATAGTGCAAACGGGCACGCAACGAACCGGACAATGCCGACAGATGGACGAAACGAGACACCGTGTTGTAATCGGCCCTCCACCGATGACAAGTAACGTTAGGGATGATTGCTCCACCCCATGTCCGTTCACCATACGGGAGTTTCTCCCACAGTCCCTCTACCGAAATCCTGCTGTCGGCAATCTTTATCCCCGGCGAGGTACTAATCAGTGTTCCGTACGAACTCCCGCCAGCCTCACCGTAGAGATTTTCCGTTCCCTTACGGACTGTATATTTCGTTTTCAGTTTTACACCGAAAGTATTTCCCTTCCAAGAAGTCCGCAGCCAACTCACATTCCCATCCAAGTTTGTAGTACCCAGCTCCAGCAATGTGAGATTATTGGCACTGCTCAGTTTCTTATCCAGAGCCATGTGGTCCATTGAAACCACGGCAGATATTCCCTGTTCCGCATCTGCCGGCAGGATGCCCACACTTCCTTTCCACTGCATACCTTGATATTTTGTTCCGGTCTGATTCCCTGCAAAACGCGCATAATCCATCCCCAGCCCCAATACATGGTATACCGAAGTAGAACCTTTGTCGGCAAGAAACGAAATCTCACTGTTCTGCTGGTAGTACCGGAAATCGGCGGATACTCCTATACGATACGTACCCAAACGATAGCCTCCTCCTGCGGAGAAAGAAAGATCGGAAGCCGTATTGCGCGGACGTGGGTCTTTATCCCGATAATTATGAGAAGCTCTGTAACCTCCGGTCAGCCCCCATGTCCAACGCCCCGATTCATCGGCATATCCACCATTGAAATAATAAGTCTCTCCCTTCAGGAAACCACCTATTGAATCGCCTGTTACATAAGGAGCCACCAACTCCCAGTCGATGTTCTCGTTCCACAATACATTGTCTTGTTTCCGGCTTCGGTATCCGGCAGACCCAAACACCCGATTATGCTCCGACAGAATAACAAACGAATGTACATCTACTCCGACGTGAGCATCGTTATCGCCTTCTTGCTTCAAAGCTGCCCTGCCCTTATCATGACGGACGGCGTTTACATCCACACTTGTCCACGTATACGGAGTGTAATAATAATACAGTGCCGGATTCTGCCATACTTCACCGCGAAATCCGGTTGCGAACGAGCCCATACGGATTACCTTATCAGGCAATGAAAGCGTATCGGCAACCGTTTGTCCGACGGTTTTCTGCACATTCGTCCCAATGAAAGCAACCAATAACGTTATAACTATTCGCATCCGGATTCGTATCATAAAACAAACAACAAAGATTTATTATGTCAACAAAAACGTTTCTGATTATTCGGCAAACAAACTCGGAGTGGCAGCCGGCGTGAAATCAACGGTAGAGTTGTTCGTGTCTTGCAGTACCTCGCGGTCATTGTCCGTATAAGCCACCTTACGCATTACACACTTGCCGATGTTTTCTGCCACGGTGTTATTTACGCCGATATAGGTATGCCCCATATCCAGTTCGGTAGCCGTAACATTCCACTGCCATTCATTGGTAGCACCGATATTCACAGCGTCTATCACCCATTCGTTAGGGAATTTATATTTGCTCTGAGGCTTGCTTACCGTTCCGCTTTGCAATACATACGTGTAGTCGTAAGTATAATCTGCGATATACTGTTCTTTCGTCATTCCTTCGGGCAGTCTGCCGATGGCATAAGCACGGTTACCCTGCTTGTTCAGTATCCAAATGGTCTTGGTATAGCAATAATAGATATCCATATTGGGAACAGCCGGATTGTCTACGTCTTGTTTCGATTCGATGTACCATTCAAAGTTGGCATTGCTCAGGTCGATGGAGTTCGGGTTAGCCTCTTTGTGGTTGATGGCGTTATCGCAGATAATAAAAGACTCTCCCGGTTGTATCGGATAATCTGTTCCGTTGCCCGGTACTACGACCACAGAACCTACCGCAATCGCTTCGTTCATGATATCCGGGTCTACCGACTGATATTTCTGTGTGGTGGTGAATTGCGATTCCATGAATACCAGTCCGTCTGCATACAGAACCGTATCCGAGTTGTTGTAGATGCGCACGTATTGGTCTCCGTTATACTGCTTTCCGGCCTCGTTATAAGTTCCGGGGAGGAATATTTCGGCAATCACGAAGTCGGCATCGCCTGTATTCACCACGTGTGCCGTCAAGTCCAGCTTGCACGAACCGCCCGAAACTGTCACGTTCTGCTGTACTCCCTGCACGTTTACCTCTACCGAAGTTCCGTTCTGCGAATATGTCCCCTTCCCGATGAAAGTAACGTTATATAATCCATCCGCTAACTGAATAAGGCTGGTAGGGTAACTTACATCGGTCTTAGCAGATGTATTCACGTTCTCGAATGTATAAGTACCGGAGGTTATCTGCAACCCCTCGATTGTTGTATTTACAGTGGCAGAAATACTTACGTCGGACATGCTTACTCCTTCGTCGTCACTACATGCGCTGAATCCCAATGCTGCCGCAAAGAGAACCGCCAGAGCTAATTGATTTTTTTTCATATTCATTACTTTTTTATTTTAGATTATTAAAAAGTCAAGTTCATTTCCATGCCGAAATAAGGCGATTCCGGTGTCCGGCGTTGCAATACTCCCCTCAAGGTGTAATCGGGATAAATGCCCAAGATGCGGTTTACGTAAAACGACAGATTCAGGTATTTACCGATTCGCTTGCTTGCCTTTAAGTTGACATCCATGTAGAAAGGCACGGTGGTACGTTCGAAATAGGTAGCCGAATACTTTTCTACCAGATGCTGCAACTGGATGTTTTCTGCATCTTCGGCACGGAAAGGATAGGTTTCGCCCGACTGGTCGATGTAACTTACCGGCATACCATCGTTCCACAGATTACGGCGATTAGTGTACCATGTACATTGCAGTGAAGTTGAAAAGGTCAAGCCCAAACGCTGGAGATAGGTGTCAAACATAAAGTTGGTATTAAACGCCTGACTTTCTGTTCCTTCTTCGCCCTCGTATAATCCAACGTATTCCAACTGCTTATTATCCAGCAAAATGGAGGAAGCCTTATATTTCGGAACGTCTGAGCTATAAATGTTTTTTATCCACGCCCCATACACCGTAACGCGGGTTTTCAGCAGTTCGATTCGTTTGGATGAGAATTGAAACTCCACGCCTTCTTTCTCCATTTTCATCACGTTGCCCACGGTAGAATATACGTCAAGATTATATTCGTCGGTATAAGCCAGTTCCGACAGTTCGGGAGGAGCAGTCAGCGTAGAGCCGTCAATACTCGACGGGTCATAGAGTTTATAAGCCAGCGATTTGTAATATGTCAGGTCGCCGAAACCGTTGTTCATCCGCTCGCGGAAGTAAGTAACAGACAAGCGATTCCCTTTATAGCCTATATCGGCGCGAACCTCCCACTTCCGGTTACGTGCCGGCTCTAACTGATAATTGGTATTGTCCCACTTATACGTCATCATGTTGATGCGACGGTAATCGGGATTGGTATGATAATAATTTTATAGGACAAAAATCTGACGGTCAATCCTGCAA
>JABLTM010001104.1_pt1 | contig 12746 bp, 9 predicted proteins | sample 7160121 | NCBI WGS metagenome assembly JABLTM01 (sample SAMN14651224, study PRJNA627086) | human gut metagenome | isolation source: feces | host: Homo sapiens
CAAGCATGCGGTCCATCGCGCAGAGCGCAGCGCCGCTCGCCCGTTGCTGCCGCAGCTGCTCGGGAAGCAGGATGAGCGGCAGGCCGCTGCCTGCCAGCGTGTCAGAGACGAGCTTCGCGCCGTCGCCGAGCAGGTAGATGGGGCCGGCCCCCTCGGAAAGCTCCGGCACGAGCGCGTCGATGGCGATCGCACGGTCGTCCGTCAGGCGGGTAAGCTTCCCGGCCTGCAGAGAGAATACCGCGTTGTAGATCTGCTGCTTCCGCGCGTCCATACAGGCGCAGTAGAGACCGTCGGCGTAGGCCGCGCCGCGCGTCATCGCCTCGAGCGTGGACACGCCGTAGAGCGGCAGCTGCAACCCCCAGGCAAAGCCCTTGGCGCAGGCCATGCCGATGCGCACACCCGTAAAGCTGCCGGGGCCGGCCGCGACAGCGACCGCACCGATATCCTGCGGCGTCAGATCGCAGCTGGTGAGCATATCCTTCGCCATCTGCATGAGCGTCCGGCTGTGCGTCTGGCCGGAGTTCTGGGTATATTCCGCAAGCAGCAGACCGTCGGACAGCAGCGCCGTGCTGGCGGCCTTGGCCGAGGATTCAAAGGCAAGGATCTTCAAAGCGAGGCCCTCCTGTGATGGTGATGTGGCGGGTGTCGGGCTCGTCCGCGTCCTTTTCGATGGTGACGCGGATCGCGTCCTGCAGAGCATCTTCCACGTTTTCGCTCCATTCGACGGCGCAGACGCCGCCGCGGGAGAGATAATCCTCCCAGCCGATGTCAAACAGCTCGTCGGAAGACGAGAGACGGTACATATCGAAATGGAACAGCGGGATGCGGCCGGAGAGATATTCGTTGACGATGGTATAGGTCGGGCTCGTCACGGGGTCGGTGATACCGAGGCCCTGCGCGAGGCCGCGGGTGAAGGCGGTCTTGCCTGCGCCGAGGTCCCCGAAGTAGGCGATCACATCGCCGGGTGCCAGACGACTGGCCAGCTTCTGCCCCAGCGCCTGCGTTTCATCGGCGCTGTGCGTGGTGATCTGCATCATAAAAGCCCCCTACCTGCCCCATTATATCTGTGGCATTATACCATACCGGCCCGCCAAAATCAATCTGCAATCGGCAGCCCGCCGAAGTTTTGCCGGAACAGGTTGACAAGAAAGCTTGGCTGTGTTATCATGATGACAAGAAAACTTGGCAGAGGAGGATCCTTTATGGAAAAAGAGGATATTCTGGAGATCAGCCGCAGGGAGCATCAGAACCGGGATCTGGCCGAACTGGAAGCGTCGGTACAGGCAGGCAATCTTGCGGGCCGGGTCGGCGCGGGCGTGTGCTGCCTCGTCTCGGCCCTGTTTGTCCGGGCCGTCCATACGGTGCTGCTCGGCCCCTGGGTCATTTATTTCAGTATTCTCGGTACGCACGCGCTGGTGAAGTTCTTAAAGCTGAAGCGGAAGACAGATCTCGTCCTCACGGTCTTATACCTTGTCATGTTCCTGCTCTTTCTGGTCTTTTTTATCCGGCGGCTGATGGAGGCGGCGGAATGAAAGCGGAGCTGAAGCTGCAGAACCGGCTGAAGGAAGCGCGCTGCGAAAAGGGCCTTTCCCAGTCGCAGCTGGCCGAGCTGGTCGGCGTTTCCCGGAACACGATCAGCTCAATCGAGACGGGCCAGTTCAATCCCACGGCCAAGCTGGCGCTCATCCTCTGCATCGCGCTGGATCGGAAATTTGAGGACTTATTCTATTTTTAGGAGGGCGGCATATGGAATATCTGGGTTTACTGGTCATGGGGATCCTCCTGTCCACGCTCGGCATCGTCAACATCATGGGCAATATCAGCACGATACACGCGTGGAACCGTAAAAGGGTCAAGGAAGCAGACATTCCCCGGTACGGACGGGCGATCGGCGCGGGTACGCTTGTGATCGGCGCGGCATTTATTGTATCGTATCTCGTGACCTTCTGGAATGCCGCAGTCATCGACTGCATCATGCTTCCAGGTCTCGGAATCGGTCTGGCCCTGATCCTGTATGCGCAGCTGAAATATAACCACGGCATTTTCTGATCTGCCCTGCAATCTGCCGGTCTCAAAAAACAGGTTTACAGGGCGGTCATTTTTTGATATACTGTAGAATTGTATCAGATGTTTTTCTCATTTTTCACGTAAGGAGGCGGCAGTATGCATGGGATCTGGAAGGCGATCGGCAGCTTTGTCCGGCGGGCGGATATGGTGCTTTTGAGCCTCTGCATCGCCGCCAGCGTGTTTGGCATCGTGGTCATCTCCAGCGCGACGAACGTCAAGGGCAGCGCGCAGTTCGTGCGCACACAGACGCTGGCGCTGATCCTCGGCGTGATCTTATATGTGGTGTTCACCCTGATCGACGTGGATATCATTGCGGAGCGGCGTGAGCTGCTGCTGATCTTCTCGGCGATCTTCATCCTGCTGCTCTTCCCCTTCGGCGACACCCGAAGCGGCAACCGCTCCTGGCTGGACTTCAGCTTCCTGCCGTTTTCCATCCAGCCGGCGGAGATCTGCAAGATCCCGTTCATCATGATCCTCGCCAAGACGATGAGCATCCGGCAGAACAAGATCTCGCATATCTCGACGGTGCTGCGGCTGGCGGTGATCACGGTCTTTATGTTCGGCCTGATCGTTGTGGCGTCGGAGGATCTCGGCGTTGCGCTGCAGTATCTGTTTATTTTCGTCATCATGGCATTCGTCGGCGGCGTGAGCCTGCTGTGGTTCCTCGGTGCGGGAGCAGTTCTGCTGGTGGCCTCGCCGTTTTTGTGGCAGTTCCTCAGCTATGACCGGCGCAGCCGCATCTGGGTCCTGTTTGACCCGCGCATCGACCCGCTGGCGCAGGACCAGCGCTATCAGATGAACCGCAGTCTGCGCGCGCTGCAGAACGGCGGCGTCACCGGCCAGGGGCTCTACCACGGGACGATGGTGCAGAGCGGCTCGATCCCCGCGCAGCACACCGACCTGATCTTCTCCTCCATCGGCGAGGAGCTGGGCATGCTCGGCTGCATGGCGGTCCTCATTCTGCTGACGGCCATCATCATCCGTATCATCCACGTCGGCATCAAGTCTGGCAACTATATGAACCGGCTCATCTGCGTCGGTATCGCCGGTATGCTGACGGCGCAGGTGTTCATCAACATCGGTGTGTGCATCGGCCTCGTGCCGGTCATCGGCCTGACGCTGCCGTTCTTCTCCTACGGCGGCAGCTCGCTCGTCACGATGTTCTTTGCGATGGGCATCGTCTCGGGCATCAACATGCGGCCCGCGCCGGACTCCAACGCGCGCTATATCCGTCCGCCGCTGAACGCGGCATAATGAAAAAACGCTGTCATTTATGTAAACTTTTTGTAATTTGCAGCAAAATTCTTCTTTGATTATTGTGGAAGTTTTTTCATTGATTTAGCAATTTGTCAATTGCAATCAGGTTCCAAATATGGTATGCTATGAGGGTTGAAAACGGTTTATGCGCCGTTTTCGGCCCTCAATGTTTTATCAGGAAAAGCGGCTGGCCGCTTTTCCTCTGCCTGTAGCAGGCAGAGCGCCTGGCTTTTCCGGTAATTTGATTCTAAAGGAGAAATGAGACGATGAAAAGACGAATTTTCGCGTGTTTGCTGGCGCTGGTCATGCTTGTGAGCGTGCTGCCGGTGGCGCTGGCGGCGGATCCGGTTGCAAAAATCGGGAACGATACATATGCCACGCTGGACGACGCGATCACTGCCGCGCACGACAAGGACGAGATCAAGCTGCTGGCCGACTGCGAGCTGACGAGCGGTATTAACCTTGAAAACAAAAGCCTGACGATTCACGGCGTTGGGATGACCAAGCCGACGATCACGTTAAAAGAACTTGGTATTCATACTGGTATAACACGGGATCGGGAAACAATGGATCCAGAGAAAGGAGACAATGGCAACACGGACGGCAGATATCTGACCTTTAAAAACTGCGCGTTGGATATTCAGGCAACTAATAACCCCGCCAAAGTCGGTAGCACGGCCAATTTGATCACCAACACGGATCTGACCTTTGATAACTGCAACGTTACCATCACGAATCCCAAAGAGAAAAGCATCAGCGCTATTTATCTGTATCAGGAAAGCAACCTCTTCATCAAAAACAACTCTGTCGTTGATGTTTCCGGGTTTACTGGCCCTGGTTGCAGCGGTATTTATGCGGACAACTCGGAATATAAGAATATGCCAAATCGTGACATTCAGGTAACTGGTGGGTCCACCCTCACTATTACGAATTGCGATTGGCACGGCATGACGGTCAATCCCATCGATATGCTGATCGACGATCATTCTGTCATTGACATTTCCGATTGCGGCAATTCTGGATACAGCGGCGGTCTGGGCTGCTATTTCGGCAAGCTGACTATCAAGAATGGTTCGACCCTGAATACCAATGACAACCGAGGTTGGGGCACGTTCGTAAAAGAGTTGGAAATGGACAGTACGTCCACGCTCAGCTCCTGTCGGAACACCGGCGACGGTATTGATATCGGCGGCGAGGGTATCATCCCGGCCGGCGCAAATGTCACGCTGGATAAGAATAAAGGAAGCGGTCTGGTGTCCTACTCCGATAACACCTACTGGTTCGGCGATGTTCAGATCTCAGCCGGTGCAAAGGTTTCCATCCGAAACAATACGCGTGGTATTTGGGTCTTGCCAAAGGCTGTGCTGGATATCAACGCCAGTACTGTGACGGACAACGGCACAGCGTTCCGGTGTGAAAACGGCGGCGGCATCTGTGTCAGCGAAAACGGAACAGCTAAAATCGGCCCGGCTGTCGCACTTTACAACAACCACGTATTCGGATATGGTGACGACATTTATATTGACGACGGTGCTTCCATTACGTTTGCCGATGTCGGGACGGACTGGGTTCTGGATGACTGCAACCACATGATCGACGGCTGGTATGAGGACGGTCTGGAGGGGGAAACTCCGCTGCGCTGGAACGTTCACGACACCGCAGCTGCGAAGCACGTCGTGAAAAAGGACGCCGGTACTTACACCGATGCCATCGCTTACAAGGCCGCGCACGGCGAAGAATATTACGAGCCGGGCGAGAATCCTGTTGCGGACTACATTCTCCCGGCGCTGTGGCTGAACACGAAGGATCATTATTCGTACCTGATCGGCTACGCCGACGGTACCGTCAAGCCTGAGGGCAAGATCACGCGCGCGGAAGTCGCCACGATCTTCTTCCGCCTGCTGACGGACGATGCGCGCGCGAAATTCTGGATGAGCACAAACAACTACACCGACGTGCCCGCCGGCAAGTGGTACAACAACGCGATCTCCACGCTGAGCAACATGGGCGTGATCGGCGGTTACGCCGACGGCACGTTCAAACCCGACGCACCGATCTCCCGCGCCGAGTTTGCCAAGATCGCGGTCAGCTTCTCCAACGTTGCCGACCTCAGCTACCGCGGCTACTTCGCCGACGTGAAGGAAAGCGACTGGTTCTCCGGTTTTGTCGCGGCTGCGAAGGACGCGGGACTGATTGAAGGTTACAACGACGGCACGTTCAAGCCTGAGAAGGCCATCACGCGCGCCGAGGTCTGCACCATCGTCAACCGCACGCTCGGCCGCAAGCCGTCCGCGTCGCACATGAAGATCTCCGACCGCATCGACTGGCCCGATGTGCAGGTCACTGACTGGTACTACGAGGCCATCATGGAGGCCACGAACTCGCACACGTACCAGATGGGTCAGCGCGTTGAGACGTGGAACGACAAGCTGCCGCAGCGCGACTGGGCGCTGCTCGAAACGGGTTGGGCGAACGCCTACACCGGCAACGGCGGCGAAGTAAACTGAGAAATCGATAAAAAAGGAACCACCCGCGGGTGGTTCCTTTTTTGATATTCGACCTCTCCGGCCCTTCGGGCCACATCCCCTTCACAAGGGGAGGCCTGGACGGTGCGCATTCCAAAGCCTCCCCTTCGTAAGGGGAGGTGCCGAGCGCAGCGAGGCGGAGAGGTCGGGCCAACCCCACTGCATCGGCCCCTACAGGGTGCAGACGGGATTTTGGCGGGGCAAACCGCGTTTTTTACAAAATCGCTTGCATATTTTCCCGCTGTGCGCAGAAACTACCTCCGAATCATCTTAAAGGAGGTTTTCCCTTTGAAACACCGCACCCGTTGTTTTGGCGCCGCCGTTCTCGCGGCGCTGGTGCTTGCCATGCTCTGCGTGCCCGCGCTGGCCGCGGAGATCGCCGTGGATTACACTTCGGAATACCAGTTCAGCGCCGCTGATTTCTCGGACAGCAGCGAGCTGGAGGGCGTCTACATTTCCGCCGTCCCGCCCGCGTATCAGGCAGAGCTGTGCATCGGCAGCCGCGTGCTGCGGCGGGGCGATATCCTGCCCGCGGCCGCGCTGGAAAAGCTGAAGCTCCGTCCGGTCTGCCTCGGCGAGGCGGACTGCGAGCTGGTCTACTGCCCGATCAGCGCCGGGACGCTCGGCGACGCCGTGACGGTCAGCCTGCGCATCCTCTCCGGCACGAATACCGCGCCGGTCTGCGAGGATGGAACGCTGGAAACCTATAAGAACATCGCAAACTCCGGCACGCTCTGCGCGCAGGACAAGGAAGACGCCAAGCTCACCTATCAGCTCGTCAAGGAGCCGAAGCGCGGGACCGTCGAGCTGCATGACGACGGCAGCTTCACCTATACGCCGGGCAAAAATAAGGTCGGCAAGGACTCGTTCGTCTTCACCGCGACGGACCCGGCCGGAAACGTCTCCAACGAGGCCTGCGTGAAGATCCGCATCCTCAAGCCCGCCGACAAGGCGACGTATCAGGACATGTCCGGCGACAAGGACGCCTTCGCCGCCATGTGGCTCAAGGATCAGGGGCTGTACACCGGCAGGATCATCGCCGGGAACCTCTGCTTTGAGCCGGACGACGCCGTCAGCCGCGGCGAGTTTCTGATCGCATGCATGAAGCTGGCAGGACTCGAGCAGGCAGACGGCGCCATCTCGACCGGCTTTGCCGACGAGCTGGAGACGCCCGCGTGGCAGCAGCCGTATCTGGCCGCGGCCTATCAGTCCGGCATGATCTCGGGCACGCCGACAGAGGAAGGGCTCGTCTTCCGCCCGGAAGATACGCTCAGCCGTGCGGAGGCCGCCGTCATGCTCCAGAAGCTTCTGCGGCTGCCGGGCGACGCGGCGGTCTTTGCCGGTGAAGACGCCTCTGCCGTCCCTGCGTGGGCGCAGAGCGCCGTCAGCGCGCTCTCGGAGGCCGGGATCCCGCTGGCCGCATCGGACTATGAGGCGCCGCTCACGCGGCGGGAGGCCGCGAACATGCTTCTGGCCGCCGAGCCGGTCATCAAAACGGCCGGACTGTATTGGACCGAATAAAAATAACGGACCTGCCGCGGCTTGCGGCAGGTCCGGTTTTTCAGGTTTCGGGGCAGCTGATGGCCATGACCTTTTCGATCATGATGTGCAGCAGACGGCTCTGGTCGGTGTCCGCCGCCTTGTAGAAGACTTCCTTGCCGACGCGGCGGGAGACGATGAGTCCGTTATCCTTGAGGCCGCGCAGATGGTGGCTGACCGCGGGGCTCGACATCTCCATGAGGGCGGAGATATTCTGCACGCACTCCTCGCAGTGACACAGCAGCCAGAAGATCCGCACGCGCGAGGGGTCACCCACCTGCTTGAAGATATCCGCGACGATCTGAAAATTGTCCGCCTTTGCGAGCTGCGCCCGGATCTGGTCGATATTATGGTGCTCTTCCTCGCCGTGATGATGCGGCAGCAAGTCCGTATGCATACGCCCGCCTCCATTCGTTTTTTATATCATACATAATTCTTTCCAAAATGCAAAGGTTTTTTTCATCCCCCTCTTGACATTCGCGGTGGGCGGCGTTATACTTCGCTTGTAAAGATTAAACGAGTGCTTAATTGTTTAATAAGAAGAAAGGGGTACACCATGAAAAAGACCTATGCGATCGAAGTCGACTGCGCGAACTGCGCCAACCTGATGGAGGAAGCCGCAAACAAGACCGAGGGCGTCGCCTCCGCAAGCGTCAATTTTATGATGCAGAAGATGAGCGTGGAATTCACCGAGGGCGCGGACGAGAAGAAGACGATGAAGGCCGTCCTCAAGGCCTGCAAGAAAGTCGAGCCGGACTGCGAGATCGAGCTGTAAGCAAGCACGGCAGCAGCGCCTCCGGTGCTGCTGCCGTTGTCTCAAATAAGAAGGAAAGGGTGCGCTTCCCCATGACGAAGAAACAGAAAAAAATGCTGATCCGGATCTGCATCGCGATCGTGCTGCTGCTGATCGCGAAGTTCGTCCCGATGCCCGGCGCGGTGCGGATCGTGCTGTTCGCCGTGACGTATCTGGTCATCGGCTATGATATCCTGAAAAAGGCCGCCAAGGGCATCGGCAACGGCCGTGTGTTCGACGAAAACTTCCTGATGGCCATCGCCACGCTCGGTGCGATCGCTCTGGCGGTCTACGAAAAGGACACGGACCTCACCGAGGCCGTCGCCGTTATGCTGTTCTACCAGATCGGCGAGCTGTTCCAGAGCTACGCGGTCGGCAAGAGCCGCCGGAACATCACCGCGCTCATGGACATCCGCCCGGACTATGCCAACATCGAAACAGACGGCAAGCTTGAGCAGGTCGACCCGGATACGGTTGCGGTCGGCAGCGTGATCGTCGTGCAGCCGGGCGAAAAGGTGCCGATCGACGGCGTCGTCGTCGAGGGCACGGCCAGTCTCAACACCAGCGCGCTGACCGGCGAGAGCCTGCCGCGTGAGATCATCCCCGGCGAGGAGGTCATCAGCGGCTGCATCGACATGTCCGGCGTGCTGAAGATCCGCACGACGAAAAACTTCGGCGAATCGACGGTCTCGAAGATCCTGGAGCTGGTCGAGGAGTCATCCTCCCGCAAGTCGCGGTCGGAGGCGTTCATCTCCAAATTTGCGCGGGTCTATACCCCCGCCGTATGCTGTTCGGCGCTGGCACTGGCCGGCTTGCCGCCGGTCATCAATCTGATCGCGGGCAATCCGGCCGCGTGGGCGATCTGGATCTACCGCGCGCTGACGTTCCTGGTCATCTCCTGCCCCTGCGCGCTGGTCGTCAGCATTCCGCTGAGCTTCTTCGCGGGCATCGGCGGCGCGAGCAAGGCCGGTGTGCTGATCAAGGGCTCGAACTACATGGAGACGCTTTCGCAGACGAAGATCGTGGTCTTCGACAAGACCGGTACGCTGACCAAGGGTGTATTTGAGGTCAGCGGCATCCACCACAACGAGCTGGAAAACGAGAAGCTCATCGAGCTGGCCGCGCATGCCGAGTGCGCCTCCTCGCACCCCATCAGCAAGAGCCTGCAGCGGGCCTATGGCAAGCCGATCGACCGCAGCCGCGTGTCCGATATCGAGGAGATCAGCGGCCACGGCCTGACCGCCACGGTTGATGGGATGAAGATCGCCATTGGCAACGACAAGCTGATGGAAAAGCTGGGCGTAGACTGCATCCCCTGCCACTGCGTCGGCACGATCCTGCATATCGCGATCGACGGCAAATATGCCGGTCACATCGTGATCTCCGACATTGAAAAGCCGGACGCACGGGCGGCCATTGCAGCACTCAAGCGAACGGGCGTGCAAAAAACCGTCATGCTGACGGGCGATACGAAGCGCGTGGCGGGGCAGGTCGCGAAGGATCTCGGCGTAGACGAGCTCCACAGCGAGCTGCTGCCGGCCGACAAGGTCACGCAGGTAGAAAAGCTGCTGGCAGAAAAGAGCCCGAAGGCCAAGCTCGCCTTCGTCGGCGACGGCATCAATGATGCGCCGGTCCTCTCGCGGGCAGACATCGGCATCGCGATGGGCGCGATGGGCTCCGACGCGGCGATCGAAGCGGCGGATGTCGTGCTGATGGACGACGACCCGATGAAGATCTCCAAGGCCATCGGCATCTCCCGCAAGTGCATCCGCATCGTGTACGAGAACATCGTGTTCGCGCTGGTCGTCAAGGCAGCCTGTCTGATCCTCGGCGCGTGCGGCATCGCGGATATGTGGCTGGCCATCTTCGCCGACGTCGGCGTCATGATCCTCGCCGTCCTCAACGCCATCCGCGCACTGGCTGTGAAGAACATCTGACATCCAGTCATAGAAATTGGGAGGGTTTGCATCCCTCCCAATTTTTTATATGAAACGTCTTGACTCTTTTCAAGATGCCTGTTACCATATTTTAAAAGAAGCGTTCGTGGAAGGGTAGACTCCCTGTGGCTTTGTGCCAACCCGTTCGCTTCTTTTTCATGCTGAAGAAAAGATAATATGAAAAGAGATGCAGCACGAGAACCGTCCCGGGGAGTGGCCGTTTCTAGCTCTCTTGCCGACACCACAAGTGCTGCATCCAGAATCAGTATATCATATTCACAAAAGGAGTCAAGCCGTCTGCGTTCGAATGCTACTTTTTATCTTCACTTCATCCAATTATAGGTTTTTTCTTTGCAAAATCTTCTATTTTGAATATACTGATTTCGAAGAACTCGTGTCGGCGGCTTTTGCCGTTGACCCCGGCAGTGAAAGTCCGGGGGGCACGGGTTCTTTTTGTTTGAGCATGGCCGCTCCCGACTCTCGTGCTGGTATTCAGCGATAGGTTTCCTCCAGATAGAGCTGGGCGCGGCGCTGGATGCGGGTAGAGATCTGGTCGGCAGTCTGGTCGCCGGAGAGGAAGTATGGGAGCTCGTCGGCGAGGATCTGGCTGATGGCAGCGTCGTAATAAAACACGGACATCGCCGACTCCTGCAGGGTACGCAGGAGTTTTTCTGCATCCGGGTCTTGCATGGCGGCCGTCTTTTCCTCGAAATCCGCCTGCAGGGGCAGCCAGCCGCCGCGGCCGCGCGCCGCGTAGCGGTCCTCGGTGATGAGCAGCTTCAGGAAGGCCCACGCGCCTTCCTTTTCCTGTGCGCTCACCGGGATGGCCATCGGCAAGTTCAGATAAAAAACCGCACGGCCCGCGCCCGGGAAGCCGGGAAAGGAAAATTGATTCAGACTGTCTGCGTATTCCTCGTCAAAGTCCTGCGCGTGCATGATCGTCAGCGGTTCGAGCAATACCTGACCGGTCAGAAGCGCCTCGCGGCCCGACTCTGCTTCGGGATATGACTGCCGCTGCGCCAGCGCCAGCAGGCGGAGGAAGTCCGGCGAATCGAAATGCGCCTCTGCCGCCTCGTAGTCGACGAAGACCTCCGGCGCGTGGAGCAGCAGCTGCTGCAGCATGGACGCTCCGTCGTCCTGTGCAAAGACCGCTGTCAGCGCCGGATGCGCCTGCACAGTATCCAGAAACTCCGCCATCGTCCAGTCCGCTTCCCCGCCGACGGTCTCCGGCAGCCCCATCGCGGTTTCCAGCAGGTAGGTCTGCGGCAGGCGGTACAGTGCGCCGTTCGTTTCGAGCGCGCGGAGCAGGTTCTGCGTGAAGTCGGTGCGGGAAAGCGTCTCGTCCGCGTCGATCCACGGGTACAGGTCCTCCAGCAGTCCCTGCCGCGCGTAGACTTCATAGGGCAGACCGTTCACGAACAGAAGGTCCGGGCTCTGGCCGTAGAGGAGGTCCATCAAAAGCTGCTGGTCCGCCTGTTCTCCGTACTGCACCTCATAGTCGACGAATTCGACCTGATATTCGGGGTACAGGGAGGAAAAATCGCGGACGGCCATGGAAAAGATGCTGCTGCGGCTGCCCGCGACGCGGATGGTGCGCTTTTCCGGGAGCTTGCCCTCCACAGGCGTCAGCCAGAACAGCGTGCAGCCGGGTTCCCCGGATGCGGACGGGGCCCATTCGAGGCCAAGGTAGCGGTCGTTTCCCAGGCTGCAGAAATCTAGGATATCCCCGGCGTACAGGCCGACGGCGTCGCAGGTGAACAGCTGTGTGACCGCTTCCGCGTCGATCGACCAGCCGAAAAAGGCGTCGTTGGCGCAGACGATGCAGTCATAGGGCGTCTGGTCCCCCGGGTAAAGCTGCTCGATGCCGGTGCAGAACAGGTCCGGCAGCGCGCAGAGGCGGCGGATCGTGCCGTCTTCCAGCAGATAGAGCACCTGTTCCTGCCGCGCCCACGCAAGCAGACGGCCGTCCTGCGCGGAGAAAAAGCGGTCGATGGCGGGTGCTTCCTGCTTCCAGAGAAGCATCCCGTCCAGCGAACAGGCAAGGACGCAGGCACCATCCGCCGCGAGATAGACTGTGTCTTCCCGGACGGCCATTGCCGTGATGTTGGAGCAGCCGGTCAGCGCGGCGTCCAGGCTGGCTTCCATGTCCGGGCCATGGAGCGCCCATTGGGTCCCATCCTCCCCTGCCGCTTCCAGCGAGAACAGCCGCTCCCCGTCCAGCGCGGCCTGCACGACCCTCCCGTCCGGCGAGACAGCCAGCGTCTGCACGACGCAGCTGCGGTCGGGCGCGTAGAAGGCGGCGGCCTCGGTATCGTTCTCCGCTTCGTCCTGCGCGAAGATCATGCCGGTCAGCACCGCGCCCTTGTCGTACGGCAGCAGATGTTCGCCGAGGTCAAGAAGCTCTGGCTCTGTGCGGCCCAGCCGGTACTGCGTCGCGGGGATCCGGACGGAGAGACCGGAGATCGTCTGCTCCGGGTCGGCTTTTGTCGTCTGCGCCGGTTCCGGCGCGGGCGGACTTTCTTTTTTGCAGGCAGAACAGGCGCACAGCAGCACACAGGCCAGCAGGAACGCAAAAAGTCGCTTCATATCCGCACCTCCGAAAGTTTACTTTTGTAGACTTATCGTATC
>JABLTM010035550.1_pt1 | contig 12732 bp, 10 predicted proteins | sample 7160121 | NCBI WGS metagenome assembly JABLTM01 (sample SAMN14651224, study PRJNA627086) | human gut metagenome | isolation source: feces | host: Homo sapiens
AACGACATAGATTCTATTCAGCTTTGACTATCGCTGCTTAACTTCAAAATCCTTGCGGTTAATGTGTCAAGTGTTATTGACAATTTCAAGCAGCGTTCCCGCCGCCATGACCGCTGCCAACGAAAGGGCAGCCAGCCGTTTCCATTGTTTCTTCATAATATGCCTCCTTTGTTTTCGAATATATTACATATTCTTGATACTCTTATTATAACACAATCGAGTATTCTTTGTCAAGAAAAACGGAGGATTTTTTGAGATTTCGTTCAATTTTTGGAAGTTGGAAAGGAAGGGGTGTTGTTTTGTTCTTGTAGTAGTCAAGGTCAAACTTCTCGTGTTTTGTGAGAAAAACTGCTTTGCACGCAATCTGCTTACAGATTTTTGTGTTGACATGTTTCACAAAATATAGTATAATATTGTTGACAGAATCATCCGCATTGACGATGTACTCTTTTGAGATGTGCATCGATTTCAAGGAGGTATAAATGTATGAAACAATGGATTCGCGTAAAAAAGGCATTGCTCCTGTCGTTAATTTTGCTGATGGCTTGGCTGTTGCCGCTGTTTCAATGGAATGGAACAGTTTTGTCGGCAGCGGCAATCTCTACAGATTATCCGGCACAGCTAATGCATCTTGCCAGCAAGGACAGCACCAAAGTTCTGACAGCAAATGGAACTTCTGACGGGGCGGCACTTTCTCTGCAAACGCTGGGCAGTGATTTATCTGCATCATGGCGGTTCGATCGTGTCGGTTCAGATGGGAACGGTACTTTTTTCAAACTAGTCAACGCACAGTCCGGAAGGCTTTTGACGCCGCGAAATTATAACGTATCTGACAAAACAGATGTGATTTTGTACGGCAGTGAATCAGCACAATCTCAACATTGGTATGTTGTTCCCGTAAAACAAGATCATCTGGGCAATGATCTATACTATAAAATTGTGAATTATTCTGATACTTCTCTTGCCTTGACGCAGGGAACTTCTGGCATGACATTAGCCAAATACAGCGGAACAGACAATCAGCTCTGGCTGCTTAATGCTGACGGATTACAGGGTTTTGCAGGATATTGCTTTGATGACAACACCGGCAACATCAAGGCAGGGGACATTGGTGGTCTGTTCGGCGAAATCGTAGAGGTTTCCACTTTTGCCGATCTTAAGAAATATGCTACCGCTGATATACCTTATACCATTGTTGTCACGGCAAATATTCGTGTTACCGCACTGCAAAAAGATTCCTCCGGACGCAACTATTGTCCGGACGGACGAATTTATGTTCACAGCAACAAAACGATCATCGGCAGTTACGCGGCACATACTATGTATAATGTACAGTTCTGTACATCTTCCAATAACGGAACCGGAAACAATCTGATCCTGAAAAACTTTGAGCTACAGCACGATGCGGAGTCCAACGGCAATGATTCCATTGTTGTCTATCTCGGCTCTGGACAGAACATCTGGGTAGATCACTGCAACTTTGTAGGCCATGGCGATTATAATACAGCATCTACCGGACTACCAGACTGGGATAAGTTTCTGGCATGCTGCTATGATGCTGACTACACAACAGTTTCAGACTGCTCTTTCGGACTTCACAAATACGGTGTGATATTGGGGTATCCGGCAGATGATGAAAACTCCTATAAAACCTATAATAATTATCCCCGCATGTCCATTATCAGCAATCGCTTTGAAAAAACTCTGACCCGCGGCCCTGGGCTGATGCGTTACGGTTATTTTCATTCGCTGAATAACTATGTGAAAACATTCAGCATGGCATATACTGTGCACACAGCATCTAAGATTTTTGCAGAAAACTGTTATTATGAAGACGGCGGAAACGTTATCTGTGACTGGAACACAGTAACCTATCCCGGCTCTTATGCAGAAACAGGTTCAAAATCGGTGAACTGCAAGCGAACAACGATCGAGGGATATGCACAGGACTGTACATGGCGACCAACTTCCAATTACAAAACCATTTCTCGCACTGCAGATGAAGCAAAGGTTTATTGTGAGAATTACAGCGGCTGTCAAAATGACAGAAATCATATGATGTATCTGCGATATGCAGTTGCTGGTGTGCCAAGTGCAGGCTATACAGAATCACCCAGTGCACCATTGGCAGAACTTTTTGCCGAGGGTTCTGCTTACCGTATTCGCAATGTCAACTCCGGCTTGTATTTGCAGGTAGCAGGTGCTGCCGCAAAAAATGGCACCAATGTGCAGCAGTGGGGATCAGATGGAATCGCAGTTCACGACATCTGGAAATTGTGCAGTGCCGGTGAAGGGTACTACTATCTGGTTTCTGCAGTAGGGGACGGCGGAACATATGTGCTGGACGTTGCTGGAAAAAAGGCCGCAAATGGAACCAATATAGATATTTACACCTATAACGGCGGTGACAATCAGAAGTTTATGCTGACAAAAAACGGGGACGGCAGCTATCAGATTCGAACCCATATTTCAAATGGAAATTCTGTGGTAGAAGTAGAAAATGCCTCCCAAACCTCCGGTGCCAATGTGCAGCAGTGGGAAGTCAACGGTGCGAACTGTCAGAATTGGATTTTAGAGCCGACAACTGACCCCGGCTGCTCCATGAACACCGATGTGATCTATACCTTTGAAAATGCTGGTTCTGGTCTGGTAATGGATATTACCGATGGAAAAATGACAAACAATACAAATGTACAGCAGTGGTCGTCCAACGGGTTGAATTGCCAGAAGTGGACCCTTCGTGCCTTTGGCTCTGGCAATTACTATTGGATTCGCTCACAGCAGGATAGTCATTATGCATTGAAGGCAGAGGGCAGCAAAAACGGCGGAAATCTGGCAATTGCAGCATGGTCCAATAAAGATAGCACTCAGTTGTTCCGGTTTACTAAGAATCTGGACGGATCCTACAGCATTTTGACACACGCTTCTGGTGATTCCTGTTATGTAGAAGTCGCCGATGCATCCACTGCAAACGGTGCCAATGTGCAGCAATGGGAACCGACCGGCAGCAGTTGTCAGAAATGGCAGACAAAGACAGAAACCACTACTGTAACAACTAAGGTAACTACAACTGTAACAACAACGACAACGACCAAAGCAACCACAAATACGACAACAGCCGCAGCAACTAGCACCACTACTGCAACTGCTACAGAACCGCCTGTGATTTCCGGTGACATCAATGCAGACGACAAAACGAATCTGGCAGATGTGGTGCTGCTGCAAAAATGGCTGTTGGGATTTCCTGAAGCAAAACTTGCCAACTGGCAGGCAGGGGATCTGAATGCAGATAGAATTCTGAACGGATTCGATCTTTGCCTGCTGCGAAATAATGTGATATAGCTACCTGTACACTTTTGTGCAGTATTTCCTTTGCACAGAGTGATTCCTGTTCGTACCTGCCGAACAGGCATGCAGCAGAATATCAATTTTCCGGCGATGACAAAAGATTCGCTTACTCATGTTCCCTCATGCTTTCCATGAAAATCGTCACGCATTTCCAGCCGTCGCTGAGATGCTGCCGTCTGTCCTACGGAGTGCAGCAGTTCTGTCAGCATTTTTTGCATAAATCGGCGGGTTTCTGGCTGCATGTCAGTCCATGCACGGAGCACACCAGTGAGCGTTCCTGCACCGCCACCGATCAGATCTTGTATAGTATGGGCATTGGTTTCACTTTGCAGAATGTGGAAAATGGCATCGGTCAGCTTTTCTCGCTCCTCCGGTTTCATGCCCAGGATCCACTGCCGCAGCGAGGAATCCAGCAGCTTACTGGTGTTGGTGGTATCCTCAGAATAGTACCAGTCATTCCGGATCACACACCACGAGTATGGATCGTGCTGCAAAAAACCTTTTTGTGTGCTGTAAACTACCTGATATTTCTCGTCATGCTCCAGCAGCATGCCTACTACAGAAGCTTGTGGAACAAAGGTATACACTCGTTCCTGCAATTGCTGAAACTGCGGCTCAGCAAACAGGTCTGTTACAAAGCCTGGTCCGTCATTGTTATAGACTGCACGAATCCGCGGAAAGTCTTCCGGCTGCATCTGGACGGCTGCATAAACTGCCAGATTGCCGCCTTTGGAGTGTCCGCCCACATAGACGTTGGAAAATCCCAGTGACAAAATCCCCCGCAGATACGCCGCCGCTGCTGCCTGTGACGGCACATAGGGCAGAAAAGACAAGTTGAAATCTTCCCGCCAGCCAGTCAGTGTGTTGTCTGTGCCACGGAATGCCACATAAACGGTATCACTGTCCAGCAGAAATGCAGTGGCGGAAAATTGCTGCTGCTGGGTTTCGCTGAACTGTTCTGCATAACGAAATAAACGCACTTCTCCGAAACGCCGGCTGGCTGCGGTCTGCCGAAGCAGGTCGCGGTCAGTTTCTACCCGCACTTTCTGTTCTGCGGTGGGACGGTGTTCCCAGAGCCTTGCTGCATCCCGCAGAGAAATCGATTCCGCTGCGGTAAAGCCTTCTGCGATGCCGTCCCAGTTCAAATAGGACAGGCAGCAGAAAATCAGATTGTCCACGTGACAGAAAGGCGATTGTTGCATGGTCAGATCATCCCGCCACTGGCAATAGGTCAAGATATTTGCATCATACGTGGTTTTCATTGCAGTCACCTCAAAATCCATTTTGTTTCAGCTTTTGTACCAGCCGGCTGAACCATTCCCGCACATCAAAGTCCGGAATATTTTCCCGATTCAGGTCAATCATATCCCCGTGGGAAACTCCCCGCCGCTTAGTTTCAGGCACCATGAGAAAAGGTGCCCACTCCAGCTTTGCCGATACAACCGGTACCAGGCCGTCGTTCTCTCCAGCTTTTCGCCGGTTCAGGAAATATCCCAGCCACAGCGGGAACGGGGCGGAAAATGCACTGTGCATTCTGGACATCACCGCCTGATAATAGACACCGGAAATAGGGGGATGTTCTGTATGAAATTTTTGACAGTTTTCGGCAGTCAATTCCCGCACACCAGCCAGAAAATCTGGATTCTGATCTCCCAGTTTTGTAAACAGCCGGTTATACTTTGCTGCGATCCATCGTGCCACACCTGCCGGCACCTTTTGCAATAGATCGTCCACAAAGGCACAGCCATGATGCGGCGTATTGATCGTTGTCAGAGAAGCCACATACTTCGCCGCACCATATTCCTGCATGGCACAGCGGCAGTCCAGACCGCCCTTGGAATGGGCAATGACATTGACCTTTTCCGCACCAGTTTCAGCAATAACAGACTGAATTTGTGCTGCCAGTTCCTTGGCACTGACGGAAATCGATTGTGCCGACTGCTGTTTTCCGTAAAAAATAGTTGCTCCGTTTCGAATCAGTTCCGCCGGAATCCGTCCCCAGTAATTGAAAAACTGCCAGTCCCGAAAAAAGATGCCGTGCACCAGCAAAATCGGATACCTGGTCTTGCAGATCTCTGATTCTTTTCGCATAACGTTACATTCGGCTTTGGCACACTCCAGCTGTAATTCCCGTTTGGCAGTACGATAGACATGCCCCATCAGAAACAAATTCAGCGGCGGCACCCACCAGAGAAAAAAGAGAGCAACATGCCACGGCAATTTCACCTGTGTGGAGTGCAGTGCAATATGCAGCAGCCCCTGAAACACTGTGAACCAGCAGAGCAGAGAGAACACACCCAGATCGATCAGCAGAATTACCCAGAACAATTTCATGCTCCAAAAAAGTGCACCGGCAGTGAGAAGTTCCAGACAAAACCAGACAGTGCTGGTGCGGAGCAGATCACAGCCGTGTGCCAATGAAGCCAGCTTCTTTTCTCCTGCTATGGTATGCACATGGGCAAACTGGAAGAACAGGAACAGGATACCGCACAAGATGCCGACAAGAATTTTCCAGCCGACAGCGGCGTGCCATATGGCAAAAATGGCTGTCAGATTTCCTGTGACCCAAAATGTCACCAGCCGAAGCAGGCGAAAGCCTAACGAATTCTTTTTCATCTGTGTTCCTCTCTGTTCAGACATTTTTTATGTCCTATTGCAAAAAACCGGACCGGCAGTGCTGCCTAGTCCGGTTTTTCCTTTATTCATCAATATGGTTTTGTTCCTAGAAAATCAATCATAGAAACCATCATCTGGAGCCGGAATCGTTTCTTCCGGAACAGAAGGTGCCGCAGTAACTACTGGTGCCTGTGTAACAACAGGAGCATTTGGAGCCGGCGGCTGTGTCGCTGCCGGAGTGGTGTATCGGGGTTTTGTTGCGTTGCTGGTATTATTGTTGTAGTATGCCCGTGTGGTCACTGCCGGCTGATAGCTGTTGTCTGTATCGTCATCATATGAACCGTAGTTGTTATACGTATCATCATCTTCATAGACTGCCTGTGTGCCATAGGTTTTCGCAGTCGTAATAGTTTCTGTAGTGACACGATTGGCATCGGTGGTCTTTCGCTCAAATTTAGTAGAAACTGCTGACGCTGTGGTTTCGCTGATGATCTGGGTTTCTTCTGTGGAAGCCACAGTTACCACCAGAGAATCATTGACGTTGTTGGCGGAACTGCTTTCTTGAATCGGACAGAGCATCAAAAAAATCAAGATCAGCATTGTCAATATCACAAAGCTGGAGCAGGTGATCAGCGTGATTTTGGTGGGGTGTGACAAATTTGCAAAGAAGTTTTTCATATTCCAAAACCTTTCTGAAAAAGAAAATTTTACTGTTTTTACGCAAAGACATTTCACTTTATTATAATGGATTTTTCCGGAAAAGTCAAGCCTTTCTGCAATACTAGTGAAAATACAACAAATGAGATAATTTTCACCAAAGCATTGAGATAAAATTTGTGCACAAGTACAATTTTAAAAAAAAGCTTGCTTTTCTTTGTAAAATGTGATATAATACAAAGTGTTGTATCGTCGTTGGATTTGACGATTCTTATGCACTGATTTGGAGAGTTATCGAAGTGGTCATAACGAGCTGCACTCGAAATGCAGTTGTCCGAAAGGGCACGTGGGTTCGAATCCCACACTCTCCGCCATGTTTTTCAAAAAGCCACGCAGTTTCGACTTTGTTTGAAATTGTGTGGCTTTTTAGTCTTGTTTGCAATATTGTGCACGCATTTTCATATTTTACGACCAAGTGCTGATATTTTGCATAAAGCATCTATTTATAAAACTTATAAAGCGGGAAAATCATTAAAGCAGCTTACATTTTTCACAAATTGTGCAATGAAACAAGAAAAAAACTGTTGACTTTTTCTTGAAAATCGCGTATAATGAAGATAATCGAATAAAGGCATTCCGATCAAATCATTTTGGAAAGGAAAGGGATTAAATTAAATGAAACGATTTTCCAAAGGAAGCAAACGACTGCTTTCCGTCTTGCTCAGCGGTGCTATGCTGGCAGGGACATGCAGTTCTGTAGCCGTGGGAGCTGCGGACGAAAAAGAAGCGAATTTTGCACGGGCACTGCAATATTCCATCTATTTTTACGACGGCAATATGTGCGGCACAGAAGTACAGGACAACAACCGCTACACTTGGCGTGGCAACTGCCATACCTATGATGCTCAGGTTGCCATGAACTCCACCGCCACCAATTTAAGTGCCGATTTTCTCACTAAGTATAAAGATATACTGGATCCGGACGGGGACGGCTACATCGATGTTGCCGGCGGTTTCCATGATGCCGGCGACCATGTAAAATTCGGTATGCCGGAGAACTACTCTGCTGCAACACTGGGCTGGGGCTATTACGAATTCCGTGATGCTTACCAGAAAACTGGTCAGAACGACCATATCGAAACTATTCTGCGGTACTTTAACGACTATCTGATGAAGTGTACCTTCTTGGATTCCAACGGTGACGTGATCGCACATTGCTATCAGGTAGGCGACGGTGATATTGACCACGCTTACTGGAACGCACCAGAATTGGATGAAATGGATCGTCCTGCATTTTTCCTCACCGGCGATAAGCCACAGACAGACTATGTTGCTTCTGCCGCTGCTTCGCTGGCGATCAACTACCTGAACTTCAAGGACACCGATCCGGAATATGCACAGAAGTCGCTGGACTATGCAACAGCACTGTATAAATTCGCAGAAACTCACGAAAAGCAGCTGAGCGACAACGGCGACGGTCCGAAGGCTTATTACAATTCGTCCAAGTGGGAAGACGATTACTGCTGGGCTTCTGCATGGATGTACAAGATCACCGGCGATCACCACTATCTGGAACAAATCTTCCCGTACTACGACTACTATGCAGCACCCTGCTATGTCTACTGCTGGAACGATGTCTGGGGCGGCGTGCAGTGTATTCTGGGCGAGATCACCAGCGAGCAGTACCCGAACTTCATTGACGAATACAAGAAAGCTGCCGGAAAGAGTCCCTACGAGGAAATGAACTGCTGGAGTTCCGTAGCAGAAGCCCTGAACAAATACATGACTGGCGGCGTGGGAACCATTACACCGGCTGGTTATTTCTGGCTGAACACATGGGGCTCCGCACGATACAATGCGGCGGCTCAGATGATGGCGTTGGTATACGATAAATATAACAACAACGGAAAGCCCGGCGAATACAGCGAATGGGCAAAGGGACAGATGGAATATCTGCTGGGGGATAACCCCATGAACCGTGCCTATGAAGTTGGCTACGATGAAACCGCAGCGAAATTCCCGCACCACCGTGCAGCTTCTGGTCTGACAAAGTGTGAGGACACCGACGAGCAGAAGCATGTGCTCTATGGTGCACTGGTCGGCGGTCCGGATGCACAGGATAAGCATAACGACATTACCGCAGACTGGATCTATAACGAAGTTACCATTGACTATAACGCTGCTTTTGTAGGAGCGTGTGCCGGTCTGTATGATTACTACGGCACAGATGCAATGGAGATCACACCGGATTTCCCGCCGGAAGATAAGAACAGCGGCAGTGATAACGGCGGCAACGATTTCTGGGTAGATGCTTATGCGGTAGACGACATACAGACTTCCGGTGCCGGCGTGACAAAGCTTGCCATTCAGATGCGTACCAATTCTATCACACCCAAAACCGACCTGTCCATGCGGTATTATTTCAGTATCGCAGAAATGGAAAACAAATCCAATATCAGCAAAGTTACCGGCAATGAGTTATACGATCAGGCAAGCGTAGAAGCTGCTCCGGCAGACGGTGTGATCTCTGGTCCGTACCAGTACGATGCTTCTTACGATCCGGATATTTACTATGTAGAAGTAAAGTGGGACGGCTATAAAATTGCCAACTCCAACAAGAAATATCAGTTCACCGTGGGCTTGTATTACGGCGATAAGTGGGATCCCACCAACGACTGGAGTTATCAGGGCATTACCAAGTGCAAGGATACCTATCAGGACGGCTCCGAAACCAGAACCGATTACATTTGTGTATACTCCAATGGAGAACTGGTAGGCGGTATTGAACCGAACGGCAACAAGCCGGCAGTTACCACCACCACAACACCTGCGGAAACCACGATCACTACCACTAAAACTACTACTGTAACAACAGCAAAAACAACTGCAACAACCAAAGCTACCAGTGCCTCTGCGGAAACTACCACAACGGAGCAGACATCATCCGCTGCACCTTCCACAGATACAACCGAAACCACTGCAACCACTACAAAAACCTCGGAAAACGGTTCTGATGTCACACCATCTGTTATGTACGGCGATGTTAATCTGGACGGTCGAATCGATGTGACCGATGCCGTGTTGCTGAATAAGATGGCTGCCGGTGCAGTGACAGGGAACGACCAGCAGCGGCGTGCCGGCGACTGCAACGTTGACGGAGAAGTGGACACCGCAGACAGCGTTATGCTTCTGCAATTTTTGGTACACATCATTCAATACCTCGGACCGCAGGCAAAGTAAAGGCATTGCTGAAACCGAAAGAAAGGAATATCATTTTTCATGGAGCAAGAACATACAAAACCAACTTCCAACTGGCAGGAATTCTGGCAGATTCTCAGGCACGGACAATTCGGGAAATTATTTGCCGGTGCCACTGAAAATACGCTGATTCAATTCTTCCGCTACTGTTTTGTAGGCGGAGCTGCAACTGTGGTAGACTGGGGAATTTCCGCACTGCTGTTTTTTGCCGTATTTGACCAGCATTACGCCATTCTTGCAAACGGCTGTTCCTTTGTTGCCGGACTGCTTGCCAACTACTTCCTGAGTACATTCTGGGTCTTTCGTTCGTCGAAAATGCAGTCCCGTCTGGTGGAATTTCTCGCATTCGCCGCAATCGGCGTGGTGGGACTTCTGCTGACGATCGGCATTACAAAGGTCAGCGAGATAACACTTGGAAATATCACCAGTGCCTATCAGATGATCGGAAAAATAGTTTCCACTATGGTGGCATTCCTGTGGAATTTCTTCGCACGGAAGTATCTCTTGTTTTCGAAAAAAGAAGCTTAACCGGCTGAAAAAGCCGCTTTTGTCCAAAGAAAGCACTGTCAGCCATGGGCGGTTTTGCCCTGCTGTACAGTGCTTTTTATATTTGAAAGGAGTGAATCGTTTATGAAAATGACATTTATCGGGGCTACTCATGAAGTCACTGGCAGCTGTACCTATCTGGAAGTCTGCGGAAAGCGGCTTCTGGTGGATTTCGGTATGGAGCAGGGAAGAGATACCTATGAAAATGTAAAAATCCCCTGTGCTCCGTCACAAATCGACTATGTGCTGCTGACGCATGCTCACATTGACCACTCCGGCTTGCTGCCGCTGTTGTACGCCGGCGGCTTCTCCGGTGAGATCCACGCTACCTCAGCCACGTGTTCTCTCTGTGAGATCATGCTGCGGGACAGTGCACACATTCAGGAATTCGAAGCAGAATGGCGAAACCGCAAGGCAATGCGAAAAGGCGGCGAACCCTATGTGCCGCTGTACACCATGAAAGAGGCATTGGGAGCACTGGAACTGTTTGTGCCACACCCATATGGCGAACGATTCACGCTGACATCCGGCATTGATGTGCGGTTTCTCGATGCGGGGCATTTGCTGGGTTCGTCCAGCATTGAGATCTGGCTGACCGAGAACGGTATTTCCAAAAAACTAGTATTTTCCGGTGACATCGGTAACCTGAACCAGCCGCTAATTCGTGATCCGCAGCCGCCGGAAGATGCAGACTATGTGGTCATGGAATCCACCTACGGGAACCGGCTGCACGAAAAGCCAAAGGGATATATTCCAGGCTTGGTACAGGTGTTAAAAGATACATTCAGCCGTGGCGGTAGCGTCATCATTCCGTCTTTTGCTGTAGGACGCACACAGGAACTACTGTACTATTTCAAGCAGATCAAAGATGAAAACATGCTGCCGGAATTCAACGATTTCCCGATATACATGGACAGTCCGCTTGCCATTGAAGCAACTGAAATTTTCATGCGAAATAAGGAAAGCTGTTTCGATGAGGAAGCACTGGCATATGTTCGCCGCGGCATTAACCCCATTGGCGTTTCCGGACTGATTCCGGCAGTGACAAGCGATGCTTCCAAAGCAATCAACGCGGACAAACGCCCGAAAGTCATTCTGTCTGCCAGTGGTATGTGCGAAGCCGGACGAATCAAACACCACTTGAAACACAACTTGTGGAAGCCGGAAAACACCATTTTGTTCGTTGGCTATCAGGCAGAGGGCTCTTTGGGTAGACGCATTATCGAGGGAGCCAAAACGGTAACACTGTTTGGCGAAACCGTTCAGGTCAGTGCTCAGATCGTCCAGCTGCAGGGGATGAGTGGACATGCAGACCAAAAAGGGCTGCTGTCGTGGATCTCACAAGTACAGGGCGTACAGAAAGTGTTCGTCAACCACGGTTCGGCAGAATCTGCTGAAGCATTTCGGGAAAAATTGTGGCTGTCTTTGGGCATTGATGCTTATGCACCGTACAGCGGTGCAGAATTTGACATTGCCACCGGAAAAATCACTTACGATGCACCTGCGGTGCCGATTCAGCAGAAGCCGCGGCGGAGTGCAATGACATACGACCGGCTGTCACAGACGTTGAGCCGTCTGACAGCATTGGTACAAAACAGCAGGGGATTGTCCAACAAGGAACTGGCAAAAATGGCAGACCAGCTGGGCGAACTCTGCTCCAAATGGGAACGGAGGTAATCGAACATGTACGAAGAAAATGCAGTACTGCATGCACTTTGCACCAGAAGAAGCGTGCGGAGTTATGACAGTACCAAGCCGGTGGAACAGGAAAAAATTCAGGCAGTTCTGACTGCCGGACAGTATGCTCCCACAGGCATGAACCGTATGCCTACCAAATTTGTGGTGATACGAAATCCGGAAATGCTGCACCAGCTGTCCAAGCAAAACGCAGAGATCATGGGTGCAGCAGATCGGGATCCGTTTTATGGAGCACCGGTGGCAATTCTGGTACTGGTAGATTCCACAGTACACACATGGGTAGAAGACGGCAGCCTTGCCATGGGTGCCATGCTGAATGCAGCATACGCTGTCGGTCTGGGCAGCTGCTGGATTCACCGTGCAAGAGAAACATTTGACAGCGAAGCCGGAAAAGCACTGCTGAAACAGTGGGGGATTCCGGAAACTTATCGCGGCGTAGGATTCTGTATTCTGGGCTACGCTGCCGGAGAACTGCCGCAGCCAAAGCCGCGAAAAGATGACCAGATCCTCTGGATAGACTAAGGCAATACCGCACAAAGATTGTGCGACAGATGCGTCGTCAAATTTTTCGTCAGATGAAACAAAAAGCGAAGTGAATACTGGATGTAT